>Ga0079305_1000886_pt1 | contig 50438 bp, 40 predicted proteins | sample LMS_cellobiose_e_FD_79183 | JGI IMG/M metagenome (GOLD analysis project Ga0079305, IMG submission 79183) | Rumen-fistulated moose microbial communities from Alaska, USA - LMS_cellobiose_enrichment | ecosystem: Host-associated > Mammals > Digestive system > Stomach > Rumen fluid ...
AAATTGAGCTATTGTGCGTTTTCAACCGTCAAATTGTACCCTGAAAAGTTTCAATCGCTCAAAACAATTGTGAAACAAATATTTGGAAGGGGGCGCATCCTGCAAAATGAGCTATTGGTCCAAAATGCTACATAATGCTACATAATGCTACATAAAAAGCCTGCTCTGGTAGGAATGTAGCATTATGTAGCATTATGTAGGAATATTGGTTTGCTACATAGCATAACATCCTCTATTTCTTAACATAATGGTGGTTTATGTAGCAATGTAGCATTTTTTCAAGAATATAGGGATGCTCATGCCGAGCACACTAAAGGGACTGAAGAATTTAAGCTCTTCAGTCCCTTTAAGTCTTTCTAAATTGGAATTGTTTTCCTTACGCGGCAGCCTGGCCCATGAGGAAGACGCCGGCGAGGGCTACGATGGCGTAGAGCTCGGGGAACACGGCGAGGATGAGGGTCTTACTGAAGACATCGTGACCCTGTGCGATGCCGGCAATACCGTTGGCGCACACCTGACCCTGACGGATGGCCGAGAAGAGGCCGACAAGACCGAGGGCAAGTCCGCCACCCAGCACGGTTGCTGCCTGGAACGTGGTGATGTCGGGGCTGAGCAGGCCCGTCATGTTGGCAAAAATGAAGTAACCGGCAAAGCCATACAGACCCTGCGTGCCGGGAAGGGCGGTGAGGACGATGAAGTTACCGAACTTGTTGACTTTCTTCAGGGCGCCAACAGCGGCGTTGCCCGTGATGGTGACGCCAAAGGCGCTGCCAATTCCCGAAAGACCAATCATCAGGGCTACGCCCAGATAAGCTAATACTAAGTTGAGTGTCATAGTGGTAATGTATTTAAATGTTTATATTATTTACTATTTAACTATTTACAATTTACGATTTGTTTTCGATTTGATTGTTTGACGATTTTCTAACTCCTCGTTAAACATTAAACGTTAATCGTTAAACCAATTCCTAATTATCCATTGTCAATTATCCATCGTCAATTGCCCGAAGGGCTTGTACTCTTCGCCTCCGCCTGTGTAGCCGGCATTTTTGAAGAACTCCACGAAGGTGAGTCGCATGGGATGTACGACGGCACCGAGGATGTTCATGAAGATGTTGAGAGCATGGCCGATGCAGAAGATGAGGGCCGTGACGAGGAAACCGACAACGGGTGTCTTGGGGCTCATGCCGACGGCCATGCTGTTGAACACGTTGGCCAAGATGCCGCCCGAGAGACCGAGGGCAAAGAGACGGACGTACGACAGGACGTCGCCCAGCAGACCGGTGGCCATGTTGTAGGCATCCCACAGCGCCATGCCGACATTGAGGAAGATGTTCTTGCCAGGACTCTGGAAGAACAGGATGCCGACGGCAGCCAGGCAGAGCAGAGCCACGACGACGGGGTTGCTGAAGGGCGTCTTGGTCAGCACGGCCACGCCGATGGTGACCAGCAGCAGGAACCAGCCGATGGTGCTCAAGGCATACTTGAAGCCGAGCTGGATGGTGAGGTTCACAGCCTTCAGCACCATGCCGAACAGAATCTGCACCACGCCGATGGCGAGCGAGACGGTGAACATGGTGGAATTGTCGACAAAAAGGAACTCTTTCATGCGCTGCACGAAGGGGATGTCGAGGTTGTAGAGGCTGAAGCCGAAGAACGAGCCGGAGAGCAGACCGCAGAGCATGGTGCTGGCGCCAAAGAGCACCACCAACCACTTCGAGAAGTCGGGGTTGATGAGCTTGAAGAGCTTTGTGAAGACGGGCAGCGCCACAATCATCAGCAGGCCGTAACCGATGTCGCCCAGACAGAGGCCGAAGAACAGCATGAAGAAGGGGGCGAAGAAGAGGGTGAGGTCGAGCTCGTTGTACTGCGGCAGCATATAGAGCTTCGTGAGCGGCTCGAAGAGGCGGGCAAACTTGTTGTTCGACAGCTGGATGGGTATCTCGTCCTCGGCCGTGGGGTCGGAGACCTCGTAGAACTGTCCGCTCTCGTCGAGGCTGGCACGGATGGCGCCGATGCTCCCCGCGGGTGCCCAGCCCTGCAGCAGGATGAGCTTGTCGGCAGCCACGGGCTCGCCGGTGAGGCGAACGCGGGCAAAGTCGATATGGTCGTCGAGCTGTTCGCGTCCTGCACGCAAAGCGGGGACGTTGGCTGCGGCAAAGGCAGCAAGGCGTTCGTCGAAGGCAGCAAGCGAGGCCTCGCCGGCGGCAATGCGCTCGCGAATGGACGTGAGCGACGTGTCGGGCAGGTGGCAGAGCTCGGCATCGACATCGGGCATCACCCCGGCGGGGGTGACGGTGACAAAATAGGTGCGCTGCTTGTCGGTGTGGATGACGATGGCATGGTGCTGCTGTTCCCACTCGTCGGCATAGCTCCGTGTGGGGCACGAGAAGAAGGTCATCTCGTAGCCTGCCTGTGCCAGACGGCGCACGCTGGCGGGGTCGAAGTCGCCCCAGGGCAGCAGCAGGGCCTCTTCCTTGCGGAGGGCGGCCAGCGTCTGCTCGGCAGCGGCCTTGTCGGACAGCAGGCCATCGTAGGCGTCGAGGATGGCGGGAAGAGATGATTCCGATGGCCGTGGGCTGTGGGCTGAAGGCTGAGGGCTGCCTGACGAAGGTTCCGCGGACGACTTCGCCAGCGGCTCCAATGCCATCAGGGCAGCGTTGCAGCGGCCCAAAAGGCGGACGTCCTCTGCCAACTCGGCATTGGAAATCTGCCCCTGCTCGCGTTGCTGGACGTGGATGACGCCCAGGTCGTGGAGGCGCTGCAGAAACGCCTCGTATTCCTTATAGAACACCAGGAAGGTGAGCTTTTTCATTTTCGTTATCATGATGCTTCCTCCTCTTCTTCTCTGGTTGCTATGATGTCCTTTAGTATCTTCTGCGACGACTTGGAGAGGTTCTCCTCGTCCTCCATGAAGCGCTTGATCTTGCGTATGGCATCGGCATAGCCGGGAATCTGGACCTTCTCGAAGAGGTTGACCTTCTGGGTGGTCTTCTTACGGGCGTGTTCGAGCAGTCCCAGCTTGGCCTCGGTGAACTCGCACTCGATGGCGTTCTGGGCCAGTCCCTGCAGGAGGGCGATGCCGTCGTAGTACCACTTCGGGCTGTTGAACAGGCTGAAGGGCTTGACGTCGAAATCGACGCCGCCCAGCACGGGCACGCGGACACCGGCAATCTTCTTCACATTGAGGTGCACATCCTGCACGCTGACGAGCGAGGCGTCGAACTCGTTCCACAGGGCGAACATGTACTCGTAGCTCTGAATCTGTGCCTCGAGTGCCTGCTGCAGCTGCTGTAGCTCGCTCTTGCAACGCTTCACCTCCATGCGCAGGGCGCTCTCCTTGTTCTTGATGATGGGGAGTGTGCGCTGCCGCACCTTGAGCTGTTTCTCAAGCTGCTGAAGTGACGTTTTGTTGTATTGATATTTTATCGCCATTTCTACAAAGCCTGACGGTTAATTCTTCGGCCAATAGGTATCGACGAGTTCTTTCTTGATGTTGACCTCCTCGGGCTTGAAGTACTTGCCGAACAGGCCCCAGGTGACGTCGAGCATCTCGGTGGTATCGACGTTGACGTCGATGGCGAGCAGCTGGTCGGAGTAGGCCTTGGCAAAGGCGAGGGTACGCTCGTCGTAGTCGGTGAGGTCGAAGCCGTTCTCGAGCTTGGTCTTGGCGTTGGCAGCGTCGGCATAGAGACGGACGGCGGCGTTCATCACCTGCGGATGGTCGCGGCGGGTCTTCTTGCCGCTGACGAGCTGCTTCAGGCGCGAGAGCGAACGGAACGGGTCAACGATGACCTTGCCGATGTCGCTGTCGCGGCGCAGGAAGAGCTGGCCCTCGGTGATGTAGCCGGTGTTGTCGGGCACGGCATGGGTGATATCGCCGCCGGAAAGCGTGGTGACGGCGATGATGGTGATGGAGCCTCCGGCAGGGAACTGCACGGCCTTCTCGTAGATTTTGGCCAGGTCGCTGTAGAGCGAGCCGGGCATGGAGTCCTTGGAGGGTATCTGGTCCATACGGTTGCTGACGATGGAGAGGGCGTCGGCATAGCTGGTCATGTCGGTGAGGAGCACCAGCACCTTCTCGTTCTTCTCAACGGCAAAGTACTCGGCGGCGGTCAGGGCCATGTCGGGCACAAGCAGACGCTCCACGGCGGGGTCCTCGGTGGTGTTGACGAAGCTGATGATGCGGTCGAGGGCACCGGCGTTCGAGAAGACGTTCTTGAAGTAGAGGTAGTCGTCGTTGGTCATACCCATGCCGCCCAGGATAATCTTGTCGGTCTGGGCACGCAGGGCGACGTTGGCCATCACCTGGTTGAAGGGCTGGTCGGGGTCGGCGAAGAAAGGAATCTTCTGGCCGGAGACGAGGGTGTTGTTGAGGTCGATGCCGGCGATGCCGGTGGCGATGAGCTCGGAGGGCTGCTTGCGGCGGACGGGGTTGACGGAGGGGCCGCCAATCTCCACTTCCTTGCCTTCAATCTGCGGGCCGCCGTCGATGGGGTCGCCATAGGCGTTGAAGAAACGGCCGGACAGCTGGTCGCTGACCTTCAGCGACGGAGCCTTGCCCAAGAAGACAACCTCGGCGTTGGTGGGGATGCCGTTCGTGCCCTCGAAGACCTGCAGCGTGACGTTGTCGCCCGCAATCTTCACCACCTGGGCCAGCTTGCCGTCGATGGTGGCCAGCTCGTCGTAACCCACATCCGTGGCCTTCAGCGAGCAGGTGGCCTTCGTTATCTGACTAATTTTAGTGTATATCTTCTGAAATGCTGTAGTTGCCATACTTATTTACGATTTGACAATTTGCGGTTTTTGCAACATACGTTTCTCTTATTTCCTCTTGGTGGCCATGAAGTCGTCCAGCTCCTTGCGGTAGCGGTAGTAGTCGTCGGACTTGTACTCGCTGTAGTTGACCTGCTTGCAGATGTTGATGGCCTTCTTGAAGAAGTCCATGACCTCGAGGAAGGTGTCGAATTCAAAGTCGGCATGGCAGATGTCGATGACCATATCGACAATCTCTTCCTGGCGCTCCAGGGGGGTGATGGCGTCTATCTCGTCGAAGGCATCCTGCTGCAGGACGACGTAGTCGATGAGCTCGGATTTCCAGAACACGACGTGGTAGTCAACGGGCACGCCGTCGTCGCCGAGGATGTTGATTTGCTCGGCTATCTCCTTGCCGCGCAGCATGCGGGTCTTCATCTCGTTGACCTTGCTGGTCCACTCGCCGTTGATGCGCTCGGTGATATATTCCTCGAACTCGGGGTACTCGAGGTATTTCGAGTAGGAGTCGATGGGGTTGACGGCAGGATAGCGCTTCTTGTCGGCACGCTCCTGCTCGAGGGCGTAGAAGCAGCGGGCTACCTTCTTGGTGTTCTCGGTGACGGGCTCCTTGAGGTTACCGCCAGCGGGCGACACGGTGCCGATGAAGGTGATGGAGCCCTTCTGGCCGTTGTTAAGGATGACCATGCCGGCACGGCCGTAGAAGTTGGCGATGATAGAGGAGATATCCATCGGGAAAGCATCGGGACCGGGCAGTTCCTCCATGCGGTTGGACATTTCGCGGAGCGCCTGTGCCCAACGGCTGGTGGAGTCGGCCATCAGCATCACGCGCAGGCCCATGGCGCGATAGTACTCGGCCATGGTCATGGCGGTATAGACGGATGCCTCGCGGGCGGCCACCGGCATGTTGGAGGTATTGGCAATGATGATGGTACGCTCCATCAGCTTGCGGCCCGTGTGGGGGTCGTTCAGCTCGGGATATTCGGTGAAGATTTCCACCACCTCGTTGGCGCGTTCGCCGCAGGCGGCCATGATGACGATGTCGGCGGCAGCCTGCTTGGAGATGGCGTGCTGAAGCACGGTCTTACCGGTTCCGAAGGGGCCGGGGATGAAGCCCGTGCCGCCCTCGACGATGGGGTTGAACGTGTCGATGGTGCGGACGCCGGTCTCCAACAGCTTGTAGGGACGCAGCTTCTCGGCATAGGCCGTCAGGGCAAGCTTGACGGGCCAGCGCTGTACCATATCCACCTCCACATCGTTGCCCTGCTCGTCGGTGAGCACGGCGATGGTGTGCTTGATGGTGTAGTCGCCTTCGGCGGCAATCTCCTTCACGGTGCTGACGCCCTTCTGGCGGAAGGGGGCCATCATCTTGAGGGGCTGGAAGTTCTCTTCCACCTCGCCCAGCCAGTCGCCGGCACGCACCTTGTCGCCCACCTTGACGATGGGCTTGAAGTGCCACAGCTTCTCCTCGTCGAGCGGACTGGTGTACTGTCCGCGGCGGAGGAACACGCCGTCCATCTTGTCGAGGTCGTTCTGCAGACCGTCGTAGTTCTTCGACAGCATGCCGGGGCCCAGCTGAACCTCCAGCATGTGGCCGGTGAACTCGGCTTCGGCGCCGACCTTCAGGCCGCGCGTGCTCTCGAACACCTGCACATAGACGTTGTTACCCGTCACCTTGATGACCTCGGCCATCAGGCGGACTCCGTTCAGCAGGATGTAGCAGATCTCATTCTGCGCCACAGGGCCATCGACGGACAGCGTCACCATGTTGGCAATAATGCCACTAACTTTTCCTTTAGTCATTCTGATTATTTGGTTTTTCTTATTTTACCTTGAATTCTGCCGGCACGTTTACGTCCTTCATGCGGGCTATCATGGAGCGGAGGATTTCGTTCCCCGCCTCCCGGTTCAGCTTTGCCCAGCGCTCGACGATGCGGTTCTTCACTACAAAGCCGAACAGCTTCTCTATGCCGAAGTAGTCGAAGAAGGACTCCTCTTCGAGCCAGTCCCAGCGCATGGCGTCGATGCGGTGCTCGCGCTCCACCAAATTGTCGGTGTCGTGGATTTGCTGTATGCGCTCCAGGCGCTCGAAGTTGCCGCCCAGCCCGAAGTCGCGGCTGCCGCTGGTGCGCAGGGCTTCGGCAACCTCGCCCTCGCCGATCACCACCGAGGCGACGGCCAGACGGTGCTTGCGTGCCGTCAGGGCGGAGAGGATGTTGCTCATGTCGAGGTTGAACGCAAACCAGCGGCTCACGAAAGCGTTGTCGGCCTCCATGGCATACGTATAATAATAAGAGGAGAGAAGGTCAACCGGAAGGATGCTCTCTGCGTTCTCCGAATCGTATGCCTTGATGAAATCGCGGAAATAGACGGGAAAGCGGTTATTCCACTTCTCATCCTCGCGTGTCATGCGGATGACCTCATGCAGGTTCTCGGCCGTGTAGAGGCCTTCCGTCTCCGGCTCAGCATCCTTTTTTGCCAGCAGGGCGAGCAGGTTGCGGTTGTCCTGCTCCAGCCAGATGAGATCGACAAGAGCACGGTCGGCGTCCGTCAGCTCGGGGTAGTACTCCGTACGGAACACCTCGGTCGGGCAGGCCGGCTTCGTGTCGTCCATGCTGATGTCGGGCAGGCCGGCAATCAGATAATAGTAGTTTTTGCCCATTGCTTAGAACAGCATCTCCACCAGCTGGGGGCGAAGGAACGACTTGAAGAAGTTCTCAAATTCCTCTTCGCCGAAGTTCATCTTGTACGAGCCGTCGGCTGGTGCTATGGTGAACAGCGTCTTCTGCCCGTTCACCTCGTTGATGGTCACGCCCTTGTCGAGCAGTGCCTTGGCGTGCTTGGCAAAGTAGGCTTTCAGGGCGTCGGCATCGGCGGTGCTGATGACGGCACCCTTCTCGCCGAACTGCTCGGCCATCGCCACGATGAACCGTCCCATCACCTCCTTGTCATCCACGGCGCTCTTCACGGCCTCCGTGACGACGCCGTCGGTGATGAGCGTGGCCACCTCCGACTTCAGGGCGTTCACGGCCTGGCCGGCAAACAGCTTCAGCTCAGACTGTGTGTGGCTGTTCAACTCTTCGGCAGCCTTCTTGGCAGCCAGTTTGGATGTCTCGGCCTCCTTGCGGGCCTCCATCACGATGGACTCGGCCTGGCGACGAGCTTCCTCAATGATGCGCTGTGCCTCTTGCTGGCCCTTCTCCACGCCGTCGCGGAACATCTTGTCGGTAAGCTCCTGAATATTCTTTTCCATTGAACTATAGTTTTTTAGTTTATTATCGGACAAAATTCGCCGCGAAGGTACACATTTTTCTGCAATAAGACAACAAAAAGCGTTAAAAAAGCATTTACGTCCCTCTTTCCTTGAAATTCCTGACCCCTGACCCCTGACCCCTAACCAAATTATTGCTATCTTTGCGCCACAAATAACAGAAAGCCCATGAAGAAAGTTCTCCTTATCTATACAGGCGGCACCATCGGCATGGTGCGGAATCCGCGGACTGGTGCCCTCGAGAGTTTCGACTTCGACCAGCTGCTCCACCACGTCCCCGAGCTGCGCCAGTTGCCCGTCAGCATAGCCACGCGCACCTTCGACCCGCCCATCGACTCCAGCGACATGGCCCCCTCCGGCTGGGCCAGGCTGGTGCACATCATTGCCGACAACTACGATGCCTTCGACGGTTTCGTCATCCTGCACGGCACGGACACCATGGCCTTCACCGCTTCTGCCCTCAGCTTCATGCTCGAAGGGCTTGCCAAGCCTGTCATCCTCACCGGCAGCCAGCTGCCCATCGGCATGCTGCGCACCGACGGCAAGGAAAACCTCATCACCTCCATCGAGATTGCCGCTGCCACCCGTCCCGACGGCTCGCCGCGCGTGCCCGAGGTGTGCGTATTCTTCCACGAGAAGCTCATGCGCGGCAACCGCGTCACCAAGTCGAGTGCCGACGAGTTCGACGCCTTCGAGTCTTTCAACTATCCCCACCTCGCCACAGCCGGCGTCGAAATCACCTACAACGACGACGCCATCCTAACCCCTACCCTTTTTGTTAATGGAAAATTATCAATTGATAATTATCAATTGCGCCATAGGCGCCTAACCCCACACTACAGCTTAGACACCAATCTCATCATCTTCTCCCTCTTCCCGGGCATCCGCGCCGACATTGTCAGGGAGATGCTCTCCTCCCCCACCCTCAAGGGCGTCATCTTCCGCACTTTCGGTGCCGGCAACGCCCCCCGTCAGCCCTGGCTCGTGGAGCAGCTGGCCGAGGCCACACGCGCCGGAAAGGTCATCGTCAACATCACCCAATGCACAGGGGGCAGCGTCACCATGCGGCGCTACGAGACAGGCCGTCAGCTGCTGCAGGCAGGTGTCGTCAGCGGACGCGACAGCACCGTCGAGGCCGCCATCACCAAGCTGATGTACCTCTTCGGCCAAGGCCTCGCGCCCGACGAAGTACGCCGCCAGATGTCCCTCTCCCTCGCCGGCGAAATCACCCTGAGCTGAGATTAGACGAGTCAATCTACACGAATTTTTTGAACACGGATTATACAGATTGAACGGATATTCCGCTTTACCTGCACCATTTTTATACCTTAATAGTTACAGTACTGACGATTATGCTTTTCCAATTGATTGACCTTTTGTTCCTCCAATCATTTTTTTGGATTTTTCCGTAAAATCAGCAGACAAATAATTACCCCATAGAGCCAGTTCAGAAAATGCATCGGTGTAGATGGGTGTAGAAAGGTGTAGATATTTTTGTCTTCTACACCGCATAAGCATCTTCTAATCAGCGTACAGGGTCGGTTGATGTAGGAATGTAGCATTTTTTCATGATTTTTCAGAAAAGACGTTGGATTGCCCCGGACTTTTTCCGGAAATCAAACGTTGTTGGTAAACACGGGCCGTGTTTATTTAAACGCCGCCCCTGTTTATTTAAACACGGCCCGTGTTTACCAACGATGTCAAACGTGCAGAAAAGCGTGCCCCCTTTCCGCACAGCAAAAGGGGGCGTCCGCACGCAGACGCTCCCTTTATTCCGTTCATCCGTTCAGCCAGATTTGTAATCCGACTGAACGGAGGATTCAGTTATACTCCTACATTATCCAAGTCAGCAATCATCCTATTTACCGTCTTAAGCATCCGTTCAGCCGGATTTGTAATCCGGCTGCGGTGAGTTGGGGGATTTGCAATCCCCCAGCCTGTGGACAGGTAGCAAATGATGAGGGATTGCAAATCCCTCTATTCAAATGCAGTCGGATTGCAAATCCGCCTGAACGGGAACATCTCTATGGATGGCAAACGGCTCGGACAGTATGTCCACCCCAACGAAGGCCATCAGTCTGATAAACACCTTCGTCACTAATACTCGTGTACCAACCATATCCTCCGCCCCATAATGTTGAAGCCCAATAGTATCCTTTTATTCCGTAACAACAGCTTGGATCCGAATCAGCGTAATGGTTATATTGATGGCTTGCAGTAGGAAGAAAGATAGATTTTCCATTTACTTTACTTGTAACCTTTTGTCCGTTTATGCCATTTACGGATGTCCATGTCCAAGTACAGTTCTCTATTAATTCGAGCCAAGCTTCGTACGTTGGTGTTCGCCAATTTCCTTCCCAATTAACACATGCGGCATCATCGGCGGCTTCAAGGACGTTTTTCCCGTCATCATCATTATATTTTGTAAAGGTATATCCTGAGTCATCATTGTAATACTTGTACGTGTTCCAACTCCATTCACTTTTTGTCTTGACCTCACCCCAGGCATAATATATGCCCCAATCTTCAGGACTGTCTGCGCCAACATTTGTTGTGGCCCAAAGGGTTCCTGACGGCAATCCAAGGTCAACGTAGGCATGGCCTGCTTCTACACCAGAGATGATGTATTCTTTCTGCGTCGTGCCTTTTAGCTGGTAGGCTTTGCCTGCCTCAAACGTCTTGCCTGTCAACTCTACTGTATAGGTCTCCGTTTCAGAAGTGGTCAGCGTTGCCGTCAGCGTCTTGCTGCTGGCATCTGTGGGAGCTATCTGCATCCAAGCATAGAGCGTGCTGCCTGCTTCGACGGCGATGTTATCCAACGCAAGCGAGATGCTGTTGGACGTGGAAGTCGGAGTAAGTGTGCCGTCGGAGAGGTTTACCGTTGCCTCTGTCGTGAAGATGGGGTCGTCCGCAGAGAGTGTCAGCTTCGTGAACGTTGCGGCTTCGGGTGCCGTCAGCTGGATGTAGAGCACGCTGCCGATGTGCTCGAAGTTGAACGTCACGATGCCCGACTCGGGCGTGGAAGCTGTCGCTACCATGTAGTCATAGGCTCCCAAGCCGGCCGTGGAGTTGTTCGAAGGCTGTTTCTGCCCTACGTAAGAGATGGGCAGGGCTGTATAGGAACGACCGTTGGTGGTGTTGTCCACATTATACGGGAAGTAGGCTGCATAGGTGTAGCCTCCTTTCAGCGCCCAGCCGCCTCCGTCGAAGCTGGCGCTCTTGGTGCCGGCGCCCGCCGTCATGGGGAAGCTCACCTGGTCGCCGGCGTTGGGATAGATGCCCACCACGTCGCTCTCGGCCCACGTGAAGCTGAGGCCGCTGTCTGTCAGGTCGAGTGCCGTACGAGTGGCATCGTCCATGACATAGTCCTTGGCCGTGATGGTTACTTGCGATACCATTTCAGCGTCCGGGTTGTTGAACGTCTCGGACGTGCAGCTTGCCAGCAACACCATTGCCGCAAGCGGGAGGAAGGAACGTTTCATAGTCTTCGTTTTGTTAAGATGATTAAAACCCGAAACCGAATCCAAACGGTTTCTTGTCTGGTGCGCCCCAAGGGATGTCCTGCCCTTGTCCGCCAGGTTTGCTCACGTCAAGGATGGCGCTGGTCAGTTCCATCTCGACGACCTCCAAAGAGGGTTTCTCGTACGTTTTTTCTTTCATTTTGTTTTTTCGTTTTTCTGCCGCGCTGCCCCTTTCGGCGTGATTTGTTTTAAAACGAAAAGACGTGGGAGTCTGTACTTGTCGCTCACCCCGGCTTCAGGCTCCAGCAATTGCCTCCTCTCAGGATAAGCAACGCACTATGCCCACGCCGGGATGAACTATACAGACAACCACGCCCCCGTATGGGCATAGTTATGCAGCATAATATCACCGCAGTGGACGTTACGCCGCCGTATCTTCCGAGAGGTTCAAACTTGCTGGATTTGAAGCCGAAAGTTACGTTCGTAAACGTCTTTCCAACAAAATGCGAAGAGTGCCCGCGTCCGTAGGATGGACAAACTTCGCGACAAAAGTAGTGATTAATTTGGAAAAAGAAAAAGAAATCAGGAAAACAATTTCATTTTCTTAAGTTTTTTGAGATATTTGAGAGTCGGCTGTAACCTTGGCTAATGGTGAGGGATTGCAAATCCCTCTATTCAAGCGCAGTCGGATTGCAAATCCGCCTGAACGGAGAGTCGGTAGTATGAAAATCGTACCAGAGAGGAACGCCCCGAAGGGGCAACGAGCATATAGCCCAGGGCGTTGCCCTGGGCTGAAAGCTATCTGCTCTTTCAGGGCGCTCATCGCCGTCTGGACTCTTTTTTTTACTTCCGAAACTTGAATAAGAATAAGGATTGAGCTACTTGAACTCGGCAAGCGATTTCTCGAAGTGGGCGACGGCGTCGGCAAGGGTGCCGTAGAAACGGCCTCCGGAGGCGTTGAGGTGGCCGCCGCCCTGAAAGTATTGCGCAGCAAAGCGGTTGCAGGGGAATTTGCCAAGAGAACGGAGCGAGACGTGGATTAAGTCCTTCTCGGTGTCCTCGCGCAGGAAGGCAGAGAAACGGACGTTCCGTATCTGAAGCGGCATGTTGACGAAGCCCTCGGTGTCGCCCTTGTTGAAATGAAACCGTTTCATCTCTTCTTTTGATAGGGTGATGAGGGCGGCTTTGTGGTCGGGATAGAGGCGCATTTTCTCGTAGAGAGCATAGCCCATCATGCGCAGACGGCCCTCGGAGTAGTTGTAGAAGACGCGGCGATAGATGTCGTCCTTGTCGATGCCGCACTCCAGCAGGCGGCTGATGATGTAGAAGATGTCGGCACGGTTGCTGTTGAAGGTGAAGGCACCCGTGTCCGTCATCATGCCGCAGTAGAGGCAGATGGCACCTTGCTTGGTGAGGTGTTCACCGCCTTGCATGACTTCGATGAGGGTATAGACCAGCTCGCAGGTAGATGACGCCTCGGGACGGCTGAACGTCAGCTCACAGAACGCCTCGGGGTCGAGGTGGTGGTCGATGAGCACGCGATGTCCCTTGGCCTCGCGAATCAGGGCCTCCACCCCGTTGGTGCGGCTGGGCGTGTTGAAGTCCATACAGAAAATGACGTCGGCGGTCTGCAGGGTGAGCGCAGCCTTCTCGGGGTACTTATCGGCGCGCACCGACTCCTGCGCACCGGGCAGCCAGTTGAGGAAATCGGGGTACATGTCGGGCACCACCACCACGGCCGTCTTGCCCTGCTGACGCAGCCAGTCGGCCAGGCCGAGCGTGGAGCCCATGGCATCGCCGTCGGGATTGGTGTGGCAGACAAGGGCAAAGAAGTCGTTTTCGGCTATCAGCGCTTTCAGCTGGCGGATATCATTTTCTGGAAAGGAGAACACTTAGAAATTAGGAATTAGAAATTAGAAATCAGAAATTAGAAATCAGAAATTAGAAATCAGGAATTAGGAATTAGGAATTTGGCGTCTGCGGCGCAAATAGGAATTAGGAATTAGGAGCAGGAATTAGCTGAGGCACGGTGTCGGCCGCAGGATTAATTCCCAATTCCTAATTCCTAATTTTTAATTGCGCGAGCGCAAAGGTTTATTCCTTCAGCGTTCCAGCCTCGGCAGCTGCGCGCATCTCGTCGCTGGCATAGAGGAACACCTCCACGCGGCGGTTCTGGGCACGGCCTTCCTTGGTGTCGTTGCTGGCGACGGGCTGCTGGAAGTCAAAACCGGCAACCTCCTTGATCTGCTCGTTGCTGACGCCCTTCGACTTCAGGAAGTTGGAGACGGCCTCGGCGCGGTCCTTGGAGAGCTTCTGGTTGACAGCCAGAGAACCGGTGTTGTCGGTGTGGCCATAGATGGCTACGTCGGCATCGTTGTAGGTCTTCAGCACCTCGGCAAACTGGGCGAGGTTCTTCTGTGCCTCGGCCCCCAGGGCAGCCTTGTTGGTGGCGAAGAGGATACCGCTGTCGAAGGTGACCTTCACGGCGCGGGTGTTGCCATCCTCGTCGGTCAGCTTCTCGAGTTCAGCACCTTCCACGGCAGCTGCAGCCTCGGCAGCCTTGTCCATGTGGTTGCCGATGAGGGCACCGGCAGTAGCACCGACGGTAGCACCGACAGCCGTGCCGACGGCCGTGTTACCCGTGTAGTAACCGACAGCAGCACCCAGCAGGGCACCAGCACCCGTGCCGATGAGGGCACCGCCGGCGGTTTTGGACATTCCGCAACCCGAGAGAATCAGGGTTCCGCACAAACACAAGCTAAGAATACTTTTTGCTTTCATACACATGTTTTATTAAAGGGTTAAACGATACAATCCGCAAAATTTCGCGCAAAGATAAGCACAAAAAAGCGAATATGCGAACACAAAACAGAAAAAATTTTCTCGAATTACAAAATTTGTACTACTTTTGCACCTTGGAAAGTATTTAATGTTTTAAAAAAGTATGGCAGAATTAAAACAACTCACCAAACGCAGTGAAAATTACTCCCAATGGTACAATGACTTAGTGGTGAAGGCCGACTTGGCCGAGCAGTCAGCCGTGCGCGGATGCATGGTCATCAAGCCCTACGGCTACGCCATCTGGGAAAAGATACAACGTCAGCTCGACAACATGTTCAAGGCCACCGGCCACGTCAACGCCTATTTTCCGCTCCTCATCCCCAAATCGTTCCTGAGCCGCGAGGCCGAGCACGTCGAGGGCTTTGCCAAGGAGTGCGCCGTCGTCACCCACTACCGTCTGAAGACGAACGAGGCGGGCGACGGCGTCGTCGTTGACCCCGCCGCCAAGCTGGAAGAGGAGCTCATCATCCGCCCCACCAGCGAGACCATCATCTGGAGCACCTACAAGAACTGGATACACAGCTACCGCGACCTGCCCATCCTGTGCAACCAGTGGGCTAACGTCATGCGCTGGGAGATGCGCACCCGTCCCTTCCTCCGCACCAGCGAATTCCTGTGGCAGGAGGGCCATACCGCCCACGCCACCCGCGAAGAGGCTGAACGTGAGGCGCAGACCATGCTGAAGGTCTATGCCGACTTTGCCGAGAAGTTCATGGCCGTGCCCGTCATCAAGGGTGTGAAGAGCGAGACAGAGCGCTTCGCCGGAGCCCTCGACACCTACACCATCGAAGCCATGATGCAGGACGGCAAGGCGCTGCAGAGCGGCACCAGCCACTTCCTCGGACAGAATTTTGCCAAGGCCTTCGACGTGCAGTTCACCGACAAGGAGGGCAAGACCGACTACGTCTGGGCCACCAGCTGGGGCGTCAGCACACGCCTGATGGGTGCCCTCATCATGGTGCACAGCGACGACAACGGCCTTGTGCTGCCGCCGAAGCTCGCCCCCATACAGGTGGTCATCGTACCTATCTATAAGAATGCCGAGCAGCTGGCTGCCATCAGCGAGAAGGTCGAGGGCATCGCCTCGAAGCTGCGCTCAATGGGCATCAGCGTCAAGTACGACGACTCGGACAACAAGCGCCCGGGCTTCAAGTTTGCCGACTACGAGCTGCGCGGCGTGCCCGTCCGCCTCGTCATGGGTGCCCGCGACCTGGAGAACGGCACGCTGGAGGTGATGCGCCGCGACACCCTCGAAAAGGAAACGCTGCCCATCGACGGCATCGAAGAGCACGTGCAGAAGCTGCTTGACGACATGCAGCAGAACATCTTCCGCAAGGCTCTCGCCTACCGCAACAACTGGATAAAGAGCGTCGATACGTACGACGAGTTCAAGACCGAAATCGAGAAGGGCGGCTTCATCCTCGCCCACTGGGACGGCACGGCCGAGACCGAGGCACGCATCAAGGAGGAGACCAAGGCGACCATCCGCTGCGTCCCCTTCGACGACCCCAACTACCCCGCCATCTGCATGGACACCACCCCGGGCGTCGATATGCTCACCGGCAAGCCCAGCGCACGCCGCGTCATCTTCGCACGCGCGTACTAATAACAAGGTCAACAAGGCAACAAGACTGAAAGCAGTTTTTTTTATTTAACCCATAATCACCAAAATGAAACGCATCGTATCCCTCATCCTCGCTTCGATGTTCGCTGTGGCCGGATTCTGCGCAGCCACCAGTCTCTCCCTCTCCTCTCCCGACGGCAAGATTGTCACTACCGTATCCGTCGGTGAACAACTCACCTATACGGTAACCTGCGACGGCATCGTGCTGATGAAGGACAACCCCCTGGCACTCACCCTTGCAGGCGGCGAAGTGCTCGGCGTGAAGCCCTCGCTCACAGGCAAGAAAGCCACTTCGGTTGACGAGGACATCCACCCCGTCGTACCCCTCAAGTACAGCGTTGTCCGCAACCACTACAACCAGCTCCGCCTCAACTTCAAAGGCGGCTGGGCCGTGGAAATCCGTGCCTACGACGACGGCGTGGCCACACGCTTCATCCTCAACCGCAAGGGCACCGTTGACGTCATGGGCGAGACCTTCGGCATCAACCTCGACGCTCCGGCCAAGCTCACCATGCAGGAGCCCCGCAGCTTCCACTGCAACTACGAGGAGCGCTACACCTTCGGCACCAGCGACGAATGGGCAGCTGAGAAGAAGATTGCTGAACTCCCCTTCTTCATCGACACGCAGAAGGGCTTCAAGATGCTGGTTTCCGAGTCAGACCTGAACGACTACCCCTGCCTCTTCATTCGCGGCAACGGTGCGGGCAGCTTCACCTCGGACTTCCCCCGCCAGCCGCTGGAATTCAGCGACAACGGCGACCGCAGCGTCCGCATCGACAAGGAAGCCGACTATATGGCACGCATCAGCGGCAAGCGCTCGCTGCCCTGGCGCTACATCCTGATTGCCCGCCACGACGGCCAGCTCGTCACCAACACCTTCACCTGCCGCCTGGCTACGCCCTGCGGCAACGCCAGCGACTTCGCTTGGGTGAAGCCCGGACAGGTCAGCTGGGAGTGGTGGAACGGCGCAACGCCCTACGGCCCCGACGTCAACTTCGTCTCCGGCTTCAACCTCGACACCTACAAATACTTCATCGACTTCGCTGCCAAGTACGGCATCGAGTATATCCTGATGGACGAGGGCTGGGCCAAGGACACCCGCGACCCCTACACGCCGAATCCCACCGTCGATGTACACGAGCTTATCCGCTACGGCAACGAGCGTGGCGTCGGCATCTTCCTCTGGCTCACGTGGCTCACCGTCGAGAAGAACCCCGACCTCTTCGCCACCTTCGAGCAGTGGGGCATCAAGGGCGTGAAGATTGACTTCATGGACCGCAACGACCAGTGGATGGTCAACTTCTACGAACGCAACGTCCGCCTCGCCGCCGAGCATCATCTGATGGTAGATTACCACGGTGCCTTCAAGCCTGCCGGCCTCGAGTACCGCTACCCCAACCTCGTCTCCTACGAAGGCGTGCGCGGCCTGGAGCAGGGCGGCGGCTGCCAGCCCGAGAACAACATCTGGCTGCCCTTCATGCGCGGCGCCGTAGGCCCCATGGACTTCACCCCCGGTGCCATGCTCAACTACCAGCCCGAGAACTACGCCGCACGCCGTCCCAACAACGCCTCCGTCGGCACCCGTGCCCACCAGCTGGCCATGTACGTCCTCTACGAGAGTGGCGTGCAGATGCTGGCCGACAACCCCACCCTCTACTACCGCAATGACGACTGCACCCGCTTCATCACCTCCGTGCCCGTCACCTGGGACCACACCCACGTCATTGCCGCCGAAGCCGGACAGTACCTCGTGGAAGCCAAGTGCAAGGACGACGTCTGGTATCTGGGCGGCATGATGGGCAAGGAGCCCTACGAAGGCCGCGACGTCACCATCCGCATCGACTTCCTCGGCTCGGGCGCCGCACGCCGCCTCACCCTCTTCGAGGACGGCATCAACGCCCACCAGCAGGGCATGGACTATCGTGTACGCGAGATGACCGTCCGCAACGGCGACGTCATCAAAGTCCACATGGCCCGCAACGGCGGATTCGCCGCACAAATCAAGTAGAAAAAATCTTTTTACTACGAATTACACGAATTATATATGAATTATCTTGTATCTTGAACACGAGTTACACGAATTTACACGTTTTTTTGAACACGGATTGAACGGATATCCTTGATACGAAGTAAAAAAATCATATAATTCGTGTAATTCGTGTTTGAATAATCCATACCATCCGTGTTATCCGTTTTATCCGTTTTATCCGTGTTCAATAATTCGTATAATTCGTGTAATTCGTAGTTAAAACAATTTCAGTTCTATCCAGTGGATACTTTGTTTCAGATTCTCAAGATGCTCGGCTGTCTGGGCATGTTCCTGTTTGGCATGTCGCTGATGAGCGGCGGCCTGCAGAAGTTCGCCGGCAATTCGCTCCGCACGTTCATTGCCCGCATGACCTCCAACACCGCCCGCTGCCTGTTCACCGGCTTTGTGGTCACCGCCCTCGTGCAGTCGTCCACCGCCACCACGCTGATGCTCGTCAGCTTTGTCAATGCCGGACTGATGACGCTCACGCATGCCATCGGCGTCATCATGGGTGCCAACATCGGCACCACGTTCACCGCCTGGCTTTTCGCCCTCTCGTTCGACGGCTCGTTCAGCCTCGGCGCCATCGCCGTGCCCGTGATGTTCTTCGCCTTCGTCTTCTACTCCATGAAGAGTCCCAAGCTGAAGAGTTTCGGCGAGTTCCTGATGGGCTTTGCCTTCCTGTTCCTCGGCCTTGCCACGCTGAAGGACACCTCCTACCCCATCCTCTCCAGCCCCGGCATGCGCAGCCTGCTTGCGCCCCTCACCGGCTTCGGTTTCGGCAGCACCGTCATCTTCATCCTCATCGGCGCCATCATGACGCTGATGCTGCAGTCGTCTGCCGCCACCACCAGCATCACCATGCTGCTGCTCGCCGCAGGCGTCATCCCCTTCGACCTTGCCGTCGCCATGGTGCTGGGTGAGAACATCGGCACCACCATCACGTCCAACCTCGCCGCCTCGGTGGCCAACGTCTCGGCCAAGCGCACCGCCCGGGCCCACCTCGTCTTCAACCTCTTCGGCAGTCTGCTTGTCATCATCCTCTTCAAGCCCTATCTTGCCCTCAACGGCATCATCATCGAAGCCCTCGGCTTCCCCAACCCCTGCACGGCCGACTTCTCCGTCCTCGGCATGAGCGATGCCGACGGCGGTGTCCTCAAGGCACAGCTCTCACAGAGCCTGCCCTACAGCGTGGCCATCGTCCACACCCTCTTCAACGTCATCACCACCCTCATCCTTGTCGGCTTCATTCCTCAGATAGAGAAGATTGTCACCAAGATGGTGCCCTCCAAGGAAGGCGAGAGCGAAACCCACAGCCTCATCTACCTCAAGGGCGGTCTGCTCAGCACGGCCGAGCTCAGCCTCGACGAGGTGCGGCGCGAGATACAGCACTTCGGCGAAATATGCCTGAAAGACTACGACTACGTCTGCCAGGCCATCGCCGCCCCCGACCGCGACGCCTTCGAGCCCCTGCGCGAGAAGCTCGTCAAGTACGAGGAGATTACCGACCGCATCGAATACGAGATAGCCAGCTACCTCAACAAGGTCAGCGAGAGCGAAATCTCCGACTCCACCCGCATCCGCATCAAGGCCATGTACAAAATCATCGGCGAGATGGAGAGCCTTGGCGACTCGGGCGAGGCCATCAGCCGCCTGCTCACCCGCAAGTTCGACCACGGCAAGGCTCTCGACGCCGACATGATGGCCAAGGTGAACGTCATGCTTGCCCACGTCCGCCATGCCTACGACATCATGCTCGTCAACCTCAGCACCGCCGACGGCAGCCGCCGCGACATCTCCAGCGCCTACGCTGCCGAGGACGAAATCAACAAGTGCCGCGACAGCCTGCGCGAAGAGCACATCGCCAACATCGAAAACCGCACCTACGACTACACCTCCGGCGTCTATTACATCGACCTCGTCTCTGAGCTCGAGAAGATTGGCGACTTCATCATCAACATCTCCGAAGCCGCCATGCAAATCAAGTGACGACGCTGCAGAGGCTTCCCCAAAGCATCACACCCGAAGAAAACAGGGCGTGATGCTTTTTCGTAGTTAATTGTGATTAACTTATTCACGTCATCATATTGAGCGTATAGCTCATTTTCAATTACTATTTAAAACTTCGCGACAACTATGACGCAAGAGTACAAAGTAAGCTTGCACGCATAATTGAACAGTCCCTATAAAAATTGAAATATTTTGGTATTTTCGGAGGTTTTTAATGAAAACATTTTGGTATTTTCGGAGGTTTTTGGCAAAAACATTTGCGTAGCCCGAATAAAAAGACTATCTTTGCACCCAAAATATGGCAATACATATAAATAATGGAGCGAATATTCAAAAGAAAACTTTATAATCGTCTTCTTGAATGGAAACGAGTTCAAAACGGCAAGTCAGCCATCTTGATAGAAGGAGCACGACGTGTCGGTAAATCAACTCTTGTCGAGCAGTTCGCCAAGAATGAATATGAATCCTACATACTCATTGACTTCAACGAGGCATCTGACGAGGTTAAATCCTTGTTCAATGACCTAATGAACAAGGATTATATCTTTCTTCAGCTACAAGCCCTGTATAACGTAGTATTGAAAGAGCGAAAGTCTGTCATTATTTTTGATGAGGTGCAGAAATGCCCCCTTGCCAGGCAAGCAATAAAATACCTTGTTAAGGACGGCCGTTACGATTACATTGAAACAGGTTCTCTCATCAGCATAAAAAAGAACACGAAGAACATTACGATTCCAAGTGAGGAGGAGCGCGTCACTCTTTACCCGATGGATTATGAGGAATTCAGATGGGCATTGGGAGACGAGGCAACAGTACCTTTGCTTCGAACTTTCTATGAAAAGCGACTCCCGCTTGACAGAGCTCATCGCGACAAGATGCGTGATTTCAGATTATACATGCTGGTTGGAGGTATGCCCCAAGCCGTGAATGCTTTTATTGAAACCAACAATTTCAGTATGGTGGATCATGCTAAACGCGGCATCATTAAAGTCTATCAAGACGATTTTCAGAAACTTGACGAGACAGGTCGCCTGGAAACGCTCTTTATGGAAATCCCGTCTCAACTCAGCAAAAAAAACAACCGCTATAAACCATACGCCGTGCTGGGCGATGTCGATGACGATAAACTTCTGGAATTGCTGAAAGACCTTGAAGACAGCAAGACGACACTCTTTTCCTATCATTCCAATGACCCAAACGTAGGTATGTCGCTGACCAAAGACAGTTCTAAGTTTAAGATATTCTGTGCAGATACAGGCCTGTTCGTCACCCTTGCATTTTGGGACAAAGATCATACCGAGAATATCATCTACCAGAAACTGCTGAATGACAAGCTCAGCACTAATCTGGGATATGTCTATGAAAATGTTATTGCACAGATGCTGGCAGCAACAGGCAACAAACTCTTTTATTATACTTGGCCTAAGGACGAAAACCACAGCTATGAGATTGACTTTTTGCTCTCACGAGGTGCCAAGCTTCACCCGATTGAGGTCAAATCTTCGGGTTACAAGACTCATAAATCGCTTGATGTCTTCTGCCAGAAGTATTCCCATATAATAGAAAGACGTTACCTGATTTACACCAAGGATTTGAAAAAAGATGAAGAAACTCTTCTGCTTCCAGTTTACATGGCACCTTTCTTGTAGGATTACCTGCAAGCATTGATATTCACCACTCACGAAAACCTATGCAAAAAAACACCACACGTTTACGTCTTTTCAGCCCGTTCTGCGTCATTCAGGTAAAGGAACCGCAAGAAAATTGAAGATTGAAGATTAATGAAGACCATTCCTCTCATCGGCAAGCTCACCGACAAGCAAGCGTACAGCAGCAAGCAAGCTGACATTGAGCGGCTGCTGACAGCCGAACGGCCCGACATGCTCGGCTACGCCTGCTACCGACTGGGCAGCATGGACGAAGCCGAAGACGCCGTGCAGGAAGTAAGCCTCCGCTTCTTCCAGCGGTTACGCGACGCTGGCGCTCAGGTCAGAAATCCCAAGAGCTACCTCTACCGCTCCCTGGCCAACCACTGCACCAGCCTGCTGCGGGAGGAGAGGCCTCTTGTTCCCTGCCCGCCCGACGGCCTTCCCGAACCCGCCGTAGCCGAGGACGAGGACTTCGAACAGGAGTTTCGCCGCATCAGCCGCCTCCTCAGCGAAATCCCCGAGGAACAGGCCGAGGTCATCCGCTTGCGGTTCTACGGAAACAAAAGTTTCAAGGAGATTTCCGAGATTCTGGGCCTGCCGCTCACCACGGCCAAGTCGCGTTTCCTGTATGGATTGGAGAAAATCAAACGAGGGGTATGCGCTCCCTCATACGTATAATCCCAAAACACACCTACGACAATGAACTGCAAAGAATTCCGAACCCATGTGGCCGACCTTTTTGACAAAGAGGCGAGCCCGCAAACCAAAGCCGCGTGCGAACAGCACATGGCCACATGCCCTGCGTGCCGAAGCTATTATGAAGACTTGGCTGAAGCCGCCGCCCTGTTGCGTCCGAGGCACTCTTCTACTGAACAGAACAGGACAACAAGCGGGCAAGCGCCAGCGCGCCGCTGGCGCCGCGTTGCCGCCGTTTTTGCCGGCATCGTCGTAGCCGCCGGCATCGCCTATGCAGCCGGCTGGTGGGCACGGAGCCGTTCTGAGCAAGCGCCGCAAACCAGGACCGAGCTGGTTCACTTCAAGGGTGAGAGCCTCGACAGCATCCTCTCCGTCGTCGCCCCGCACTACGGGAAGACCGTTGTCTTCCGCAACGAGGCACCGCGCCAGATGCAGCTCATCATGACGTGGAACCCCGCGACGCCGTTCGACGATTTCGTCCGCCGCCTGGCCGCCTTCGACGGACTGCTGCTGACCATGCAGCACGATACCCTTTTTGTTGAAGCCAAAAGCGAAGATGAAAAATGAAAAAACAGTTTGTCCATTGTCCATTATCCATTGTCCATTGTCAATGGGTAGCAGTCACCCTACTCCTTATTATATTAAACGTCTCTCACGTTTCAGCGCAGCAGACCGTCACCCACGATTTCCACGACACGCCGCTTCTTGAAGCCCTCGGGCTCATCAGCCACGAGCAGACCGACTACACCATCGACATCCTTGCCGACGGATTGGACGACATCACCACTTCGGCCCGCGTGAAGAACCAGACCGTCCCCGACGCCATCAGGAAAATCTGCAAGGGGAATCCCGTGAAGGTGAAGGTACAGGGCCAGACCATCAGCGTACAGGCCACAAAAAAACAACTCCAGCTGCCCGAGAATATCAGGCTGGTGGGCGAGGTCAGGGACGGTTTCCTCGATATGCCCCTGCCCCAGGCCAACGTATCGATGCACGCGGCGGACAGTACCGTGCTCATGGACTCCCTGACCATAGTACAGGTATTCGGAGCGGGCATGAGGGTAAAAAACGCCCATTTCATGGTCAACGTAAAGCCCGAGCGCAAGGAGTACCTCTTCCGCGCCCGTCTGGACGGCTATGACGACGTCTGGCAACGCGCAGCCGTCACCAACCCCTGGAAGGACGAAGTTGAGGTTCCCACCATACAGATGTTCCGCATGCGCAACGTAACACTCGACGAGGTCACCGTGACGGCCACGAAAATCAAGTTCTTCTACCGTGGCGACACGCTCATCTACGACGCCACCGCCTTCCGCATGCCCGAAGGCTCGATGCTCGACGACCTCATCCGCCAGCTGCCGGGCGTGACGATGAACGACGACGGCGAGATTTTCGTCAACGGCCGCAAGGTCGATGAGCTGCTGTTAGGCTCGCACACCTTCTTCGGCGGCAACAAGCGCGTGCTGATGCAGAACCTGCCCTACTACACCGTCAAGCACCTGAAGGTCTATGAGAAGCAGACGGACATGAGCGAGGCGCTGGGCTACGACGTCGAGCCGCGCAAGTACGTCATGGACGTCAACCTGAAGGAAGAGTACAGCCGCGGCTACATCGGCAACGTGGAGGCTGCCGCCGGCACCGAGGGCCGCTGGCTGGGCCGCGCCTTCGCCCTCGGCTTCACCGACAGGACGCGCCTCACGCTGCTGGCCAACGCCAACAACGTCAACGAGACGCGCCACATCGGGCAGTCCGGGCACTGGACGCCGGCCAGCATGCCGCGCTCGCTGATTACCACCCGCAGCGCCGCCGCCGAAATCTCCTACTACGCTAAGGGCGACAAGCTGAGCGACACCTTCCGCGCCGAATACACCTCCACGACGGACGAGCAGACCATGCATCAGCGTAGCGAGCAGTTCCTCGCCGGCAGCACGCCCACGTCGCTCACCGAGTCGTTCAGCCGGCAGGGCAGCGGGCATCTGAGGATATTCAACGGCTTTCAGCTCAAGAAGCCGACGTGGATTTACTCCACGGCAGAATTCGCCGTTACCCGCCGCGACGGCACGACGAGCTCGGCCTTCGAGCAGTGGGACGACACGCTGACGGCCACCCTCCGCTCCGTCGGCATAAGCAAGGGCACCAACCTGCGCGGCCAGCTGAACGTGCAGGGAGCCTTCAACGTAGGCGAAGGGCAGCGAATGACGTTCTACACCATTTGGAACCACTCACAAGAAAAGGCGCAGCAGTCCACCGCGTACGAGCAACGGTTATCCCCACAAGGCGGCATCGTCAACGCCGACGACATCAGCAACCAGAACACCTGGGGGGTGGCAAACCTCGACTACCAAAAGGAGCTGGGCGGGAGGTACCACGTGATGTTCGGCGGCAACCTCATCGAGTACACGTCCGAGCGCAGCCACGACTACCTCTATCACCCCGACACACTGATGCTCGCCTCGCAGATTGACGCCCTCGCCGCCATCACCGACACCCGCAACTCCTACGACAGCCACCGCGAGCAAGTGCAGAACTCCCTCGGCGCAAGCTTCTGGAAGACGGACACCTATCGCTATTCCGACGACCTCCCCTTTACGATATCGTACAACCGGTTCAGCACCGGATTCAGCGTCCCCGTCCGTCGCGAGCGGCTCGCCTACCGGCGCGGCATCCTCGACACGCTGGCCACCCAGACCACCGTCTATCTCAATGCCTCGGTGGATTACCGCATCGTGAAGAACTACGGCCGTCACGACATCCGCCTCAGCGCCAGCCACGACCGCAGCGCACCCATGCTGATGGACCGCATCACCTACCGCGACGACAGCCGCCCACTCGTCGTCAAGCTGGGCAACCCCGCCCTCAAAGGGCGCGTCACGACGAAGCTCAAAGCCGATTTTAACGACGGCAACTCCGGTAACAGCGAGCATCCGCAGAGCTACCACGTCGGAGCCTCGTTCGACTACCACCACCGCGATGTGGCACAGGCCGTCACCTACGCCCCGCAGACCGGCGTCTTCACCTACCAGCCCATGAACATCGGCGGCGCCTACACCGCCGGCGCAACCTTCGACTACACCAACGTCCTCGGCGAGCAACGCCACTGGACCGTACAGACCAACGCCGACGTCAACCTGCACCACGACAAGGACTACACCCGCCTCGAGGGTGAGACGGAGAGCCAGCTGAGCACCGTCAACACCCTCACCCTCCACGACGGAGCCTACATCCAATATGAGCGGGGCGCCCTCAACCTCCGTGCCACAGGCGACGTCAGCTGGCGCCGCAGCGAGGGCCGTATGCGCGACTTTGCCACCCTCTCGGCCCTCGACTTCCGCTACGGCCTCACCGCCCGCTACACCCTGCCGCGCCTCGGCACCACCCTCGCCGCCGACGCCACCATGTACAGCCGCCGGGGCTACGGCAGCGCCGAGCTCAACACCGACGACTTCCTCGTGAACGCCTCCGTCAGCCAGCCCCTGCTGAAGGGCAAGCTCATCGTCCGTCTCGAAGCCTTCGACCTCCTGCAGCAGCTCACCGCCACACAGTACGTCGTCACCGCCCAGGGCCGTGTCGAGACCCTCTACCGCAGCCTGCCCCACTACGTCATGCTCCACACCGTCTGGCACTTCAACGTCAACCCGAAGAAGAAGTGACCGTCCGCAGAAAGTAACAAGAAACTGAAAAAAGGCCACCATGCAGAGCACATGACCTTTTTTCGGAGGTTTAGTTCGGCTTGACGTCGGAGTTTAGATGAGTGATAGCATCAGCGGATTGGGTCTGGGCAAAAATCACGCCGCAAACATGCTTTACAATGTTTGCCTATCCAGACATCATCAAACTGGTTCATGGCTTGTTCGACAATCTCAGGTTCATCCGTCAGGATGCCCGCTTCGAAATTGCGTTTGTTATCGGCTTTCATGCCAATTCCCGCACCTGTAAGGTTTGCGCTACCAACGTACACCTCCTTGCCGTCGAAAACAAGTATCTTGAAATGAACACGAGGACAAAGCACCCGTTCCAGACGGTCATACAGCACGGGGTACTTATCAAAATCCTCCCGAAAGTTTGGGCCAGGCTCTTTCGCATGAATGAGCCTCACCTCCACCCCACGCCGAATAAGCTGGGCTACAAGAGCCAGAAACGGCTTTTTCTCTTTGCCCACATCCACATAAAGGTCTTTTATATCAGCCGTACCAATCCAAAGCATGTGCTTCACAGATTGAACCCGCGAAAGCACTTCTTTGTAGTGGTCAGTATTAGAGATATAGGTGGTCATTATTCATTTGTCTTTTAACACAAGTTCTCTTTCTTTGCATTCAGAATTCAGATTGCATTCGCCCCTAATAGCTGTTATAGTCTTTTGAATGACATCTGTTGTCATAGTGTTCTAATGATATTAAAAAGTTAATATGGATCAAGGCTAAACCTTTCAATTAGATTTTTGAGAGCAATATTCTTGGCTATCATTTCTTTAAGTATAGAAGGATCTTGGGGTTCTGTTACATCTGAGAATGGTATTATCGGTTTTGACTTTGGCAAGATTGTCTCAACAAAGCAATCTTCCGGCTTGAGTACGTCTTCTATATCTGAATCGGAAGATAGTTTATACTTGTCATCAAGGGCAAGATAAGCATACTTCCTTGCAACGTTAATTCTAGCATTCAGGTCATCCCACTCGTCTAAATCAGACTTAGCAACAGCCTTGAATTCAGGACTATCGAGTATTGTCTTCTGTACTTCCGCATTCCACGTTTCGAATTGAGAGACTATAAAACTACAATTAAGGTTACGTAGATAGTACAAAGCAAGGTTCACGTCTTGGAAATGAATAGGGGTTATGACACTCCCCCTGCGACGGTCTGCATATCTGTCTAATTGCCTTTCATATCCAGAGAATCCCTCTACACAAATTTTATGAACTAATATGTAGGGGATATCTTTTGCCTCATCATCAGAAATATGTCTTCCAGTATGATACAGAACTGAAAGATAATCTGTAAGTGACAACTTATCTTTCTTTATAATATAGTTCTCATCCTCTGCAAGTCGCAAACTGACAAAGAAGTAATCCCTATTTTCCCTGAACTGTTCAATGTTCTGAGACAAGTATTTCACAGGGAAGTGACGAATGACAACCCATGAGCATCGCTCTTCATGAAGTTTCTCCCATAGTTCCTTTACTATGGGTTCAAATGATTTGTCCCAGTAGTCAAGCATCATCGAATATGCCCATTGCCTATCTGTTTTTCCGGAGTCAAGGAACGCCCGTATTATCTTCTTCTGATCCTTCCAATCGAGATATCTAAATCTCCATAGGATCTCTTTACGAGAATTAGACACTTTGCCACTCTTCTTGTTGACATAATCTTTTATCAACGTAGCTATTGGCGTATTTCTTTTACCTGTCTCTGTTCCCTTTTTGTTCATCTTTCTTTATAAACAATAAGTCATCTTGCTATCCAAACACCGTTTTCTCGTATTTAGCTTCTAATCGTCTCTTTTCTTTTTCATGAATGATGGACATTCATTACTCTTGTTTTATCAAATTAAGCCAAGATTTTTCAGATGCTCCAAATGGTCTCTAATAACTTCAGCCATTTTTTGGATTAAATTTTTTGAAATTCCATTGCTGAATTGTCTTGTATGAATAACAAGTTTCCTGGGGTCGTTTTCATCAATGTGAGTCCAGAAACGATTTTTGCTTTCTTTGGAACCATATTCTTGACAAAATTTCACATGGAATGTATTTTTAATTTCTTTGTTTTTATCATCATTTCTAATATAATTTGAACAAGCCAATATGATTACAGGAAAATCCTGTATGAACTTCGAGTCCTTAAAAAAAGCTAGGCGTTTTTTTATGATAGGTTTTGCCTCCTTATAATTACTTCGTTTACGAGGTATGATACTTAGTTCTGTTGTAAAAGCATATTTTTCAAAATCCCATTTATCAATATATTCTGACTTGCGACAATAAATTATATCAAGTAGATCTTGATAGTTTCCCCATGTCTTGTTCTTGGGATCAATTGGTCTTGGAGCATCTCGTTGCTTTTTATCCATGCATAGCTCAATGTATCGGATACGAGCATCCATACTGGTATCTGTTGATTCTTTACCAATAATCAGAATGTCTGCGTTAGGATTTCCTTGCCCACTCCATTGTTCACGATTCTGACATTCCTTCAGAAACTCTTCAAATAATACTTCTCTGTCCATAATTGTGTATTGTATTTAGTTCTTATAGTATCTCTCTCACTATTCAAGCACAAGCCTCTGCATCGGAGAGTAGGCATTATTCATTCTGCTGGTTAATCAGGTTCACCACCACCTTGACCATCACGTCTTTTTCTTCTGTCCGGCTCTCGGCTATCATCAGGGTTAGGGCGACAAGGGTGTTGTCGGCCAGACGTTTGGAGCCATCGGCACGGTATAGGATACGATTGTTGTTGAGGAACCAGAGGAAGAGGGTGGCGGCTATGCGCTTGTTTCCATCGCTGAAAGAGTGGTTCTTGGTGACGAGATAGAGCAGCATGGCCGCTTTCTCTTCCACACTGGGATAGAGCTCCTCACCTCCAAAGGTCTGATAGATCTGCCCGATGCTGCTTTTGAAAGAGTCGTCCTTTTCGTTGCCAAAGAGTGAAGAGCCGCCAAACTTGTCATGCAGGCGCCGAATCTCTTCCATCGCGTTCTCGTAGGTGGCACGAAAGGGTTCTTCCTTGGTGGTCCTGCTGATGGTCAGCCGTTGGTAGTCGTAGTTGTCGAGGGTGTCGAGGGCATAGGTGTAGTCCGTCACAACTTCAAAAAGGGCATTTGTCTCATCTGTGGAGAGAGGGGGTTGGCTCTGAATGGTTCGGCCCAGCATGTTCACCAGCTGGCGAAGTTCGCCTATCTGCTCGTGATGAAGGCGCTGATTGACAGCATAGCCTTTGACAAGGTAATCTTTTAATACCTTGTTGGCCCACTGGCGAAATTTCACACCACGTTTAGTGTTAACTCTGTAACCGACTGAAATAATCATGTCAAGATTAAAATATGGAATTGTTCGTTTAACAACCCTTTTACCTTCAGTTTGAACTTGTGCAATTTTTGCACAGGTTGCGGCCCTATCCAATTCGTCCGCCCTGTAGATATTATTAATGTGGCGAACAATTGAAGTCCTGTCCGTCAGAAATAATTCTGCCATCTGGGCTTGCGTTAGCCACACGGTTTCGTTCTCAAGGCGGACGTCAATCTGCGTCTGCCCGTCCTCCGTCTGATAGATTATGATCTTGTCGTTTTCCATTGTTCCAAAAATCTGTTGCAAAGATAACAAAATCTGTCCTTTTCCTCAAATAATCTGAGCAAAAAAATCAGAGAATCTCTCTTGCTATCCAGGCGCAGGCTTCGGCATCGGCAAGGGCGTGGTGGTGGTTCTCTAAGATGTAGCCGCAGGCGGCAGCAACCGTGTGGAGCTGGTGGTTGGGCAAGTGACGGAACACTCGGCGCGAGACGCAGAGGGTGTCGTAGAACTCATAGTCGGGGTAGTCCATCTGATAGACACGGAACACGGCTTTCAGGCAGCCTTCGTCGAAGGGTTTGTTGTGGGCCACAAGGGGCAGGCCTTCGATAAGCGGCTCTATCTGCGCCCACACCTTGGGAAAGACGGGGGCATCGTCGGTATCCTGATGGCAAAGGCCATGAACCTGTGAGCACCAGTAGTTGTAATAGTTCGGCTCTGGCTGGATGAGAGAGTAAAAGGAATCAACAATCTCACCATCGCGCACGATGACAATCCCGACAGAGCAGACCGAGCTGCGCTCGTTGTTGGCCGTCTCAAAATCAATAGCTGCAAAGTCTTTCATTTACTTGTCCTCCGTTTGATTTATTGCCATACGGCATATTTTTTTGATGCAAAGTTTCCCACATGCTATGCCGTTTGAGGGCAGAGGTTTGGCAAATATGCGTTGAACTCTGCAAATATAGAGAGAAAAAGCAGAACGGCAAAGAAAAAGGTGGCTGTTTTTTGGATATGCGGTTGCCGAAAGGCAGCATGGTTTCAATTTGAAAGTAGTGCGGAAAAAGAGGGTTCGGGATGGGTTGGTTGACGACCTTTGAACCGACGATTCCTATAACAAAGTGCCCGTTCCTGCGCGGTTTCCTTTTTGACCCGTCACTCGATTGGGATGTTTGGCCGCCTAAAGTTACGATTTGACATTGTCTTATCCTGCCGCAACACGGCCACACACATTAACTTGGGTGCTCAGTTTTCAGTCCGTTGACTACGTCTTCGTCCTTGAGGACGAGGCTGATGGGGGGTATCAATTTCCCCATTCTGTTGTGGCGAATTGCAAATCTGCAACAACAGAATGCCAATCCCAAAAGACAGATGTTTGAGATAATCTGTAAACACGGCCCCTGTTTATGTAAACACGGCCCGTGTTTATTTAAACGCGGCCCGTGTTTACCAACCGTTGCTTGGAATAAGATCAGAATCTTTTGCCCTTTCAAGGCGAGAGTTACTATTGCCGTTTGTACCCAGGGCGTTGCCCTGGCTGTGTGCTTATTGGCTTCGCCTTCGGGTGATTGCGGAGTATTCATTAGGATGAGGGTTACAATCTGTAAGCTTGTTCCTCGGAATGGGCCGAAAGTTGTGACGGGTCAAAAAGGAAACCGCGCAGGAACAGGCACTTTGTTATAGGAATGGGGAATGCGGAGGTTGTCAGATGACAGGAATGAGAATGGCCTGCTGCCGCCCCGCACGTGGCCTGTTTACACTTTGAAATGGAGGAATGATGTCAGGGTGCGCCTTGTCAGGCGCACCCTGGTTGTTGGAGTTCATCCTTCGTTTTCGATTACGAGCGGGGACGCCTGCGGACGGCGTCACCCACCAGCGAGGAGCATCAGTTCTCCAGAGGAACCTCGGCAGCGGGTGCCTCGGCGTCGGTGGCGGGGGCGTCGAAGCCGGGGACGGTCTGTGCACCCGTGGCGCTCTCATTGATGGCACGCTCCATGACGGCGCTGCCCTGGGAGGCTACATGGTGCGGCAGGGCATAGGCAGCCACAACGGAGAGCACGACCATGATGCCGGCAAGCACCCACGTGGTCTTCTCCAGGAAGTCGGTGGTCTTGCGGACGCCCATTATCTGGTTTGAAGATGCAAATGCGGAGGCTAAGCCACCACCCTTCGAGTTCTGAATAAGAACGATTACACACATCAGTATCGATACGATAACGATCAGAATAACACTAACTAAGTACATTTTTACTTATCTTTTTTTGATTGATTATTTCGGACTAATTTCTCTAAGAATCGAATTTGGTCTGCAAAGTAAATGCTTTTTTCTGGAAAATTCAAATAAAGCGACCGAATAATTGCAAGTGCGCGGTCATATTTTTTTTGCTTGATGTAGATGCGGGCCAGCGTCTCTGTCAGGAATTCGGGCTGAAGGAGGGTTTCGGGTGCTTCGTCCGAAGGGGTGGCCGGCCGCTCGTCTGATGCGACGGGGCGGATGGAGACGATGGGCACGAGGGCATCGGGGATGGCGGCAGGGCGGGCGGCGGCGGCATCGTCGGCATCGTCGGCGAGTGTCCATCCGAGCGTGGCCAGATAGTCGGTTGCCACGGGCGCATCGGGGATGAGGGTCGATGTCTGCGCTGGCTGGGCGTCCAAATAGGCGTCTATCAGCTGCATGTCGGTGGTGGCTGATGGCTGACGGACGGACGCCTCTTCTGCGCGGGATGGCTCTGCGCTGGCGGCTGCTGAGGGGGCAAAGGGATAGGCCGGGATGCCGTTAACCAGCTGCCAAAGCACGCGGCGGTCGGTGATGTAGAAGACGCTGCGCTGGAACTCGGTAGAGAAGTCGGGGTCGTGGAGGAGATAGAGGTTGCTGAGCATCAGCAGCCGGGCGGTCTGGAAATAGGGATATCGCGCTACGACCGTGCGCAGCAGATAGAGCGTGTCGCTATTCATCCGTTCGGGATGACCGACGAGACGGTTTAAATATCCGGCATCCATCATCCCCTACCAGTTTGCCACGGTGGCATTGAATATCTGCTCCACAATCTCGTTTATCATCTGCTGCACGAGCTCTTCCTGCACATCGTTGAGCTGCTGCGTGGCGTCGAACTCGCGGGTGGCCGAGAAGGACTTCTCGAAGTCCTCGGAATGGTTGGTGGAGTTTTCGAAGGACGCCTTTACCGTCATCTTCAGCTGCATCATGGCGGAGTAGCCGTCGGACGAGACGGACTTGTTCAACTGGTCGTAGGCGGTAATCTCGCCCTTGAGCACGAGGTCGCCGTTGCGCGACACCTGTTTCAGCTTTGTCTGGCGGGCATAGATGTCGGTGAGCGAGAGGTTGAACATGCTCTCCATGGGGCCCCACTGGAAGAGGGCGCGGTTGGCGAAGTTCTCGATGGTGATGGACTTCACCTCGTTGTAGTTGATGGAGGCGCCGTTGAAGCGGTACTGTATGGTGCACGACGCAAGCAGCAGGGCCACGGCGGGCACAGCCAGACGGCACAGTGCGGCGGCGCGGGAAACGGTTCTACGGAGATGATGCGGGGTCATCGCGGTCTAATAGCTATCGAGATGCAACAACTTGATTTTCCGGTAGAGGGTGCGTTCGGAGATGCCGAGGTCCTTGGCTGCAGCCTTGCGCCGTCCGTGGTGGCGGTCGAGAGCCTTGCGGATGAGTTCGCGCTCGCCGTCCTGAATGGAGAGTGTCTCCTCGACGGTCTCGGCCTCATCGCCGCCGATGGCCGAATGCTGCACCGCTCCCCCGGGCTGCAAGCGGCCTGCGAAGACGGAGTGGCCGGGCATGGAGCTGGAGATGTCGATGGTGGTGGCTGCCTTGGTCTCGGAAGGGAAGTCGGCTGGGGGTATGTCCGACGGCGGGTTCTGCATCAGTTTCTTCAGCTGCTCGCGCAGGTCTGAGACATCGCGGCGCATGTCGAAGAGTATCTGATAGAGTATCTGTCGTTCGTTGGCAAAGGAGCTGTCCTTGACGTCGTCGTCCAGCCCGAAGGTCACGGGCAGGTTGCGGGCGACGGGGGGCAGATAGCCGTCCAGCGCCTCGGCCGTAATCTCGCGCTGCTCGGATAGCAGCGAAATCTGCTCGGTGATGTTCTTGAGCTGGCGCACGTTGCCGGGCCAGGGATAGGCCAGCAGTTTCTCCTTGGCCTCCTCGGTCAGGCGAATGCCGGGGATGGTGTACTTCTCGGCCACCTCGAAGGCGAACTTGCGGAAGAGCAGCTCGATGTCGCCCGGGCGTTCACGCAGGGCGGGCACGCGGATGGGGATGGTGCTGAGACGGTAGAAGAGGTCTTGGCGGAAACGTCCCTTCCCGATGGCTTCGGAGAGGTTGACGTTGGTGGCGGCCACGATACGGACGTTGGTCTTCTCGACCGTCGATGAGCCCACGCGGATGTACTCGCCGGACTCCAGCACACGCAGCAGACGGGCTTGCGTAGAGAGGGGCAGTTCGCCTATCTCGTCGAGGAAGATGGTGCCCTTGTCGGCCTCGGCAAAGTAGCCCTTGCGCTCGCTGATGGCTCCGGTGAAGGCGCCTTTCTCGTGTCCGAAGAGTTCGGAGTCGATGGTGCCCTCGGGGATGGCGCCGCAGTTGACGGCGATGTACTTGTTGTGCTTGCGGGCGCTGTTGTGGTGGATAATCTGGGGGAAGTGTTCCTTGCCGACGCCGCTCTCGCCGGTGATGAGCACCGAGAGGTCGGTGGGTGCCACCTGCAGGGCGATGTCGATGGCCCTCAGCAGATCTGGCGAATTGCCGATGATGCCGAAGCGTTGCTTGGCTTCCTGTATCTTCTGGTTGTTCATTGTTCGTCAGTTGCATCCAGTTTCTTGAGTCTGTCGCTATCGTCGCGGCGGTCGAAAAACGACTTGCGCAGGGGGTTGCGGCGGATGGCCTTCTCGCCCTGGCGGTGACGGAACACGTCGATGCCCAGATAGACGGCGCTACGGAAGGAGGCTTCGGAAGCGAGGTTCTTGCCTGCTATGTCGTAGGCTGTGCCGTGGTCGGGCGAGGTGCGCACAAGGGGCAGGCCGGCCGTCAGGTTGACGCCTTCGTCCATAGCGAGGAGCTTGAAGGGGACGAGGCCCTGGTCGTGATACATGGCGAGTATGCCGTCGAACTTGGTGAAGGAGCCGGCGCCCCAGAACCCGTCGGACGGGAAGGGGCCGTAGCAGACGATGCCTTCGGCACGGGCTTCCTCGATGGCGGGGGTGATAGCGTCCTGCTCTTCGCTGCCCAACAGACCGCCGTCGCCGGCGTGGGGATTGAGGCCGAGCACGGCGATGCGCGGGGAACGGATGGCGAAGTCGGTCTTCAGCGAGCGGGAGAACTGGGACAGCCGCTCCTTCACGGCCTCCTTCGTGATGTGGGATGCCACCTTGCCGACGGGCTCGTGTGTCGTCACCAGCGCCACGCGCAGGTCGTCCTTCGCCAGCACCATCAGGGCCTTCTGGCCTTCGCCGATGCGGGCTTCGAGGTAGTCGGTATGTCCGTTGAAGTGGAAGGCGTCGGACTGGATGGAGTGTTTGTCGATGGGTGCTGTGACGAGGACGTCGAAACCGCCCTTTTTGAAGTCCTCGACGGCCTTCTCAAGGGCGTCGAGGGCGGCCTTTCCCGCTTCGGCCGAGGCGTGTCCGAGCTCGACCTTCACCTCCTCTTCATTACAGTTGACGACGTTGAGCCGTCCATCCACAGCCTCAGCGGCCGAGCCGACAAGGGTGAAGTTGACGGGAAGGTCGAGGGCCTTGCGGTGGTACGTCATTATCTTGGGCGAACCGTAGATGATGGGGGTGCAGATTTCAAACATAGTGGGGTCGGAGAATGTCTTGAGAATGACTTCGTAGCCGATGCCGTTGACGTCGCCCTGCGTCATGGCGACACGTATTTTCTGATTTTCCATATTATGCTGTTCTTTCGTAACTTGTTGTCTTGTTAACTTGTTGTCCAATTAAAGCTTGTCGGGGGAGACGGTGATTTCCTCAAGGCCGAAGGTGAAGTCCTCCACATTCTGTTCGTTGGGCAAGGCAAGGGTATAGAGTGAGGCCTCCATGGTGCGGATGAGGTTGCGCTTCAGCGACTCGGGGGCATAGACAAAGCCCTCGACCACCACCACGCGATTGTTGGGCACATCGACACGGCTGTGCGAGACGAACGGCCCGCCCATGTGGTCGCCCTCGACGCGCCACAGGCCGCGGGCTATCTGGGCATACTCGCCCCGGACGGTGCCGTCGGTGACATCCACAAACTGGTGCTGGGTGGTCATGTAGCTTCCCTCGGGGCCACCGGGGATGTTGGCCTTCATCACCGAGTCGCGCTTCTGCATAAAGTAGTCGAGCGTGAAGGTCTTGGGGCTGGTGTAGGGATAGGAGTAGATGACGAAGTTCATATCCTTGGAACCCCGGTTGGTGGAAGCCCAGAAGAAGTCCTTGCCCGACTTGAACTTATTCAGTTCCACAGGCACCCACACGGTGCAGCCCATGAGCTGCTGCACCTTCTCGGTGACCGTCGGGTTGTGCTGTTCCTCCAGGAACTCCACCTGGCGGTTGAACTCGGCACGGGTGAAGAAGTCAAGTATCTGCTGCCCGTTCTGCCGGATGTACTCGGCAAGCTGGTCCTCGTCGTGCGCCTGAAGCGTCATCACCATCTGCCCACGGGCATAGACGTTGCGGGTGAACTTGAACTTGGCCGTCGAGTAGATGCCCTGGATGTCGGCCTGAAGGATGTTGCGATACACTTTGAATATGTTGCCGAAGTTGGCGGGAGCGATGCGCGTCATGCGGAACTGCCGCTCGGGCTGCGCCACGCCGGGGAGGTCGGTGTCGAGAACCTCAAACAGGGCCCGTCCCACGGGACGCTCCCACTGTGCATCGTCCATCAGCACCAGCAGCTCGTAGGGTGCACCTCCGGCCTGGGGCTGAAGGGAAAAGGTCTTTTTCTTCTTCTTGGGCTTGGACTTCTTAGCCCTGCTCTGCCCAACGGCAGAGGTCTCGCCTCCCGTTGCATCGCCAACCGACGTTCCCTTCTGTTGCTGGCAACCGCCCAGCACGAACGTTGTTATCAGTAATAGAATCCAATGTATTTTCATATCCTTTTCTTTTTTTAATTCCTAATTCTTAATTCTCTGTGTGCTCAGCATGCCGCAGGCGGCCATCACGTCCTCGCCGCGCGAGGCACGGATGGTGGCAAACACCCCATGCTGTGTCAGGTAGTCGCGGAAGCGGAGCATCCCGTCGGTGTCCGTCCCCTCCAGCTCGGCATCGGGGATGCGATGGAAGCGGATGAGGTTGACGCGACAATGCAGTCCCTCCAGCTGGCGCACCAGCCGTCGGGCATCGGCGGGCGAGTCGTTGACGCCGCGGAACAGGATGTACTCGAAGGAGAGGCGCCGCTGCCCCGTCCAATCGTAACGGCGCAGCAAGTCCAGCATCTGCGTCATGGAGAAGATGCGCTCGGCAGGCATCATGGTGCTGCGCACCTCGGGCGACGAGGCATGCAGGCTGATGGCGAGGTGGCAGTCCGACTCGCGGACGAAACGCTCCAGCGTGTCCTTGACACCTACGGTGGAGACCGTGATGCGCCTTGGGCTCCAGCCCATGCCCGGTGTGGAGGTCATCAGCGTGAGGGCTTTCAGCACGGCGTCCATATTGTCCATCGGTTCGCCCATGCCCATCAGCACGACGTTGGTGAGCGACTGGCTCTCGGGAACGGCAAGCACCTGGTTCAGGATGTCGCCGGCGCTGAGGTTGCCGTGCCAGCCCTGGCGGCCTGTCATGCAGAACTGGCAATGCATCTTGCACCCCACTTGCGAGGAGATGCAGAGCGTGGCGCGTTCGCCGTCGGGGATATAGACTGCCTCCACAAAGCCCTTGGCTCCTCTGCTCTCGCTGCTCCGTCCGTTGCCGGCCTCGAAAAGGTATTTCACCGTGCCGTCGGTGCTGTGTGCCGCCTCCACGGGAGGACGTATGCCGATGGCGTAGTGCTCGGAAAGCCGTCCGCGTACCGCCTTGGAGAGGTTGGTCATCTCGTCAATGGACGCCACACGACGCACATAGAGCCAGTCCATCATCTGCCGGGCGGCATACGACGGCAAGCCCTCAAGCTGACAGATTTCCTGCAGCTCGGCCAGCGATAAGCCTATAAGGCTCTGCTTGTTATCCGTTGTTTCCTCGCACATAGGCGCACACGTATCCATTTTAGTTTGCAAAAATAGCTGAAAAAGGCCGAACAACAAAATTTATTCAATTTTTTTAAACGTCTCTGTTTCATCTTGAGGTTTTATTTCATCATTCAGAAAAAAAGATTATCTTTGCCGTCGAAAAACCAATTGTATGAAACCGAGAATCGACTGTTTTGTTCCCTACGTGGATAAGGCGCAGGGGGAGGCACTCAGCAGGGTGTTTGAAAGTGAGCCCATCGTGGGCGACGTGGTGTTTCTGACGAACGACGAGCAGCCTGCGGGGGCACCCTTCATCCCGCTGCACAAGGCGCTGGCAACGAAAGCCGTCATCAGCATGGCCGGCGCAGCCAGTGAGGACTTCCTGCTGCTCTGCACACAGTCCACACCCGTCGTGCCGTGCCCCCGTGCTCTGGAACGGATGGTGGACGTGGCTGATGCCACCGGTGCCCTCATGGTCTATGCAGACCGCAACAAGCACATCCCCTTCCCCACCATCGACTATCAAGAGGGAGCCCTGCGGGACGACTTCGACTTCGGCTCGCTCGTCCTGCTCCGTCGCACGGCTGTGTGCGACTTCGTCGCCTCACACCCCGAGGAACTGACGTTTGGCGGATTCTACCAGCTGCGGCTCTTCCTCTCACGCAAGGGACGCATCGTGCATATCCCGGAATACCTTTATAATGAAGTGGAGAGCGACACCCGCACCTCGGGACAGAAACAGTTCGACTACGTCGATCCGCGCAACCGTGCCATACAGCAGGAGATGGAACGGGCCTGCACGGAACACCTGCGACAGCTCGGCGCGCTGATTTCCAAAGATGCCCTCCGCACCATCGACCCTACAGCGGGCGACTTTCCCGTCGAAGCCAGCGTCATCATCCCCGTCCGCAACCGCGAGCGCACCATTGCCGATGCCATCCGCTCGGCTCTCAGCCAGCAGACCGACTTCCCCTTCAACGTCATCGTCGTCAACAACCACTCCAACGACGGTACCCACGAGGCCATCATGGAGGTCAACAAGTCAACCGACAAACAAGTAATTGAGCTCATTCCCGAACGCACCGACCTCGGTATTGGGGGCTGCTGGGACTTGGCTGTACGGCATCCGCTGTGCGGACGCTTTGCCATACAGCTCGACTCGGACGACCTCTATTCGTCCACTCACGTCCTGCAACACATCGTCGATGCCTTCCATCGCGAACGCTGCGCCATGCTCATCGGCAGCTACGAGCTGTGCGACTTCTCCCTTCGTCCACTACCCCCGGGGCTCATCGACCATCGCGAATGGACGGACGAGAACGGCATGAACAACGCCCTGCGCATCAACGGACTTGGCGCCCCGCGATGTTTCTACACGCCTGTCATCCGTGAGGTGGGTTTCCCCAATGTCTCCTACGGCGAAGACTATGCCGTCGGCCTCGCCATCAGCCGCAACTACCGCATTGGACGCATCTTCGACAGCCTCTACCTCTGCCGTCGTTGGGAGGGCAATAGCGATGCCAACCTCAGCCCCGAAAAAATGAACCGCAACAACGCCTACAAGGATTTCGTCCGCACGGTGGAGCTGCAGGCGAGAATAAAACTCCATTCATCAAACCGTTAAGAGCAAACGAAGTGAACGATTTCTTCTCGTCCCAATTGAGCTGCTGGACATTAGCACGTGAAAATCACGAGGCGCTGGACAGCGTACTGACGCGGCGGTTGGACATCCGCGGCTTCGACTGCCCCGTCCTCATCCAGCACAACCCAGCTCGCATCCGCAGCACGGCGGCCAACGTCGATAAGGAGGCCTTGCGCAAACGTCCTTGCTTTCTATGCCCGGAAAACCGCCCGCCCGAGCAGCAAGCCATGCCGCTCGGCGACGGGTGGGAGTTGCTCGTCAATCCTTATCCTATTTTAAAAGAGCACTACACCATCGTCTCACTTCGTCACCAACCGCAGACTCTCCGCGGCGTCATGCCAGCCATGCAGCAGGCAGCCGCGATACTGGGCAATGATTTCATGGTGTTCTACAACGGGCCTCACTGCGGAGCCTCTGCTCCCGATCACCAGCACTTGCAGGCAGGGCGATGGGAGGGTGTTCCGCTTGTTGAGTACATCCTGGCAAACAAAGCCCATTTTGCCGACGGCATCTCGGAAATCTCTCCGCTGGGCTTCAAAGTCCTTGTTTTCCCATCTGACAAATGCAGCTTGGACCTCATCCCCTCTGACGAAGTCAACCTCGTCCTTGCCGACGGGCTCTTCATGGTCATTCCCCGCCGTCGGCATCGTCCCGACTGCTTTTTCCGTACCGACAAACGCCAAAGGCTCATCAGCCCGGGCACGTTGGACATGTGCGGGCTGCTCATTGCTCCGCGCAGGGAGGACTACGACAGCCTCACCGCCGAGGAAGCACGCCACATCCTCCGACAATGCGGGCAATGGACAGAGCCCATCGTCAGCGTCGGCATCATGCAGGCAAAGGAGATTCAGGCTGAGCAGCACGATGGGGGAACATTCACACTACACAACGTCACCATCGGCAAGCAGTTCCATTGGGAGCAGCAAGAGCAACAGCAGTTCGAAGGAGAGCTGCGCCTCGTGCCCGACGAGGGCGGCACATGGGCCGTCAACGATATCCCCATTGAGAAATATCTGAAGAGCGTCATCTCCTCCGAGATGAACCCGCAGGCTCCCATCGAGTTCCTGAAAGCCCACGCCATTGTCTCCCGCAGCTGGCTACTCGCCCAACTGGAACGCCGCCGCCTCCCTCTCCCCCCAGCCAACCCGAACAACCCAGCCAACCGGAAATTTCCGGAATCTCCGGAAAATCCAGAATCCCCTGCCCCCGCCCACATCCGCTGGTATGACCGCGAGGATCACACCCACTTCGACGTCTGCGCCGACGACCACTGCCAGCGCTACCAGGGACTGGCACGCATCACCGATGCTGCCATCCAAGCTACGGCCGAGACACGCGGCATGGTGCTGACGTTCGAAGGCAACGTCGTGGACGCCCGTTTCAGCAAATGCTGCGGAGGTGTCACCGAGCTCTACCAAACCTGTTGGGACGATACGCCCCACCCCGAGCTGCCCTCCGTCGCCGACAGCGATGCCGACGGACACCCCTTCTGCGACACACACGACGCGGCCCTCCTGCGCACCATTCTCAACAACTATGATGCTTCGACCCACGATTTCTTCCGTTGGGAAGTGCGCTATGCCACCGAGCAACTCAGCCATCTCGTCAAAGAGAAAAGCGGCATCGACTTTGGCATCGTCACCGACCTCATTCCCATCGAGCGTGGCGTCTCTGGACGCATCTGCCAGCTCAAAATCGTCGGCACGCTCCACACGCTCGTCGTGGGCAAGGAACTGGAGATTCGCCGCATCCTCTCCCCCACCCATCTCTACAGCAGTTGCTTCACTCCCCTGAAGAACGCTGACGGATGGGTGCTGAAAGGACGAGGCTGGGGACACGGCGTCGGCATGTGCCAAATTGGCGCTGCCGTCATGGCCTCCAAAGGTTTCTCGTGCCAGCAGATTCTTCAGCACTACTACCCCACATCCACCCTCGAGAAGCTTTGGGACTAAGCCACAAAGAAAAAAAATGCAGACAAACCGAAAAAAAGTACGTTTTTTACTTGCAAGTTTACTTTACTTTCGCTAATTTCGCCCCGAAAAAGTTTTTTATCATCAACTTTAAAATCGTATCATTAACTATGGGTTACAAAATTATTGACGTAGAAGGTATCGGCCCCGTCTATGCAGAGAAGCTGCAAGCCGCCGGAGTGAAAACAACAGAAGATTTGCTGGAGAAGTGCGCAGCCAAGAAAGGCCGTGTGGCCATGGCCGAGGCAACAGGCATCAGCGAGAAACTGATTCTGAAGTGGACCAACCATGCCGACTTGTTCCGCATCAAGGGCATCGCCGGCCAGTTTGCCGAGCTTCTCGAAGCAGCTGGTGTGGACACCGTCAAGGAGTTCCGCCATCGCGTTCCCGCCAACCTCCAGCCCAAGCTCGTGGCCGTCAACGAGGAGAAGAACCTCTGCAACCGCGTTCCCTCCGTCTCGGAAGTGGAGAAGATGATTGCCCAGGCCAAGGAACTCGAACCGCTGATTACCTACTAACACATTAGGCGGACAGAGTAAGCCTGCATTTCGCCAATCAAGTAGGAGGTGAACACGAATCAGAGGTGTTCACCTCTATTTTTCTTATCAGTTGTTGCAGATTTGCAATCCGTAACAACTGAATAGGGAGACCTGCAATCCCCCGCCTTGCGCATGAAGCCAACATCAAAATGCAACTACGCATGAAAGGGTTCGGAAAGAGATTGGCGAAAATAAATCCGATTTTATTTTGCACTTCGCACAAAACGCTGTATCTTCGCGGCCGATTAGTAGTAAAAACAACGTTTAATTCGAGTAACAATGGCTTACATTATCACTGACGACTGCATCAAATGCGGTACTTGCATTGACGAATGCCCCAACGAGGCTATCTCTGAGGGCGACACCAAGTATGTTATCGACCCCGACGCTTGCGTTGACTGCGGCACCTGCGCCGACGCTTGCCCCTCTGAGGCCATCCATCCCGCCTAAGAACAGAAACAAGGGTAAAAGAATGCGCCCCACAAACCAGAGTGGTTTGTGGGGCGTTTGTTATTACAGCCTATTGGCAGAATAATCTATCGCCCGAATTGTCGATTGCGAATGGCCATTTTTCAAGTCGTAATTCAGAATAGTCCTCCACCCAGGAACCAGCGGTAGAGCACTATGGCCACTACGCCGACAATGACCGTGCGAGTCCAGGCAGGAATGCGCTCCCAGGCAGAAAATGCCACAGTGATGCGGCGGTTCTGCGTGAGCTTCACCGTCTGCGTCGTCATCTGCTCGTAACGGGCAAGGTTGACAGCACGCACCGTATATTCTCCGGCCGGCAGCGTCAGACGATAGTTCGTCCCCTCCTTGGCGAAGAAGGCATCGCGTTCGTTGATGATGATTTTGGCATCGTCCTTGCACTCGATAAGCAGTTTGTACGTCACAGCGGCATCAGCCTGCTCCGCCTCATCCTCCTTGACGCGGAAGATGGCAATGGGGGTATCGGCCCATCGGCCATCGACCGGCAACGCGGCGGGCAGATGCTCGGCTGCCTCCTGCGCCTGAACGAAAGCCAAGGTCTCGGCTTCGGCACGGGCTTCGTCTGACATCAGCACGCTCTTACGGATAAGGCGGGTACAACGGCGCCAGAGCCAGATGTCGCAGGCAATGAAGGTCACGAACACCGCCGTATAGATGGTGTACTCGGCCAGTGATTCCATCCAGAATGCAAACGTGTCGAACAACCCATGGGCAATGACGGGCAGCACGAGGCTCAACGTCATGTAACGGCTACGGTTTTCGGGGTGGAACTTGCCCATCGAGAAGTAGTAGCCCATGATGACAGCGAAGAGGAAGTGAGCCGGCACGGACAACAAGGCACGGGTGACGGCCGTGCCCATCGTGCCAGGCAGCACATACATCACATTCTCCAGACAGGCAAAACCCATGGAGATAAACACGGCATAGACAATGCCGTCGATATACTCGTCAAACTGCGGGGAACGCCATATCAGGATATACAGGAACAGCCATTTGAAAAACTCCTCGGGTATGCCGGCCTCCAAGAAGCTCACCTTCATGCACTGCAAGAAACCAACCGGGTGGTTCGATGACCCGAAGGGTGACATCACCACCATCACGCAGATGGCGCTGAGTACACCATAGCGGAAGGCTTTCAGCAGTTGGTCAGTAGGTTCGGGAGCTTTTTTATCCTTATAGTATATGTAAAAAAGCAGATAGAGGACAGGCGCTATGGCCGCAAGAAGTTTTATTAACATCTCGATGAATTACAATTTGACAATCCAATATAATTTACGATTTGACGATTTACTATTTACGAATGGATTATTTAGCTATTTAGGTTGCGATGCAATGATAATTATCAAATAATTAAATTGCTAAATTAAAAAATAGTAAATAGTACTCCGAGTTTTGCTCGCCTGAACAACTCAAAAAAACAAATTGAGTGAAGAAATCGTAAAAACGTAAATAACACTATGGTTCACTCTTTTTCGTCCTGGGCAGGAACAGGCGCTTCTTTCTTCGACCCGAGGTACTGGGGCAAATTCATGCCAGCCAGGTCGAAGAGGTCGCTGAGCGGGGGCACGGACTTCATTAGTCCGCTGATGAAGTTGGCTGTAGAGCCTTTGCCGTCCTCGCCCTTTGTGCCATTGTCCCAGACGGTGACGTGGTCGATGTTGATGCCCTTGACGGCCTCCACCTGGGTGCTTACCAGCTCGGGCAGCTTGTCGAGCAACAGCAACATGTATGCCTTGTTGGCATCTCCGCCGGCAGCCTGCACCATCTTGTCGTAGCCCTGTGCCTGCTTCGTAAGGATTTCATACGAACCCTTACCTTGTGCCTCCATCTTGGCGAAGAGGGCGTCAGCCTCACCTTTGGCTTGCACGCGGGCACGCTCTGCCTCTGCCTCTGCCTCGATGACGATGCGCTGCTTCTCCACCTCCTGCGGCACGATGACGTTGGCCTGCTGGGTGCTGCGCTCGCGTTCGGCACGGGCAAGCTCCGCCTCGCGTTCAGCGGCGTATGCCTCCTGAAGGGCACGGGCCTGCTGCACTTTCTCTGCAGCCACAGCCAGACGCAGTGCCTCAGCCTCCTTCTGGCGACGCGATGCGTTGGAGTTCGCAATCTCAATCTGGGCCGTGTTTTCACCCTGCACAGCTATGGCATTGGCCTCGCTCGTCCGGATACGGGTGTCGCGGACAGCCTCGGCCTTACCGATCTCACCATACTTGTCCTGCTCGGCCACGCTCACCTTGGCTTCGTTGATGGCCTTTGCGGCAGCCTCCTTACCGAGAGCCTCAATGTAGCCGCTCTCGTCCTTGATGTCCGTGACGTTCACGTTGATCAGGCGAAGGCCTATCTTCTTCAACTCCACCTCCACGTTCTTCGAAATAGCTTCGAGAAACTTGTCGCGGTCGCTGTTGATTTCCTCGATGCTCATGGTGGCAATGACCAGACGGAGCTGTCCGAACAGGATGTCACGGGCCAGTTCCTGGATTTCGTTGGCACTCAGTCCCAGCAGACGTTCAGCCGCATTGTTCATCGAGTCGCTCTCCGTCGAAATACCAACGGTGAAGCGGCAGGGAACATCTACGCGGATGTTCTGCTTCGAAAGGGCATTCGTCAGGTTGGCATCGATGCTGATTGGCGTGAGGTTCAGGTACGCATAGTCCTGGATGATGGGCCATACGAACTTACCTCCACCGTGGATACACTTGGCGCTGCCTCCGCCCGTCTTGCCATAGACGACAAGGATTTTGTCCGACGGACAACGACGATAGCGCCGCACAACCGCTGCTATCATCACGAACACGACGACGACAAGCAGCATAATCAAGAAAAATGGATCCATAAAAAACTGTTTTTTAATTATTAATTGTCAATTCTTAATTCCTAATTTTTTTTCTTAAAAGGGTTATACCATTTCCACCATCACAGAGTCCTGACTGACGACGGAGACAATGCGCACCTTGGCTCCCGTGGGAATGGCATCGCCAGCCGTGACAGCCTCCAGCTCATGCACCGAGCCGCGCACGCTCACCATCACCTTTCCGCTGGAAGTCTTTTCCGCAGGAATTCGGAGGTACACATCGGCCACAAGACCTACTGTCTCTTCAATATGGAACGTCTTATCGACGCCAAGCTTCATCACCTGGCGGATGATGATGACCCACACCAACACAAACACAAGTCCCACGCCTACTGCCGCCAGCTGAATCCACAACGGCGAGGGTATCATGTTTTTGAGAACCACGCCTGCCCAGCCGTAGCCAAGCAGGAAGTTCACGAGGTTTTTCAGGCTGAAAAAACCCGATATACCTTCATCTACGTCCAGACCGCCGGCGTCCAGGTCGGTGTCGCTGTCAAGGCCGACGAACGTCATAATTGTCTGGATGACAAACACGATGCTGGCCACAATGGCCACGCACCAAAACACTTTCTGTGCCCCTTCGAGGGCGTTCCAAGCTTCCATCATAGCGCTTTACTTCTTATTTTGAAGGCGAAGATAGTGCAAAAAAGCGAGAAACACGAGAAAAATGAAAAAAAAACATCAAAAGGGGTATTTATTTCCTTTTATTGAGGGTCTATCTAACAGAATACAAAAAAAAGCATGGATTATCGCTCAATAATCATTACCTTTGTCCCACCCGAATCACATCAACGTCATGAAACGATACGCGTACCTTATTATATTGGTAACCTTTGCCCTTTCCTCTGCTGCAGGGGAAGGAGTATCATTATTCAAAAAAAGACCTAAAGGCAAACTGGAGTATGTGGTACGCTATGCGATACGGTTGGACGAGGTGTCGTGCGACAGGAACGTCGGGTTCCGCCAAGGCATCAAGGCCGAAGCTTTCACAGACCTCGACGGCAACCAAGACTTCCGATACCGCTATGCCGACGACGTCATCGGCACCACGTGGTACGTGTCGGACATCGCACTCAACTTCTCCATTGTCAACAAGCGTCAGGCCCCCATGATGATTCCGTGGAGTAGCGTCAACTACCGCGATGTCAACTGCCTGCAGAGCGGTGTGGGCTACACAATGGAGCATACGGATGAGATGATGCCCTCGTTCGTCCCTGGCGGGACGGGGCTGAGCGGTTTCCTCGTCCCCGACGTCAACTATCCCATCGAGGGCGGCGTCGGGAAGGACATCACGCCGCTGCTCCCCTCGCGTTTCCGCACCCGTGCCGCAGCCAGGAAAAACGCAGCAAACCAGGTGAGGCGTACCATGCGGGTGCACATGCCAGTGTTCATCGGTAACACCCAGTTCAACTACTACTTCACCTTTGTCGTGGACAAGGTTGTCTCCATCACAAAGCAGACCGTCTATCGCCCTGAAGACCTTGTCCTGGAGGCTTCTCCTGCCGGCATTGGTTTCTCGGCCGACAGCCTCCTCACTCTGCCTGAAACGCTCGTGAAGGACTCCCCGCTTGTCGTCCCCAAATGGAACGACATCGACGAGAGCAAGAAGGACAATCTGGCTAAGCTGCGCTACCTTGCCTCGTACTACAACTACTTCCTGCGCGTCTGTCCGCGCGAGCGCGTCTATCTCCATTTCGACAACACGGCTTATTTCCAGGGCGAGACCATCTACTACGCCGCCTACGTCACCGACGACGCAGGCTTCCCTGCACCCGCCAGCCGCATCCTCTACGTTGACCTGCTCTCCCCCACTGGCGTCATCATCAAGCAGCACAAGCTGAAGATTGTCAGTGGCCGCTGCCACGGCGCCTTCCAACTTGTCGATGCCTCCGTCAAGGAGGCCATCGACCGTCGCGGCGCCGCCATCCTGCCCAGCGGCTACTACCAGATTCGCGCCTACACCCACTCCATGCTCAACTTCGACGATGCCGCCATCTTCTCCCGCGTCATCCCCGTCTATCAGTTCCCGGAACGGGAGGGACACTACGACGACCCTGTCGTGGGCGAATATCCCTATCACGAAATCTTCCGTCCCGAGACGTCCAAGCAGAAAACAGAGGGACTGACGCTCTCCTTCTTCCCCGAGGGCGGCCACCTTGTCAGCGGCATCCCCTGCAACATCGCCTTCAAGGCAACCGACAGCAACGGGTTGGGCGTCAACATCGACGCCCTGCGCACAAAGGACGGCCAGAACATCACCCTCAGCCCCCAGCATCGGGGCATGGGCTGCTTTGAGTGGCTGACCAATGCGGGCAGGGAGAAGCTCATCGCCACACTCGATGGCAAGGAGTACGAGTGCGCGCTCCCTAAGGCCGAAAAGCAGGGCTGTGCGCTCCATCTCACGCAGCAGGACCAGTCGCTCATCGCCCACATCGACGCCGTCGGCATGACCACGGACACCCTGCTGGCCTACACCCTCACAGGCCGCGGACAGCTTTGTGCCTTCGACACCATCCACGTCACCGCCCGGAACGACACCGTCTATAAACCCATGCCAGGTGGCTTCGGCATGTTTCAGCAGGTCAGCACGCAAGTCATTTCCTACGACATCAGCTTCCCCACCCACCGCATCCCCACGGGCGTCTGCCAGTTCACGCTCTACAACCCCGCAGGCGACATCCTCGCCCAGCGCATGCTGTTCATCGACAACGGCACGACAACCATCCCCGTCACCTACACCGCCACCAAGCCCGAGTACAAGCCCTTCGAGAGGGTTCAGATGACATTCCACACGGATGGCCATCCCCGCCAGACCTTCTCCCTAGCCGTGCGCGACGCGGCCGACTACGGCACCGCCTACGCCGACGACATCCGCACCTACATGCTCCTCTCCTCCGAACTGAAAGGACTCATCGAAGACCCCCAGTGGTACTTTAATAGAGAGCAGACTTCAGACTATCAGACTTCAGATAATAGCTCTCCTAAACATTCATCTGACAGTCTGAAGTCTGGCAGTCTGAAGTCTAAAAAAGATGCTCTCGACCTTATGATGATGGTGCAGGGCTGGACGCGCTACGACTGGCAGCAGATGGCAGGCGTCACCCCTTTCAAGGTGCGCCACTACACCGAGCAACAGATCGTACTTGAAGGTTGGGCCTTCAGTCGCATCACCGAGCGCCCCTTGGCAAATACAAAAGTCGATGTTCTCCTCGTCTCGCCAGAACGTGACCTGAAGCAGAAAGCTTCCGTCACCACCGATGCCGAGGGTTACTGGAGTGTCGGCCTTAAAGACTTCGAGGGCAGATGGCACCTCTACTACCACACCGAACAGGACAAGAAAATCATGAAGAAGGCCACCACCCGCATGCGCCTCGAACGCTCCTACAAGCCCGGCCTCTATGCCTATACGCCCATCGAAACCTACCTGCCCGACCACAAGTCCTCCAACGCCCTGCTGCCCTCGTGGCGCGAGGACATCAGCGACTTCGTCATGCCCCACGACGCTATCCCCCTCGACGAGGTGGAAGTAAAGGCGAGCGTTCTTTATGTCGATTACGGTACCTTCCACGCCTACGACGCCGCTGCCGCCTGCGAGGACATCTTCGACGAGGGCGAATACACCTACGAACTTGGTGAATACCTCTATCGAATCGGCTTTTTTGAAGACCGTTATGGTCTGAGCGTCTATGATCATACGATTCATCGGTACATCATCCCCATGGCCAATGAAGAAGTGCTGGACAAGCACAACTGGCGAATGTTACAAAAAGACATGGGAGATGGCTGGAGCGAAGAAGAAGGGCGTGACATCACCAACGAGGAGTCTGCCGATCACCTCGCTAAACGGATAATGAAAAATGACATGGAATACATCAAGTCCGTCATGGTTTACGACACCATCTCCTATGACCCGCGAGTCATTCCCAGCTTCAAACGCTATGTAAATAGGTTGATGAGTGATAAGGATTATTTGGATTTTATAAGATACCTGAACAAAGGCGACAAGTTCTTGATTGCTGAAGTGGATTACGGCGACGCGACATTCAGTGAGCGCCGCCAGAAGAATGATCGCCTTACCACCTTCTCCGGCTACACCCCCGTCGTGGAGTTCTACGCCCCCACCTACCCCAACGGCCCCGTACAGGGCGACAAGGACTACCGCCGCACCATCTACTGGAACCCCGAAGTCACCACGGACAGCACGGGCCGAGCGACAGTCTCCTTCTACAACAACGGCTACTCTCGTGCCCTAATCATATCCGCCGAAGGCCTCACCCCCGACGGCGTGCCGATTGTCAACTGACGAACGAAGCAAGAGCAGAGCCAAACTTGTCCAAAGCTATGCCTTGCAAGGAGGAAGAAGGCCGAAGGCCAACAAATAGCCTACACACAATATAAAATGCTGTTTCGTCCGGAGGAATGATAAAAGCAAAACGATGCATCCTTTGTTTTATTAGCTTACTTTTTGGGTGGATGCATCTACGTTGGATTCCATCCTTCGTTTTCTCGCCATGCCAAAGACGAAGCAAGCTTATCTTTGGTCATTTGGCTTGACGAAAACGTTCCCGTTGCTCGCGATGAGTAGCGGGAATGTTTCCTATGCCTTTCCCAACATACTTTCAGAAATCAGCTGTCAGCCGTCAGCCTTTTTTTATGGAAGAAGGAAGATGTATGATGGAAAATAACCATGAACCGTGAGCCATAATCCGTGAACCGTGAACCATGGACCATGAACTGCAAAGAGGGGCAGGGAATAGAAAAAAGTAGTGGGGATTTTTCTTATTCGAATGGGCGGTTTGTAAACAGGGGCCGCGTTTATGTAAACGCGGCCCCTGTTTACAAAAAATCTCAAACATTTGTTGTTGCGTATTTGCAATCCAGTTGAACAGGAGGGTATTGTCGTAGAATTAAACGCTGGCGGCATGGCGTTTGACGTTGGCGGCGTGGCGTTTGACGTTGGCGGTGTAGCGTTTAACGTTGGCGGCGTAGCGTTTTACTCTGGCGTACTTCATAACTTCCTGAGCGGAAAATCAGGGCAGGGAATTATATCCTGCTGAGCAACAGGACAATACAGGCTGACGGCTGACACCTCATTTCTGAAAGTAGTTTGGAGCGGCTGTCTGCGACGCTACGTATAATGTCCGTAAATGGCCGTGAATAACCGTGAATAACCATAAATGTCCGTCAATTATACGTGAATATGAGGGATTGGGGGTGAGAGGTGAAGGGTGAGAGGTGAGAGGTGAGGGCTGAGGGTTGCAGGAAAAAAAGACAGGCAGGGCTCCGGCCTTCCGGCTGGAACCCTGCCCTCATGAAAAACGGCGGCTACCTACTCTCCCACTTACGCAGTACCATCGGCGTGATCGGGCTTAACTGCTCTGTTCGGAATGGGAAGAGGTGGAACCCCGATGCCATAGCCACCTGAAGAACT
>Ga0079305_1000888_pt1 | contig 50321 bp, 41 predicted proteins | sample LMS_cellobiose_e_FD_79183 | JGI IMG/M metagenome (GOLD analysis project Ga0079305, IMG submission 79183) | Rumen-fistulated moose microbial communities from Alaska, USA - LMS_cellobiose_enrichment | ecosystem: Host-associated > Mammals > Digestive system > Stomach > Rumen fluid ...
CCATTCCTTTTTTTCGGGATCCCACATTTTGTATTCGATGTTCTGGTAATTTGTGACATTGGTAGAATCGTTGGCGTAAAAGCACGTGAGATAACCGTTCATCATTCCGAGATGAGGCTCCCATACTCCCTTGAAAACGCCGCTTTTTTCCGTGTTTTCATATACGGTGGAATGATGCTTCCAGGACACGCCTCCGTCTTCGCTGAAACTTATCTGTATCGAGGAATAAAAACTTCCGTCGGAAAGGTATCCGGTGGATCTGAATCCCAGATAGACAATCCCGTTTTCATCTTCGAAAAATGCGGCGTTGGCACAGCCCTTGTACCCGGCGCTCGCAAGCGTCTTTCCTTTCCATGAAATGCCGTTGTCCGTGCTTCTGGAAACGTACATACCGTCGTATCCGAGAAGCATGGTCCCGTCGTGCAGGGCGTAAAGGCGGGGATAGCCTCCGCTGATGCCGGCGTCGTACAAAATACCGTCAGACTTCCATTCGAAATAAACAACGTCCACGGTCCCCTCCGCGCTGAAATCACCGTCAATGATTATATTTTTCTTTCCGTTTACGAAATTCTCCGTAAAATACTTTACAGCCGCTTCAAGCGCAGCCGGGATCTTTGCGGCTATGACGATCTTGCCGTCCTTCACGCATACCTTCCAGCGATTGCCGGAAAGCGTCTTATAAACCGCCTTCGACTGTTGGCGCCGCGTTTCGCCTATCAGTATCTCGTGTTCGGGGATCGAAGCGGGGTCGTTCCTGTTGTCGTAACCGATCCGCAGAGTGATCCCGGCGTTATCGCTGATGGCGTTTGCAAGTTCCTTTGTGAGCTTTGGCGCACCGTTTAGTTCTGAACCGACGGGCTTAGTTATGATAAAGTCCTCGGATATGACGAGCTTCCCGGCAAGTGATTCGTCTGTCGTTTCCGTATCGGATACAACAGCGCTTTCGGACGGATTCACGGGAGGCCTTTCCACGCATCCGCTTGTGAAAAACATTGCGGCTGAAAACAACAAAGCCGCGTATCTCAAATTTTGTTTACGGTTTTTCATACAGTTATATCGGCAAGCGAAAACGGGATCGCTTTTTTCAGCTCGGAAAGCGCCATTTCGATCTGAAAGCCTATCTTTCCGCCGCTGAACATTATTCTTTCCTTTTCCTCCGCGCTTCGGTGGATCACGGTAGTGAAGAATTTCTTCATACCTATCGGCGAGCATCCGCCGTGGATATATCCGGTAAGAGGAAGAAGATCCTTCGATTTTATCATGGCAACGTTCTTTTCGCCCACCGCCGCCGCCGCTTTTTTAAGATCGAGCTCGCCGTTTACAGGAACGAGAAAGACGTAATACGATCCGGATTTGCCCTGGGTGACGAGCGTTTTGAAGACGCAGTCCGGATCTTCACCGAGAGCCGCCGCCACGTCCATCCCCGCTATCGCGCCCGTGTCGACGTAATTGTGCGTTGAAAACGTCAGCTTCTTCTGTTCGAGGAAGCGTATCGCGTTCGTTTTTTCTTCTGCTTTTTTCATGATCCTGATGCCCGCTTTCAAAGCGGCCTTTTTGATATCGCGCCGTAGCTCCGCGGATAGGCGGGCTGCGTACGGCGCGTCTTTTTTATAACGATGACGTACCGCTTTGAAGAAATGAAATCTTCTATGGCGTTTTTTTCATCCACGGAAAACTCCGATAACAATTCGTTTTCGATCAGAGACGGGGAAAACGAGACGTCGGATACGCGCACGAGAGAGCCTCCCAGCTCTTTTACGGCGTGCGCCGCGGCATCCAGCTCCCCGTGAGCCTTCTGCGACTTCATCGCAAGAAAATATCCTCCCTGCTTTACGAGGGGCAGGCAAAGCTCCGAAAGTACGTTGAGCGGCGCCACCGCCCTCGAGAAGACGATATCGAAGCTTTCTCTCTTTCCGTTTTCTCTGCCGATCTCCTCGGCGCGCGCCGGATAAAACGTCATACCGGAAAATCCGAGCAGCTTTGAGGTCTCCTCGACGGCGCGGAGCTTTTTTTCCGTGCTGTCAAGCATGGCGAGCCGTATATTCGGGAGCATGGCTTTTACCGGAAGCCCCGGAAAGCCTCCGCCGCATCCCACGTCGCATACGGACGGGGAGGGAAGTTCTCTCATTTCCGGGAGGAAAGAGAGGGATACGGAATCGGCGATATGCTTGGTATATATGCCCGCGTCGGTCTTGACGGAGGTTATGTTTATTTTTTCGTTTACTTCTTTTGTCCTTTCGCAGATCGCTTCGAGGAGCTTTTTTTGCCCGTCCGAGACGGCGCCGGGAAAAAGAAGATCAAGAAGACGTGAAAACCTTTCTTCCATACGCTATTCCTTCTTTTCCGCGGGCTTCTGCGGATATTTCTGAGAAAGATAAATAACGAGCACGCTGACGTCGCTCGGGCTTATGCCCGATATCCTCGACGCCTGACCGAGACTCACGGGGCGTATCTTCATAAGCTTCTGCATCGCTTCCGTTTTGAGCCCGCGTATATCCGAGTAGTCGATGTCCGGCGGAAGGAGCTTTTCCTCTATCCGCTTGAACGCCTCGCGTTCCTTTCTTTCCCTTTTTATGTATCCCGCGTATTTTATTTCCGTTTCCGCGCGCGTTTTGACTTCCCTGGAAAGCTCGGGACGCGTTTTGTCCACCGGCGCGAGAAGATCGTACGTTATCTCCGGACGTCTGATGAGCTCTCCGACCGATATGCCGGTGGTCACAGGCGAGCTCGATACCGAAGAAAGCAGCTCGTCAAGCTCTTTTGACGGCGGCAGGAAAGTCGTTTCCGCTCTTTGGATCTCGGCGTCTATCTGCCTGAATACCTCGAGCCTTCTCCCGAATTCCTCGTCGGATATGAGTCCGGCGTATTTTGCGTATTCCGTGAGCCGTCTGTCGGCGTTGTCCTGCCTTAAAAGCATACGGTATTCACAGCGCGACGTCATAATCCTGTACGGCTCGTTCGTTCCTTTCGTTACAAGATCGTCGATCAGCGTTCCGATATACGACGAATCTCTCGTTAAAACGACGCTTTTTTTGCCGAGTATCTTCAGCGCCGCGTTCATCCCGGCGACGAGCCCCTGACACGCCGCTTCTTCGTATCCGCTCGTGCCGTTGAACTGACCCGCACCGTAAAGCCCGGGTATGCTTTTGAACTCGAGGGTGGGATAAAGCTGCGTGGGATCGGAGCAGTCGTATTCGATGGCGTACGCCGTGCGCATGACGCGAGCGTTTTCGAGCCCCTTTATGGAATGGATGACCTGCATCTGCACGTCTTCGGGCAGGGAAGAGCTGAGACCCTGGACGTACACTTCCTTCGTATCAAAGCCCATCGCTTCAAGAAAGAGCTGATGCCGCGTTTTTTCGGGAAAGCGCATTATCTTGTCTTCGATGCTCGGACAGTATCTCGGACCGGTGCTTTTTATCTTCCCCGAATAGAGCGGGCTTCTGTCGATATTGTCGCGAATTATCTTATGAGTCGTCTCATTAGTGTATATGACGTGGCACGGAAGCTGCTTTATGCCGGAAAATTCTTTTTTATCGGTAAAAGATGAGAACGGTACGGGATCTTCGTCGCCGTACTGGATCTCCGTCTTTGAAAAATCTATGGAATCACGGTGTATACGCGGCGGCGTTCCGGTCTTGAAACGCCGTATCGAAACTCCGAGCTTAATAAGCGCGTCCGTCAGAAAGTCGGCGCCGCGCTGATTGTCGGGACCCGATGCAAAGGACACGTCGCCGACAACGATGTTCGATCTGAGATACGTGCCGGTCGATACGACGCAGGCTTTGCATTCATATACGGCGCCGTAACGGGTGACGACTTCAAATCCGTCTTCCTTTCTTCTCAGATCGCATATTTCAGCCTGGATGAGACGAAGGTTTTCCGTGCTTTCGAGAACGCTCTTCATTACTCTGTGATAAGCTCTTCTGTCCGACTGCTGACGCAGGGAGTGTACCGCGGGACCCTTGCTCGTGTTGAGCATACGGCTCTGGGTGCATACCTTGTCGGCGGTCCTTCCCATCTCGCCGCCGAGCGCGTCTATCTCGAAGACGAGATGACCTTTTCCGCTGCCTCCCACCGAGGGATTGCAGGGCATATTGGCTATCGCGTCGAGCTGAAGCGTGAAAAGGATCGTGTCGACGCCCATCCTTGCTCCGGCGAGCGCCGCCTCTATGCCGGCGTGTCCGGCTCCGATGACGACTATCCCGGCGCTCCCGGCGTAAAATTCAGTTGTCTTGTTGTATTCTTCCATATAACGACCTGATAACGCGCCCGCGGCGCGCTTTGCCTATATCATTTGCCTACGCAGAATCTCGAAAATATCTCGTTTACGACCGCGTCGCCCGTTTTTCTTCCGTCGGTTTCGAGTATCGCCGAAAGTGCGTGCTCGATGAGGATGCCGCAAACGTCCTTCATACCGTTTTTGAGCGCGGTTTTCGCTTCGCAAAGCTCGCTTTTTGCTTTTTTTACGTTGTTTTGCTGACGTATGCTCGTTAGATACACGTTTTCCCTCGGATCGAACTTTCCGGAAACGAACAGAGACTGAACGCGCGAAATGAGACCGTCCATCCCATCGCCGGTTACCGACGAGACGAAAGAAGGCTCGCCGCATTTTTCGCAAATGATCTTGTATGAGCCGAGCGCCGTTATATCGCCGCGCGATACCGTGTCCGTTTTCGTTATTACAGGCACCACGCAGGCGGCTTCCGGGATGACCGAAAGATAAGAGTAATCCTTTTCGAAATTTTCCGAAAAGCGTTCGGATAAAAGCTCTTCCGGTGAAAAAAGGGCGAATACCACGGAGGATGAGCCTTCGCGGAGCTTTTTCATTACGGCTTCAACGCCGAGCCTTTCCACGGGATCCCGGGGATCCGATCTGATCCCCGCCGTATCCCAAAGCTTCAGAATGATGCTTCCGAGGCGTATCTGACACTCGATCATGTCTCTTGTGGTTCCGGGAATATCCGTCACGATGGCGCGGTCCTCCCCTGCGAGATGATTGAAAAACGACGATTTTCCGGCGTTGGGCCTGCCGGTTATGACTGCGGGAACGCCCTCGGTCACCGCTTCGCCGGTTTTGTAGCCGTCGATGAGAGCGGTGCATTCACTTATAAGACGGTCGATCCTCGAAGAAAGCTCACCGTCGTCCATATCCTCAAGATCCTCGTCCGGGTAATCTATGTACGCCATCAGCGATGATGATATGAAAAGAAGCTCGTCGGATATTTCCGTCAGCTTTTTCGAAAGCTTTCCGCGGGAATTCTCGCCGCTGAGCAGAGCGGCGCTCTCGGATTTCGCATCCAAAAGATCGGCTGTCGCCTCCGCCTTGGTGAGAGACAGCTTTCCGTTTAAGAAAGCTCGCTTTGTGAACTCCCCGGGCTCCGCCATGACGCATCCGGCGTCGAGCGCCGCCCTGAGCACCATCCCGGTGACGACGATCCCGCCGTGACACGATATTTCCGCGGTGTCCTCGCCGGTGAACGACGACGGAGCAGCGAAAAACGTCGCAACGGCATCGTCTATGATCTCTCCGCCAACGGGAGACACGACGCTGCCGTATACCGCTTTTCTCGGCTCGGGCGATCCGCTTTTTTTCAGCGGAACGAATATTTTGTCAAGGACGGAAAGCGTTTCGCTTCCGGAGATCCTTATAACGGCTATACCGCCCTTTCCGCGGGGCGTGGATACCGCGCATATGGTGTCAGAAAGCATGTTTTACTCCGCGGCGCTTTTTGCGCCTGATGTGGATTTGATAAATAAAAGGGAGCCATGCGCGGCACGGCTCCCAGAGGCTGCTTTTATTTCTTTAACAGTACTTCTTCCGTATCTTCTACGTCTGCGAGTCCCAACTCTTCTATGCTCTTTACCTTTTTGATCTGCTGGGGCTGCCTTACGGGATTGTATTCATAAACCTTCGGAGCGGAACCGGCAACTTCGGTGGCGTTCTTTTTGTAAAAATCGGGATCGTACTTCTTTTCCTTCTTTTCAGCCTTTTCGGCGGCTTCTGCTCTTCCCTCGGGTGAAACGCCGGCGGTGATGGTCATCGCGGGTGTGTTTGTCCTGGACTTGGGAGCGGAAGATCTCAAAGAAGATGAAGACCTGCCGGGTCTGCCCTTGCCGCCGGATCTTCTTCCGGAGGACTGGGGCGCGGGAGATCTTTCTTCGTCGGCGATGGAGATATCGCCGGACTCGATCTCTTTCTGCTTCTTGTAGTTTTCGGGCGCCATTATGATGCGGCGCTCGTCTCCGGCGCCTACCGAGAAGGTCATGACGCCGCTGATGTTCTGAGCTTCGGAATGGATTATCCGTCTCTCATAAGGCGACATGGGCTCGAGGCTCACTATCCTGCCGCTCTTTATAACGCGGTTCGCGGTCTTGTGCGCGAGAGATCTGAGGACCTCTATGCGTCTTTCACGGTAGTTTTCGATGTCCACCGTGATCCTGACGAAGTCTTTTTCCTGACGGTTTGCCGCGAGGTTTGCAAGATACTGAAGAGAATCGAGGATCTCGCCGTGACGGCCTATGACAAGACCGAGATTTTCGCCCGAAAGCCCGAATACTATTTCTTCGTCGCCGAGCGCGTGCGACGTGATCGCGACGTCGGTGAATCCGAGGTCGTCCATGAACGTGCGGAGAAAGCTTTCCGCTCTCTCGCAGGGTGACTCATCATATTTGATGAGAAGCTTTGCGTCTACGTTTCCGATCCCGAGAAATCCTTTTTTCGGTTGTTCAAGGATCTCGAACTGAAGCTGCTCGACCGGAAGACCTGTCTTGTTCGACGCTTCTTCAAGTGCGGCTTCTACGGTTTTACCGCATACCGTGATTTCTTTTAACAAGATTTCCTCCTTGTCAGAAGGTATGACCTACTGAGTTTCTTTTACGATTATTTTTGACACGGTCCAATACCGTGATTTTTCCTTTGTTTTGTCTGTGCCGCCGGTCGCGTCACTTGTTTTCGGAACCTTTGTCTCCGGACTGTTCCTGCTCTTCGCCGACGCCGTTTTCCGCCGGGATGCCGCCTTCGGCGCCGTCCGCGGGCTTTTCGCCGGAAGCTTCTTCTGCGGCTTTCTTATCGGATTTCGCGGCTTTTCCGGAAATGTCGTCTTTGAGAGGAGCCGCGCTGATGCCTTTCACGGGCTTACCCTGAGGCTTTTTCGGCTCGGGGGAAACCGCGGGAGCGTCATCGTCGTCATCGTCATAAACGAGGGAGCGCTTTTTGGGACCGTCGTACGTCCTCTCGGACTTTGCCTGCCCTTTTTCGGCTTTGGCATACAGCTTTTCGGCTGCTTTCATCTCTTCCTCGGTTATCTCGGGGATCTTGTACATCTTGGAAAGGATGAACTGCTGGAGCGGCTGGAGCATATTCTGATAGAACCAGTAAAGACCTACCGCCGCGGGAACCTTGAACGCGATGTAGAACGAGAAGAAGGGCATGGCGTAGCGCATGAACTTCATCGAGCCTTCCTGTTCCTTTGCCTGCGGAGACTGATACGAGAACTTTGTGTTCAGGTACATGCTCAAAAACGCGCTCGCAAGTGAGAGAACGGGGATAAGGAGGATCAGCCAACTGCTCTCGGGCTTGAAGCTCGGCGTTTCACCGAGATTCATCCCGAAGACGAAAAGGTTAGGCAGATCGTCTATCGTCTTGCCCACGTCGCTCAGTATCTGAGTGAACGCGGCGGGCGCTTCCTTCATTTTGCTCAGAAGAGAGATCTCGTCTATCGCGGCGGCCTGCACGTCGGCGTATCCGTCGAACGTGAGGAGGACGTTTTTGAGACTGTCGATCGTCTCTGACGTGAAGTGCATGAGATAAGTCAGAGGTTTTCTTATAACGTCGTAAAGAGCTATGATTATCGGGAACTGGATGAGCAGGGGAAGACAGCCGGAAAGAGGATTGAACTTTTCGTCCTGATAGAGCTTTGTAAGCTCCTCGTTCATTTTACGCTTCGTAACCTCGTCGTTCCTGCCGGCGTACTTCTTGCGTATGGCGGTCTCCTTCGGACGGAGGCGCGCCTGGCTCTGCATGCTTTTCTGCTGTTTTATACCGAGCGGGAACGTGATCAGCTTTACGACCACGGCGAACAGCAGAAGAGAAATGGCGTAATTTCCCGTAAACGAATATATCCACTCCAGAACGTATCCGAAGGGCTTGCTGATAATGTCTAACATTTAATTCGGTAAATTCCTTTTTCTGTTCAAGTTTCAGGGTACCGGATCATATCCGCTTTTCCCGAAGGGGTTGCAGCGCAGTATGCGCCAGACGGAAAGTGCGAGCCCCTTGAAAAAACCGTACTTTGTGAACGCTTCAACGGCATAAGCGGAACACGTCGGTGTGAATCTGCAATGCGGACCGATCATCGGCGATATGAATTTCTGATATAATCTGATCAAAAAAATACAGACGTGCTTCATTATTTCTTTTTTTTTCCACAGCGTCATTTTTCCGTGATGCGCAGCACGGCAAAGGCTTTCGAAATATCGTCGGCGACCGCGGCGCATTTTACGTCCGGCGCTGTTATCCTTCCTCTTGCCACGATGACGATTATCTGCGGCGCGAGAAACTTTTCGCGCGCCGTTACGGATCTGTACGCCTCACGTATCAGGCGCTTTGCGCGGTTGCGGCTTACGGCGCCGCCGATCTTTTTGCCGGCGGTGATCCCCATCGAAGTTATGGTACGTGGAGTCTTTTCGCGCTGTTTCAGGCGTGAAGCCGGAAACGCGTATACAATGACCGTTTTCTGTACGGAGCTTTTTCCTTTCGCGTATGCGCGCAGGAAAATGTGATTTTCTTTGAGTGTATAGATCTTTGCCATGTTTTCAGGAGAAACGCGCCAAAACGAAAAAACCACCCTCCGGATAACCGACTAAAGCGTACGGGAACGGGCGTCCCCGCGGCACCTCTTCCGGTGCACGGTCAATTCCGGACGGCGGCTTGATATTTCCGATCTTACCCGGCGTTCAGCCGGGATATGACGAAGCGCGGCGCGATATCCCGGGCTTAATAGGTGAGTACCGCCCTGCCCTTGGCTCTGCGTCTCTTGAGGACTTTTCTTCCGTTAGCCGTGTGCATTCTCTTGCGGAAGCCGTGCTCAACTTTTCTCTGGCGCTTCTTAGGCTGATAAGTTCTCTTCATCGAATTCGACCCTCCTGTCCCGTAAAATCAAATATGTGTAATCAAGACGCCCGCCGCTTGGTTTCCGGCGGATCGTCAAACTGATCAAAAACACCACAGTACTGTTTATTATAGACTATTTCACATGGATTTGTCAATACCAAAATCCCGCTTTTTGAGAAAAAATCGGCGGCTGAACGCGGTTTTTTTGCAAAACGCACGCACTCCGGGCTTTTTTATGCGCATATAATTCCCGGCGCGGCAAAACGCGGATAATATTTCCTTCGTTAGCGGCGTTTAGCGAATAAATGAAGGCTGAGAAGCGGAAAAATCCAAAAACGCGCATAAAAATGCAAAAAGCGCCGGCTTTTTGCATCGGTTTTGCCTATTTTGCGTTGACAAAAAACAAATCGTGGAATATAATATACTGTAATTCGTCAGCCGCGCGCATCGCCCGGAAAAAGCGGCGCATATTCAGTGCGGCGGCGTTCTTCCGCTTTTTGTCTTGAAAAAAGCGAAACGAAAGGATAATTTTCATGCAGCTCAAGGTAAGTAAATTCGGCGGCTCGTCTCTCGCGGACGCCGCACAGTTCAGAAAGGTCCATGATATAGTCATGTCGGACCCTTCGAGAAGATACGTCGTTCCGTCGGCGCCCGGAAAGCGCTTTTCGAAGGATACGAAAGTCACCGATATGCTTTACGATTGCTATGAAAGAGCCTCCGCGGGAGAGAACATAGACGATCTGTTTTCACGGATAACAAAAAGATATGAAGAGATCATAGAGGGACTCGGACTGGATCTCGATCTTAAAAGAGATTTCGAGCTTATAAAGAGCTCGTTTTACGTGAACGCGGGGCGCGATTACGCGGCGAGCCGGGGAGAATACCTGAACGGGAAGATCCTCGCAAAGTATCTCGGTTACGATTTCATCGACGCCGCCGACGTGGTCTTCTTCCGAGCCGACGGATCCTTTGACGACGACGGCACGTACGACGTGCTCGCCGAGGTGCTTTCACAGCACAAAAGAGCGGTGATCCCCGGCTTTTACGGATCAATGCCGAACGACACCATAAAGACCTTTTCCCGCGGCGGAAGCGATATAACCGGTTCCATCGTGGCGAGAGCCTCCGGCGCGTCCATGTACGAGAACTGGACGGACGTTTCCGGCTTTCTCATGGCGGACCCGAGGATAATAAACGATCCCCATCCCATCGAATACATAACGTATCACGAGCTCCGCGAGCTTTCATACATGGGCGCGACGGTGCTTCACGAGGAGGCTGTTTTCCCGGTCAGGAAAGTCGGCATCCCGATAAATATCAGAAACACGAACAAACCCGAGGAAAAGGGCACCATGATCGTTACGGATTATCCGGAAGGCGTGTCTCCCAAAAACATAACGGGTATAGCCGGAAAGAAAGGCTTTTCCGTCGTGACCATCGAAAAGGATATGATGAACAACGAGCTCGGCTTCGGCAGGAGAGTCCTTCTCGCGTTCGAACGCAACGGCGTTTCCTTCGAGCATCTTCCCAGCGGTATAGACACAATGAGCGTCGTCGTGTCGACGAAAGTCATAGAGGATAAAAAACAGCAGATCATCCGGGACATATGCGAGCTCGTGGAGCCGGATCACGTCAGCGTGGAATCCGGGCTTGCGCTCGTCGCCGTCGTCGGACGCGGTATGGTACAGACGAAGGGTACCGCGAGCAAGATATTCTCCGCGGTATTCGAGGAAGGCATAAATATAAAAATGATAGATCAGGGCTCAAGCGAGCTCAACATCATCATCGGAGTCAGCGAGGACGATTTCGAAAAGACGATGCAGGCTATCTACAAGAAATTCGAATGACGAAAGTCTATGAGCGGCGCCGGATGGTCCGGCGCCGTTTTTATATCTCTTTACAAAACCGTGGAACCGTGATATAATCATCACGATATTATATCGGAGGTTACAGGTAATGAAAAAAATTGCGGTTTTGCTGCTTGCGGTTCTTACGGTCGTTTCTCTTGCTTCGTGCGGTTTTTTGTTCGGCATATTTTCTTCAGACGCGGACGATCTTGACAACACGAATATCGCTTCAATCTCGGGACTTGTCGCACGCTCGGGAAACTACACGTATTTCGTTCAGCAAAGAGGGCTGAACAACGACGGCAGCGGTAACGGTACGGCGTATTCCGCCGATATATACAGGATATCGGACGATGAAACCGCCAAGCCGGAAAAAGTAATATCCGTCCCCTCATATATCTATGACGGTATTCAGCAGTCGACGGTGTTTGAACTCATGCCTTGCGGGGACAGCGTCTATTTCATCAGACGCTCCAACAAGGACAGTGAATACGTCGTCAGCCGCGGAAACGTCAGAAGCGGAAAGATCGAGGACGTCTTTTCTTTCGGCAGCATGAACAGCTGGCAGTTTTTCAGGGACAAGGACGATCTGTATATCGAGTGTGCGTGGTACGATGAGGAGACCGGTTCGTATTCCATGAAACACACGAAGATAAATCTCAGACGTGGGAAAGCCGAAGACTTGTCCATCGACTTCGGGATAGGCAAGGAAGAGGCGGCGGGCATATTCGCCGTTTCGGACGGGTACGTGTATTTCGGTAAAAAAGAAGACGTTTACGGTGATTATTACGGCTTGTACCGCGTCCCGGTAAAAGGCGGAAAGATCGAGGAGATCGCCGCTCTGAACAGCGGGTTCAGATTCAGAACGGCGGTCGTGGACGGCGGAGATATTTATCTTATCGGAAACGGCTATATCGAGAGACGCGAGATATCGAGCGGAAATACGAAAGATTACAACCTGCCGACAGGCGAGATCAGGACGACGCCGAACTTTTCCGGCGGCACGGCGTACTACTTGAAAAACGACGGCATATATTCGTACGGCGCTTCGGAAGATGGCAACTTTTCCGAAACGAAAATGTTTGAAGGCGACTGCTCCGGTTTCGCGGGCGTAGGCGTATCCGGAAGCTGGCTCTATCTTATAGACCGCGATACGGATGCTTTCCGCGTCAGGATGGATGCGCGCATAATCCCCCGCGCTCCCATAGTTGAAGAGGCGGACAGAAAGAACGTCGACGACGCGCTGAAATTCGAGGACTGGGAATACTTTGAATATGACAAGATCATACAAATAGTCGACTACGTTGGCGATAAGACGGAAATAACAGTTCCCTCGAAGATAAACGGAAAGCCCGTCAGGATAGTCGGACTCAAATGGGTGTATGATACGGAAAAGAAGATCACTTCAGTGACCGTTCCCGAAGGGATCGTTTCCCTTAACGTGCTGTACGGCGATAACATAAAGACGGTGAAGCTTCCGAAGTCGCTTGAATTCATGAGCTCACGCGGATATCCTTACGTATTCGAGACGGCTGACGGAGCCACGATCGAATACGCCGGCACAAAGGCGGAATGGCAGGAGCTCTGCGACAGCTGCGACAAGGACCTCGCTATAGATCACAGCGGTGCGAGAAACCTCACCGTCAAATGCTCCAACGGCGTGTGGACCGAGGCAACAGATAACGTCACGTCCGGGAATTGATCGGATAAGAAAAGATGCAAAAGCTTCTTCGCATTTGTTTGCGGAGAAGCTTTTTTGCGGAGAAGTATTGGTTTTACTCTTTTTTCGAAAAACAATTTTTTCAGGATACTGTTCCTTTTTTGCTTTTGGATCACTTATATTATCAAAGGCGGTCATAAGCCGAAAGAAGCGGGAAGGCGAAATAAGCGCGCTTGCCGCGCAAACGTAAAACGCTCCCGGCTATCAAAGTCCGGGAGCGTTTTCATATGAACGCCCGCCGAACCCCCATAAAAACGGCAGGGGAAAATTTTTTTTGAAAAAGCCGGAATTTTTTTCAAAAAAAGAGGCGATTTTTCGCCGCGAACCGCGACTAATATATGAAGCCGCAAAAAACGGCTTTGAAAAGACGGGATTTCCCGTAAAAAGAGCTCTTCGGGGATCTCTAACAATCAAAGGAGGATATTTCAATGAAAACAACGGTAAGGCTTATATGTTCGGCCATATTGGCTCTTCTGATCGTTTCCGCATTTTGCGTTATAGCTTCGGCGGAAGAAAACGATTATTGCGCCGATAAAGAGTACCGGTCTTTTTACGTACCGGATGAAGAGCAGGAGGAGCTTTACGAATTGCTGAACGCAAGTGACGATCTGAAAATGAAAAGGCTTCTTGATGTCCGAAAGCTTTCGTTTGTCAAAGGCTCGATTGCTCCGATGTATTGTTTTGATCTTGAAGAAACGGCAAAAACGGACAAGATCGTTTTGAAACGTCGTTACGATCGTGACGCGGAATATCGTATTGCGCGGAAAGAAATTGAAGATGAAGTAAGCGAGCTTATTATCAGCGGCGAAAGAGACGTTGAGCGCGAAAAAGAAATCCTCGCGCGCCTGGAAGAACTTGAGCATCGGTCGGTAAAGTGCGGCGTTTACGCGGTAAAACTGCTTATGGAAACAGGCGAAGACGCGGGATCCTTAATGTTTTGCATTGAAGACGGAAAAGCGAGAATGATAGGCAGCCTTTATGATTCCGCGGCGTACAGTGCATTGTACGAAAAAGACGAAAAAGCATTCGCATGGGGCTCTCTCAGCTACGCCGATCAGGCGGAACGTATAAGACAGATGCTCGGACTTCCCGATATCGTTTCTCCCGACTTTGTGAAAATGTCCTTTATAGACGGCTACGGCCCGGCGTTTTACGTAAAGACGTCCGATACGGAAGCAGTCGTACCGGTATCGAACTGTTACAGAGAAGGCTCGGAGCGTACGCAGAACTCAGGCTCCGGATATTACGACGCTTATGACTTTTGCGGTATTGCCCGCGATTATGCGGAAAGAATGGAAGCGCACAGAAAGATGATCTCGGAAATACCGCCTGATGAAAAGGGGAACGTCGTTTTTATCGGACACGAACCGGTCGTACGCTTTATACGCTTTACCGAATCAAACGCGACCGGTATGATCGAGAACGTCACCGATATAAAGGGCTATTTTGAAGGAAAAGCGTCCGTGGCAGCTTTGTCCGCGCCTGATGCCGGAACGACCGGAAAGACGGAAGAAAGCCCGGCGAACATTTGGCTGCCCGTCGGCGCCGCCGCGGCGATCATAGCCGTTTTTGCCGCCGGAGCAGTGATATTCATAAAGAAAAAGGCAAAATAAGCGCGCTTGCCGCGCAAATATAAAGCGCTCCCGGCTATCAAAGCCCGGGAGCGATGCTTTTATAAAGGAGTATAAAAGTTTTTGAAGGTCACGGAAACTTTTTACAAAAAGTTTCCGTGCAGGGGAGCGGGGACGGAGTCCCCGGGAAAACCGAGCGGGGACGGAGTCCCCGGGAAAACCGAGCGGGGACGAAGTCTCCGGGAAAACGGTGCGGGGGAGCGGGGACGAAGTCCCCGGGAAAGCGCTCAATAAAACGCAAGATCCTTCAACGAAAAGGAGGCGCGCGTACTGCCGTGACCGGGGCAGAGCTTGTAAGAGCCGCCCAGAGCGCGGAGCTTTTCTATCGACGAGGCGAGCGTTTCGAAATCGCCGCCGTACAGATCGGTCCTGCCGAAGCCGTCGGAAAAGACGGTGTCGCCCGAGAACAGGTATTCTCCGCAGACAAAGACGCATGAGCCGCCGGTATGGCCGGGCGTGTGTACGACCCGGAAGATGTTTTCACCGAGCGGGAACGTATCGCCGTCCGAAAAGGTGATATCGGGGACAACGGCGGGGTAGTCACAGTCAAAGCCGTAATAGACGTTTGCCGAGTTCTTTTCAGGATCGGACAGCATTTCTGCGTCCGCGAAATGGACGCAGACGGGCGCGCCCGTGGCTTCTTTCAGATCGCGGCATCCGAGCGCGTGATCGAAATGACCGTGTGTGAGCAGGATATACTTTACTTTAAGATCCTTTTCACGTATCTTCGCGTATATCAGATCGGGACGGAGTCCCGGATCGATGATGATCGCCTCACCGGTACTTTCGTCCGTGCAGAAATACGTGTTCGTCAACAACTCGCCTCTTGCGAAAATCTGCACCTTCATTTGTTCTCGTTGTATCCGTTTCTGATAAAATCTATGTAGTTCATGCAGAACTCGTCCTTGCCGCAGAGAAGCTCCGAGGAGTATACCGCCGCTCTGACCTCAGGCGAGATCACGTCCGTGATGAGCGCGTCTATGCCGAGATAAGTAACTATCGAGATCATGGAGCAGTTGAGCTTTATCCTTTTGGGAAGCCCGAAGGAAATATTCGAAAGTCCGCAGACCGTTTTTGTCTCGGGGTAATTTTCCTTTACGAACCTGAGAGTGTCGAAAAGCTTTACAGCCGCCTGATCGTCCACGGCGACCGCCTCGGAGATGACGTCCACGAAAACGCGGCTTTGGGGTATGCCGTCGGACGCGAGCTTTTCAATGATCTTCGCGGCGTTTTCACGGCGCTTTTCCGCGGTCCCGGGAAGTTTGCCTTCCACAGGCATGGCAACGAGCGAAATATCGTATCCCTCGCCGAGCTTTTTCTTCACCGCGGGAACGACCTCGTCGTATCTTTCGCGCAGGGTGACGGAATTCACGATGCAGTGCTTCGGGCATTCGTTTTCCACGATCTCGCCGAGAAGCTTTCCGTTTGCGCTGTCGATCATGACGGGCGCGTCCGGGAAAGATTCAAATACGAGAGCCATCAGAGAGCGGAGCTTTTCTTTTTCGTCCGTGAACGTGCCGGCGTTGAGGTCGACGTAATTTGCGCCCGCGTCAAACTGGAGCGATATGAGCTCCTTTATTTTTTCAGTATCGTTCGCTTTCATCAGCTCGAATGTCTTCGGGACGGAGCTGTTCAGCTTTTCGCCGATAAATATCATGATTTGTTCCTTTCGTTTTCCTTATTTTATCATCTGGATCTTATGAAGCGTATCAGCTCCGTGACAAAGTCCGTTTTGCTCAGGGGAGTCATGACGTAGAAGCCGTCGCAGATATCGTATACGGAGCTTATTATCCTCTTTGAATAATCGAGGGAGATCTTTTTGATTTCTTCCTTGTCTTCCGTCTCCTTCAGCTTTTCGATGAGAGCCGGATCAATGTCTATGCCCGATACCTCGTTTGAGAGGAAGAGGGCGTTTTTATAGCTTGCCACGGGCAGGATCCCCGCGAGGATGACCGCGTCCGGGAGGGCTTTTTTTGCTTTTTCCAGATTTTTCGCGGCGTATTCCGAAAAGATCGGCTGAGACATGAAGAAGCCGGCGCCGTTTTCGCGCTTTTTTTCCATGCGTTTTATTTCCGCCGGGAAATTCTCTCTTCCGGGATTGAATGCCGCTCCGAGATAAAACGGGCGCTCTGAAAAGAGCGAGCCGTTCAGCTCGGAGATATATCCGAGCAGTCCGTAGGAATTGAACGCGTAGATCGAATCCCTGCGCACCGAACCCGACGGCGGATCGCCGGTTATGATGAACGCCTTCGATATGCCCGACTCGTACGCGCAGATGAGAGAGCCCTTGAGCGCTATCGAATTTTTGTCGCGGCACGATATATGCGGAAGCACGTCGCAGCCGCCGAGTCCGCGCTCGCGTATGAGCCCGCTGATGAGGACCGAGGTCATCACGCTGTCCGCGCGGGAGCGCGCGAGGGGCGAATCGGTCACGGTAAGGGCGTCCGCGCCTGCCTCGGCGTAAGCGATCGCGGCGCTTTTGACGCGTGAAAAATCGCAGTCCGACGGAGGGGAGAGCTCCGCGGCGATTATCTTCCTTACGGGAACCGACGGAGAAAAGAATCTCGGCTTTGCTCCGGACGCCGGCTGCCCGCTTTGCCCGGGAGCGGATCCCAATGCGACGCTTTCAGCGGAACGCTCGCGCACGAGTCTTGAAGCGCGGCGTATGTGCTCAGGGGTCGTACCGCAGCAGCCGCCGACTATGGACGCGCCGAGTGAAACGAGAGAGGATATCCTTTCCGCGAAATAATCCGGCGACATGCCGTACGAGCGTCTGCCGCCGATCTCCGACGGATATCCGGCGTTGGGCATGACGGAAAGAGGCTTTGATACGTGCGGCAGGCGCGATATGAGCTTTTCCGCGTGGGCGGGACCGCATACGCAGTTGATGCCCAACGCGTCCGTGCAGGGCAGGGAATCCGCCTCGGCAATAAGTGAAAAAACGCTCAGACCTTCGGAGGTGTAACCGTCCGGCGAGACGCCGAACGAGAAAATTATGAACGAATCGGGGACCCTGTCTTTAATCATCCTCGCCGCTTCCCGGCATCCGTCAAGAGAGCTTTGAGTTTCGAATATGAAATATTTCGCCCCGAGTGAAACGTAGGTATCGGCGGCGAAAAGCATATCGCGCTTTTTTGTTTCGAGCCGTTTTTCACGGTCCTTTACGTGTCCCGGATCGCCGCTGCCCGCTTTCGGGGCGTCGGGGAAGAAAACCGTTTCGCCCGAGTCGTTCATGGGACCGATATCCGCGAATACGAGCACGCCTGTGCCTTCCGCGGCTTTCAGCGCCGCGGCGTAACCCTTTTCGATCACCGCTTTCCGCATTTTTTCATCGGGAAATACGGCGGATGACACGTTGAACGTGTTGGCGATTATCATCCCGGCGCCGCTTTCTATGTATTCGCGGTGAATGGCTTCCACGGCTTTTTCGTTTGTGAGGTTGGCGAGCTCGCAGAATCCGCTGTCGCCCGTTTTTTCAAAATAATAAGTCCCGAACGCGCCGTCGGCGATAAGTGGGAATACAGGTTTTTTCATATGCTTCACGCTTTCAGTACAAGACTTGGAATTCGTGTCTTCCGTGACCGAGATACAGCAGGAGAGAAGAGCCGCTTATCCTCACGTCGCTTTCACGGTCAAACGGGCGGACGTCCGCCGCTTTGTCGAGTTCCATGACGACGGTGCAGCCCCGGGGAACGTCGGTAACGAACCGCGTTACGGAATTTTTTTGCGACCATCCGACCGAAAGATCGCCGAACGGCGTTTTCACGGACGTTTTCAGGCGCGAGAAAAAATCCTTGTACGGCTTTATCCTGAAAACGAGAGAACCGTTTTTTATCTCGGGCTGACGTATCCCCGCGAATACTTCCGCCGCCGAAACCGCGGGGAAGCACGCCGGGATAGAGCATCCGCCCGTTTCGCGGTATGGATCCGCGCCGTCTTCGCTTCCGTCTTTGAGGACTGAATTTCCGGAAGCGATCAAAGACGCCCAGAGAGGACGCCTTGCGCAGAGGAATATTTCTTCACTTTGAGTTCCGCGGCTTTTTTCGCACAGCAGTTTTTCAAGCACCGTGAGCGCGAACTGCGGCGGGACGGGAGACGAAGGATCTCCGAGAAAGCCGGAGAGGATCTCGGACACGCGCTTGACGGCGTACAGCTCGTTTTTGAAAAGTCCGGTGAAAGCCGGCAGAGCGTACGCTGAAAGGCTTTCTATTTCGCCGCGTATCCGCGCTTCCACGGCTTTTTCTCCGGAGAAAAATTCCGAAAAGCCGTTTTTCAGTTTTTCAAGCACCGCCGCGGCTCTTTCGGCTTCCGGGTCGCCGCATGCTTCGGCGGCAAAGCCCGCGGCGGCGGCGTGGTAAATGAAAAGATCGAACATTTCCGGAGCAGAAAGCTCTTCCGCTTTTTCACGCACGTTTTCAGAGAAGCTTTCCGCTTCGGATACTGCGTCGCGCCGGGCGATCCGCGCCGCGAGAAGATAATACGGATCCTCCGTGATCCTGCTCAGCGAAAGGGCGAGGACGAGACGGATAAAAGCGCTTTCTCCGCGCAGAGAGCGGGAAGAGGTAAAATACGAAAGAGAGGCGCGAAGCATCGGATAAGCGTCGCAGATAAGCGCGGAAGACGAGAGGGTGAAAAGCGTGAAAACGAGTTCTTTTTTCGAATGCGCCGCGGCAAGCTCCGAAAGGACCGACGGGAGAAGCAGGGAAACGTCGGAAAGCGTGCGCTGTGCGTTTCTCACGAGCTTGTTCACGTTCTTGTTGTCGCAGACAAACGCGGGCGGAGCTCCGAGAGAGGAAAGAAGGACGGCTTCCGCGTCGTATTCCGCTTCGGACGACGGGAACACGGCGGCGTATCTGAACGCGCACGGGAAAAACGCGGTCTCACAGCGTTCGCCGGTTTCTTCGCCGGCGTCGAAAATAAACCCGGGACAGTCCGTGAAAGGATCGTCCGCCGTTGAAGCCGCTTCATATCCGCTTTCGGAAATGAGCTTTACGGTAAATCCCTGATGTGACGGCGCGGCGGAGAAATACCCGTACACGAGAGCGCCGAAGTCATACACGGTATATCCGTTTTCGCCGTGCTTTTCGCTGAGCTTTTTTGGATAATACTTTCTGGAGTACACTTCCGGAAGCTCCTGCATGAGCTTTTCGGGACGGAGCTTTGACGGGGACGCGCTTTGCCATCTGTCGTCGTCAAAGCCGGGGATCGAATAATCGCGGACGCGGGAGAGTGAAGAGATATCGAGCTTTTTATCGCCGGTCTTCAGAACACGGCGGAAAGGAGGCTCGAAGAATTTATATTTTTCCGGAACTGACGGGAAAATCTTTTCGCTTCCGTCGGAATAACGTATCCGCAGCAGCGAAACGAACGAATAAAGGCACGTTTCGAAATTTCCGCCGAAAAGCAGGATGCCGAGGGCGAGCTCCCTCGACGAGGAAGCGATGGCGTCAAGATCGAAAGCGGCGCACGGAACGCAAGACGCGTCCTTCGTTACGGGATATACGGGCTGAGGCGTTATCTTTTCGCCGTTGCAGTATATCTCGTATCCGCAGGGCGAAGCGAAGTACAGCCGTGCTTCCACGGGAAGCGCGTAGACCGTATCCTGATCCGCCATCTCGGCAATTACGTGCTCCGAGCGCATGATCACCATTCCGGCACCGGACGGATCGGTGAACACCGCTTTTCCGTCTTTGCCGCCGAATATCCTGTATTTCCCGTCTGAAACGCCCATCCTGCCGCGCCTGATATCGTCGGAGAAGATCCCGTTTATATCCACCGGGAAAACGAATTCGCCGCATATCGCCGCATCCGAGAAAAACGCGGTGTCTCCCGCGCCTGAATAGAATCCCACGGCGCGAAGCGCGGGAGGCGCGCCGTCTTTTCTTCCCGGACCGCCGCAAATCGAGACGCCTCTGCCCGGAGCGCATATCGTTTTTCCGTCGATTTTTATCGTTACGGTTCCGCTTTCGGAGGCTATGAAGAGCTTGTGCGCGTCGTACGCGCCGGAAACGGCGAAAACGCTTTCAAGCTCGGGGGAATAAACCACTTTGTTTTCCGCTGAGTCCGGAGCGGAGGTGAACGCCGCGACGTTATCGAACACGGCGTTTCCGTTTTTCACCGTGACCGCTGAAAGAAGCACGGAAGGCGCCTTCGAAGCCGAAAGCGAGAGAAGGAAGTATTCGCAGTCGGACGCGTCCGCAAAGTCTTCGCGCCCCGAGGCGCGGCTGCAGAAGACGATGCCCGCCGATGAGCAGTCCTTTTTGAGACGTACGGCGGCTTCAAAAGAAAAACTCGTCATTTTATCGGAAAAGAGACATTTTCCCGGGCGGCATATCCTGAGAGCGCCGTTTTTCGTGAATGAATCTGCCTCCCCTGCGTTTCCGTTTTCGCCGTATGTTCCCGACGATACGGACGTCTCAAAGGAGGTTTCCGCTTTTGCCGAAGCTCCCGCGGAGCTCTGACACTCGAGACGAAGAACGTATGAGGTCATCGGCGAAAGGCGGACGGCGTCCGGAAGCGCGGCGCATGTCGCGCCGGTCTCCACCTTTCCGCTGTCCCATATTTCGTCATAACGCGACTTTGCCGGAAGAGACGGCGTAAAAAGCTTTTCGAGGAGGACGAGGCGGAACGACGTCTGCACGGCTTGAGGGGACTCGTGAGTCAGAGTCCATGAAAAGAACGGCTGTCTGTCGGGGGAGACGCCTATCGGGGACGCCCCGCCGCACACGAGCAGAGAGTTTATTTTCAGTTCGCGGCTCATTTTTCCCTCCTGTTTAATTACTTTGCACCGTAAAGGATCAGAAACTTATTATCTCGTTGTACGTTTCCATCGCGTATTTGTCGGTCATCCCTGAGATATACGAAATGACCGCGCGGCAGTAGTCGCTCTTGTCTTCAACGTTGAACACGGGTACGTTTATAAGATCCTCGCTTCTTTCCCAGGTCCAGAAGCAAGAGAGCCATGAAAGAAAATGCAAGGGAAGTCTCTCGTAATATTCAGAAAGCTCTTTGAGACGTTCAACGGTGTTCAGCCCATCGTAGCATCCCATGAGAGTGTCGTATATCTCGGTTATGACAAGCTCGAAATACTTGTCGGCGAGTCTTACCCTGTGGGCGGTGTAAATGTTCTCCGTGTTGAATTTTTTTATGACGTCCATCAGCGCGCAGACGTTTTCCGAGAACGATATGCCCGTCTCGGGGTCCGAATGACTGCAAAGATCGTTGATGAGAGTATTTATTATTATCGTGTTGTTGATCGTATCGCTGAGATCCTTGAGATACGGAGAAATCAGCTCCGTGAGCTCGGCGAGCTTTTCTTTGTTGAGTATCTTCAAAGCCACTGCGTCTTCTATGTCTCTGCCGATATACGATATCTTGTCGGCTACCTTGACGACGCACCCTTCGTACGTGAAAGGCTGATACTTGTTCGGACGGTCGAAATCATCGAGATCAATAAATTCGTCTCTCGGGAAAAGCCCATTCTGATCGACCTCGCCGCAGTGGGATATGATAGCGTCCCGGACGGCGTAGGTGAGGTTGAGGTTTTTCCTCTGCCTGTCGGCGTTTTCGAGAAGCTCGAGAAAATCGACGAAGAAAAGCCCGTTCTGCTCGTGCCAGAAGCTCTTCCCCAGATCGCGCATCGAGAGCTTGTTCAGCACCCGCTCGCCCTTGTGACCGAAGGGTGAATGACCGAGATCGTGGGATATGGCGGCGACTCTGACGAGCTCCGTGTTGAGACCAAGCGCCTGCGCGATGGTGTATCCGATGGATTCGACGTGCAGAACGTGTTCTATCCTCGTGCAGATATGATCGCTTTGAGGCGAAAAAAACGCCATCGTCTTGTGCTTTAGTCTGCGGAAGGCGGAGCAGTGGATGACGCGCGTGTAATCCCTCAGAAATTCGCTCCTCAGGTCCTTTTCACGCTGATACATACCGCTTTTGCGGCTTATGAACGCGGAGTATTTTTTGTTTTCCGGAAACGCTCCGTATTCTCTCGGGAATTTGTTCATGGCTCCTCCTTTTTCGGCGAAACGCGCCTTCAGTTTTTGCCGGAGCTTTTTCCGGCTGATTTTTTGGCGTCACGGCTGTCGTTTATCCTGCGGGCGAGACCCGAAAAGAAAGGCGTGACGAGGAATATAATCAAAAAGTAGAAAATATATATTATCAGAGCGTAAAGATCGAAAAGGATACCGACCGAACCGGTCGCCGCGGCGTATAAGAGAAGGCAGGCGAGAAATAACGCGAGCCCCGCGGCGATCGGAAACGCGGTGAAAAAGCGGCTTTTCGCTCTGAAAAACGGAGAAATGAAAAAGCCGGCGGCGGCGCAGACCGCGACGAGCAGCAGAGGCGATACGGCGAGCGCCGCAAGAGCATGAATGCTGCCGCTCTGAGCCGAAACGCCGGTTATGATCGCGTAATACAGAACGCACAGGACGAATACGACGGCGCCGACTGCGGCGAAAATGATTTTTTGTGATTTTTGCTTTGACATATGATGCGCGGCGTCCTCACTTCAGAGCCGGACGCGAAAAAATAGATTGTTCTTATATTATAACATGAAATGCCGGGAGAGGCAATACGCCGAAACGGCGGGAAGGAGAGGGTATGGCAGACAGCGACGTAAAAGCGGAAAACGCCAAAGAGCCGGGAGATATATGCCGCAGTATCAGGGAAAAGCTCGACAGCCCCGAGCTTTCGGAGCTTTTCGGCGATAAAAACGGGGAGCGCAGAGCTCTTTTCAAGGCGCTCAGACCGTTCGCGGACGATGAGCGGAAAAAGAGGATAGACGCGATGATAACGGTCCTCGACGTAATAGACGGCATAAAAGCGGCGGAAAGCGCCGCAAAGAGGGGTGGATGAGTTGTATACGGCGACGATAACGAAAAACGGAGAATCAAAAAGCGGCGGAGAAATATTCGTCGCAAGATACCGCCCGACGGAATTGCCGGCGAGGATACCGGACGCCGAAAGACGGGAGAAAAGATCGGATGGCGTTTTGCGGCGCGAAAACGCTTCGGAGAAAAATCGGCGTGAGGAAAGCGGGGGAGCGGCAGTATCGGGTCACGCCTTCGCCGCCGCTCTTCTTTTGCTCCTTTTGACCGGGGAAAAGCCGGACGCCGTTACCGCCGCGATGGCGGCTTTTATCCTCGCGTGATTTATGAGAACATGAACTGTATCTGCCTCGAATAGAGCGATTCGGGGGTGTACACGACGATCACCATATCGGCGTCGCATTTTTGCGCCATCTCTGAAACGACGTTCGGATATCCGTAGCGGATGTCCATTATGTTCAGCTCCTTGAAATTAAGGGACATGAAGCAGTCCACCGGAAGAGAAAAGGAATCCTCCACTATAAGGACTTTCTTGTCCGAGCATGTGGGATCGTCGTTGAGTATCCTGTTGTGCGTCCTGTCGCCTCCGATGTATGCGGCGTATTTTACGCTGACGGGGTCGGAGGTATCGAGGAAGGTCTTGTCTATGACGGCGGTGAGATAATCGCCCTTTTTCGTTATGCCTCCGGTCAGAGGAGTGCGCATATACGTCATCGAAGTCTCGAATTTCGGCGAGATCAGGTAGAAATCGTCGTAACCGACGTAGTGAATGTTGAATCCTCTCGTCTGCGAGCCGACGTAATACTTTTCGTGCAGCTCGAAATTGAAATTATCCTTGTTTGTGTTTCTGCCGTCGGGGTCCACGTCCGTCCAGGAGTAATCCTTTTTCAGCTTTTCGATTATCCCGATGTAAGCCTCAAAGGCGGCTGTCTCTCTCCAGTGGTGGTCGGAACGGTAGAACCACTCGGACTTCGGGAAGTTCCTTTCTTCCAAAAGCACACGGCAGTCGATATAGTCCACCTTGCCGCTTATCTGCGACAGAAAATCGTCGATATTCTCGGCCGTGTGGCTTTCAAATCCCTCGGGAGCTTCGGTGTAATCCACTATGCATTTCGGCGGAGCGGAAACGTATATGAGACCGCAGTCCATCTTTTTGAGCTTTTCGCCGAGAGATACGAGCCTGTTTGCCATGGAGGTAACGTCTACGCGCTGCGAATAAACGACCACCTCGCGCGTCTTTGTCCGGACGGCTCTGTCTTTGTTCTTTAAGGCGAGGTTTTCCACGTCCGCGCCGCTGTAAAGGTTCGTGACGGGACGCGACGGGTCTATAAGGAGAACGACGACCTGAGCTGCGGAGCCGGAGACGTAGTCGGCGGCGGTGCCGAGGGAAGACGTCTTCGTCATATCAAAGGCGTAGAGCGTTCCGAACTGTTGAGCGAGATAAGCGAGCGGAGCGGCGTCTGCGAGGTTGTGGATGACGACGAGCTTCATATCGAGCTTAGTGTTTGAAAGCTTCATCAGCGGATACGAATCCGAAAGAACGTACGAAAGCGAATTTTTTTCCATGGCGGCTTTATCCGTCGAAGTGAAAGCCTTTCCGAAGGCGGAATAGCTGACGGTGGAATAATTTCCCGAGTCGCCTTCGTATCTTGCTGAAAACATGCCGGTGCTTCTCGTAAGAAACTCGAGCTTTTCCGTCGGCAGTTCTCCGGCGGAGCCCGAAGCGGCGGCGTATCCGCGGGCGTATTCTCCGGTGTAGCTTTCGGAAAGCGTTACTTTTTCAAAGCTTTCCGCGCTTTGACCGTCTGAAAAAACGTTCTCGCGCGTACCGTAAGAAACCGTATAATAATCCTCGAGGCGGCGAAGCAGTGAGCCGTATACCTTGAAGGCGCCTTCGGCGGTAAATCCGCCGTCGGTCTTTCTGAAATCTTCTTTCGTTATATCCGTGAATTCGTCCGGGCGCAGGGAATCGATGAAATAGTATTCGAGAGCCGAGGCGAGTTCACGCTCGTTTTCGGCGGAATGGTCGCCCTCGATACCGAAGACCGAGGATTTCGTCGGGAGCGCGGCGTAAAGGAAAGCCTTACCGGCGTTGTCGCATACGTTGTAAAGATTGAGAAGAGCTTTCTTTTCAGCGGACATATCCTTCTTTTCGGTCAGAAAGAAATAGTCGCCGCCGGATACTGCGTAACCTTCCGCAACACCGGAGGGCGTCTCGCCGGACGCAGCTCCGGAAACGCCCGGATCATGAGAAGACGCGGGGACGGCGGGCTCGCAGGAGAATGAAAAGAGCAATGCGAGCAGAACGAAAACGACGGCGACACGCTTTGAGAGAGACGTAGAATTTTTCATGGATTTACCTCTTGCTTCAACAACAAAAAGGCCGCCGTTTGCACGGCGGCACGTCCGGCGGGAAAACCCTGCCCGGAACCGGCTTCCAAACACGCCCCCGAACCTGTGATCCGAGTTATGTGTTTTCTTTTATTTGACTATGAAATCCGAGATCTCTTCGAAAAGGTCGGAGCAGTCGTCGGAATGGACTATCATTTTTATGGGGCTCAGAAGATCAAGACTGAATATACCCATTATCGACTTTGCGTCGACGATATATCTTCCCGATTCGAGGTCGATCTCCGCGTCGCACTTTGTGGCGGCGTTTACGAATCTGCGGACGTCTTCAATAGTCGAAAGCTTAATGTTTACTGATTTCATTATCAATCGCTCCTTTGCTTTTGATTTCTGCGGATATTATATCACAAATCGCGGTCAAAGTCAATATCCCCGCTTTGCGTTTTGCCGAGAAAAAACGGGGACCCGGCGCGAGGCTTATGAGAATCTGAACTGCGACTGCACCGAGAAAAGCGATTCCGGCGTATACACGACTATCACCATGTCCGCGGAAAATTCCTTTGCCGCCTGTGATACGGTTTTGTCGTATATACGTATGTCTATCGTGTCGAGCACGGCGAAATTCAGCGCCATGAAGCAGTCCACGGGGAGCGAGAATGAATCCTCCACGATCAGCACGCGCTTTTTCGAGCAGGAGGGATCGAGGTTTTCGATCCTGTTGTGCGCCTGATCGTCTCCGACGTACGCGGCGTATCTGTTTCCGGTTTTATCCGACGGATCGAGGTACGAACGGTCTATCAGAGCTTCGGAAAAACCGCCGCTTCTCGTAAAGCTTTCGTATCCGGGATTGCGCGAGTACACGAACGACGTGTCGAATCTCGGCGTTATCAGATAAAAATCGTCGTAACCCACGTAGTGGACGTTGAAGATGCGCGTCTGTGAACCCACGTAAAAGTCCGGGAAAAGCGTGAAATCAAAGTTTTTCCTGTCCGTGTTCCTGCCGTACGGATCCACATCCGTCCAGCCGTGACCGTTTTTCAGCTTTTCGATTATCCCGACGTAGGCTTCGAAAGCGGAGGTCTCCCTCCAGTGGTGATCGGAAGCGTAAAACCATTCTCCGGGCGGTATCCCTTTTTCCCGGAAAAGCTCGCGGCAGTCGAGTATATCCGCCGCGCCTTTTATGCCGTCGAGAAATGCGTCGAGGTTTTCTTCCGTGTGATTCTCAAAGCCTTCCGGCAATACGGAATATCCCTTTATGAGCTTCGGCGGAGCCGAAACGTATATCAGACCGGACCCCATGGCTTTCAGCTTTTCCGAAAGCGCGCAGAGCCGGCGCGTCATGCTCTCCATATCCTTTTCGGATACTTTTCCCGTGACGGCGTGCATCTGTCTCTGACTGCTTCTGACCGCCCTTGACGATCCTTGAAGCGCGGCGTTTTCCGCTTTTTTCGGGCACAGAGGCGGGATCGGTCTCGACGGATCGATAAGAAGGATCACGATCGTACCCGCGGAAGAGCTTACGTAATCCGAGGCGTATCCCTCCGATCTGACGATATCGAAGGCGTGTACCGCGCTGAACTGCTGAGCGAGCAGCGACAGGACGGAAGCGTCTGTCAGATTGTGGACGACGGTCAGGGAAACGGCGGAAAGAGCGTTGTTCACAAGATCGACCGGAGAGCATCCGTCGAGCAGGGGAGAGCCTCCCGCGTATCCGTCGGGCTTTATAAAAGCGCCTTCAAAAGACGTGTCCGGCGTTATAAAGCCGTTTCCCGCGCCGCCGAAGCACGCGGCGAACCTGCCGCTTTTTCTCGAATACGCGTATACGGTCTCGGTATCCGGTATCCCGCCGCTTACTTTTGCGTACTCCGCGGCGTATTCTCCGGTGTGATCCGTCTTTACGGCGATCTTTTCGAATTCGCCCCTTTTCATCCCGTCGCCGAAGACGCCCTTTGCCGCTCCGTATGAGACGGTATAGTATTCTTCGAGACGGTTAATAAGGGCGGAATAGATCTTGAAGCTTCCCTCAGCGGTAAAACCGCCGTCGGTAAAGCGGAAGTCTTCTTTCGTTACGTCCGCGAAATCCTGCGGGCGCATGGAATCGATGAAATACGTATCGAGCGCCGCGGAAAGCGCCTCTTCATTCTGGGCGGAACGGTCTTTTTCAATGCCGAAAACGGCGGATTTTGACGGTACGGCGGCGTAAAGGAAAGCTCTTCCTTCATTGTCGCACACGTTGTACAGACCGAGAAGAGCTTCTTTTTGGGTCGACGCGTCTTTTTCTTCGGAGACGAAAAAACAGCCGTCGTCTGTTTTTATATACGATCCGGCGTTTTCATCCTTCCGGTGTGTGTCCGCCGTCGGACCTGCATCCGACGAGCAGGATGAGAGGAAGATGAGCGCCGAGGCGGCAAGCGAAAAAACGCACGCCGCGATCCTTGAATTTCTTTTCATTTGTGATACTTTTTGCCCGCGATGATCGTGAACGCGCGGTATATCTGTTCCTCGAGGATGAGCCTCATGAGAGAATGGGGGAACGTCATCGGAGAAAAAGAAAGGCGCGTCCCGCAGGCTTTCTTGACTCTTTCGGAAAGTCCGTGGGAACCACCGATGACGAAGGTGACGGGAGCGCCCGTTTCCGCCGCGCCGCCGATGACTCCGGCGAGTCCGGGCGAGTCGAGAAGCTTTCCCTCCACGCACAGGGCTATCTTTTTTCCGCGGAGCTCGCCGAGCTTTTCGCAGATGACGTCCGCTTCCTTTTCAAGACAGCGCGATATCTCTCCGCCGGAGGGATCCTCCGGAACGGGCGCGGGTTTAACGCACACGTTTTTCAGAGAGCAGAAAGCGGCGAGACGCTTTTCGTATTCGGCGAGTCCGTCCTTTATGAATCCGTCTTTTGCCTCGCCCACGAAAATGACGTTGATCTCCTGCATATCAGTTTTTCACCACCACAGCCTCGTCGGAGCTGATCCTTACGTCGTAGTTGCCGGGCTCGAGGCAGATATAGTCGCTGACGCCCTTTTCCTGCATCGTTACGCCGTAGAGGATATCCGCCGCGTCCATCGTGCCTCTTCTGTGGGAAATGGCTATGTACTGCATGAGGTCGGAATGACGTCTCATGTATTCGGCGTATTTTATGACGTTCGCCTCGTCCAGAGCGCTTTCGATCTCGTCGAAAATGCAGAACGGGGAGGGATTTATCTTCAGGAGCGAGAAGTATATGGCTATCGCTACGAACGCCTGTTCGCCTCCGGAAAGAAGCGAGAGGCTTTTCACGAGTTTTCCGGGCGGCTGTATGCTTATGTCTATGCCGCAGTTGAGCACGTCGTTTTCATCCGACAGCTTTATGTCCGCGGTACCGCCTCCGAACAGCTCCGTGAATATCTCGCGGAACGACTTGCGTATCTCCTCGAAGGTGTCGAGAAACTGCTCCTTCATCGTTTTTTCGAGGGACGCGATGAGCTTTTCAAGCTCCGCCTTCGAGCGCGTGATGTCGTCGAACTGTTTTGAAGTGAAATCGTATTTTTCTTTCAGCGCGTTGTATTCCTCGAGAGCGTCCATGTTGATGTTGCCGAGACGCTTGATCTCGAATTTCACCGCGGCGAGTCTGTCCTCGCCGCCGAGAGCCGCGGCTTTTTCGTCGTCCGGCTCGTACGATTCCATCACGTCGTCGGTGATCTCGTATTCCTCGGCGAAATAGTTTTCCCTTACGAGATACTCTCCCTCATATTTGGAGACGTCGGCGGAAAGATCCCTGCAGGCGTCGCTGAAGCGTTCCTTTTCGGCGATGAGACGCTTTTCCTCGGCGCGGTTTTCCGTAGAACGCTTTTCACATTCGGCGATCTTCGCGGAAAGCTCGGCGAGCAAAGCGCGCATTTTCCCGATCTCGACGCGGCATTCTTCCCTCGATACTCTGTCTTTTTCGAGAAGCTCCTCGGCGTTCTTTTTCTTTTCTCTGAGCTCATTTATCTCTTTTTCCGCGCTTTCAAGCAGCGTGCGGCGGGAATCGATACGCTCGCCGTAGGAAGAGATGGACTCCTCGGCGGAATCCCTGTTGGCTCTGAGCATGGCGGCTCCCTCGGTAAGAGAGAGGCTTTCGGCGATGAGAGCTTCGCGCTTTTTATTTTCCTCTTCCGTCTTTTCCGAAATAACGGCGCAGTCCTTTTCGAGAACGGATATTTTTTCGTTCCATTGCTCTGACTGCTTTGCGATCATTTCGTTTTCGCTTCCGGAGAGGCTTATGGCTTCTTCCAAAACCGCAAGCTCCGACCTTAAAGCCGCAAGGCGGCTTTCGTCGTCCGCTGCCCTTTCTTCTTCAAGGGACGCGGCGTTTTCCGCGGCGCTGTATTTCTGTTTTATCTCGGAGAGCACGGAAAGAGCTTTCTTTTCGTCTTTTTCGGCGGCGGCGAGGAGCGCGGACGACGTTTTCAGCGCCGCGTCTGCTTGAGCGAGAGAGCTTTTGGCTTTTTCGATCTCCTCCTCGATGCGCAGGAGGTCGGCGTTTCTGGAGAGCACGCCGGTCTTGTTTATTGTCTGACCTCCGGTGAAAGATCCGCCGGAGTTTATCACCTGGCCGTCGAGACTGACGAATCTGACGGAATAATTGACCGTCCTCGCCATCTCGGCGCAGTCGTCTATCGTTTCGCCTATGACCGTCCTGCCGAGCAGGAAATCGGACACGGGTTTGAATTTATCGTCGCTTTTCACGAGCTGCGAGGCGACTCCGCAGAATCCGCGGTGGCGCCTTATTGAAGACGGATCGAAGGTCTTCGGACGTATGGTGGTGAGGGGAAGGAAGGTCGCCCTGCCGCTTCTCGTCCTTTTGAGAAAATCGATCGCCGCTTTCGCCGCGTTCTCGTCCGCGACGACGACGTTCTGGACTCCGGCACCGAGAGAAGTCTCCACGGCGATAACGTATTTTTCGTCGGTCGTGAGTATCTTTGAGACCGGTCCGTATATGCCCGAAAGCCGCTTTTCCTCGGCGGCTACCATTACTTCCTTTACGCTTCCGGAAAAGCCCTCGAAGAGCCTTTCCATCCGGAGGAGCGTGTCTCTTCTCGAATTCAGTTCTCCGAGCTTTAATTTTGAGCTCTGGCGCGACTCGTAAGCCTCGTCGAGATCCGCCTGGGCGGCTTCGCGCGCTTTAGCGGCGTTTTCGGCGCCGATTTCCGCGTCGGAGAGCTCCAAAAGGAGCTTCAAAGCCTCGTCGCCGGCTTTTTTTACCGAAGCGCGCCTTGCTTCAAGGTCGGATTCCGCCTGCTTTATTTTCTCCGCGGTCTCCTCGGCGCGTATGGCGTTCTGCCGTGCGGCGCCTTCTCCGCGGCTCACAATAAGTTCTTTTTCGCGCTTCAGACCGGTCAGAGAGTCTATCTCCGCTCTCGCCGCGTCGAGTTTTTCTTTCAGCTTCGCGGCGGTTTCGGCGGAAAGAGCCTGCGCTTCGCTCACGGCTTTGAGTGAAGCTTCCTTTTCGTCTATCTGAGCGTTCAGCGCGTCGAGAGAAGCTTTCGCCTCACCGAGAAGCTTTGACAGCTCCTCTATGCCGGCAAGGTACGTCTTTTTGTCGGCGGCGAGCCTTTCGGCGGAAAGATCGAAGTGGTATATGTCGTTTTCGAGGACGGAGATCTCGGACGAAAGCTCGCTTTCTTTGACGGATACGCTGCCGAGCGCGTTGCGCGTTTCTTCGGAAGACGTCTCAAGACGCTGACGTTCGATATAAAGCTCCTCTGATTCGGCGGAGACGCGCTCGAGAGAAGCGGAGGCATCGGAAAGCTTGGCAGTGTTCTCGCTCAGGGTTTCCCGCAGAGACGAGAGCGTTTTTATAAGCTCTCGGCGCTTGGAAGCCCACAGCAGGACGTCAAGCTGCTTTTTTTCATCACGCAGTACGACGTACTTCTGAGCCTTTGCGCTCTGTCTTTCAAGGGAGGGGAGCCTCTGCTCCATATCGGCGATCATGTCGCCTATGCGCAGGGAGTTTTCCGTGACCGTCGCCAGCTTGTTCCTCGCCTCGTTTTTTCTGTATCTGAACTTAGAGATACCGGCGGCTTCCTCGAAAAGCTCGCGGCGCTCCTCGCTTTTCAGCGAGACGATCTCGGATATCTTTCCCTGGCTTATGACGGAATATCCTTCTCTTCCTATACCGGTGTTCAAAAAGAGCTCGACTACGTCCTTGAGTCTTACCTTTTTTCTGTTGATGAAATATTCGCTCTCGCCCGATCTGTCGAGACGCCTTGCGACCGACACCTCGTCGTAATCTATCTTCATCAGACCGTCGGAGTTGTCGATCGTCATAATGACCTCGGCAAATTTGGCGGGCCTGCGCTTGGCGGTCCCGTTGAAGATGACGTCTTCCATCTTGCCGCCGCGCAGGCTCTTCGGAGACATTTCGCCGAGCACCCACCGGATCGCGTCGGAAATGTTGCTCTTTCCGCTTCCGTTGGCGCCGACGATGACGTTCAGCCCCTGTCTGAACGATATTACGGTCTTATCCGCAAAGGATTTGAACCCCTGCAATTCCAAAGTTTTCAGGTACAATTATCTCTTCTCCAGTCGTTTGTATCTTAATGTCGCGAAGTCTGTATTTCTGTTTCAGGAAAGTCTTGTTTGCGCGTCTGTAACCGGAAGCCCGGGAGACGCTTTTTTCATCTGTGAAAAATATCGCCGTCAAGCCGTCGAGCGCGCCTTTTTCGGAGAGCTTTTCCGAAAGAAGGGCGTCCATGCGCCGCTTTGCAAGCTCGGATAAAACGAGCTCGCCGATAGCCTCGTGATAGCGGTCTCCGGCGTCGTTTTCGCCGCGGTGCACGTCTTCGTTGGCGCAGAGCCCCACGCGCAGTACGCGCACGCGGTTTTTTGTGAAAACGCCGTAGGCTCCGCATACCCTCGATACCGTTTCTTCAAGCGTCGAAGGAACGTATTCTCCGCGGGCTTCCATTCTCGAAAGCTCGGTGCCGGGGAGCACTACCGTGGGATATATGCGCGCGCAGTCGGCTCCGCACCGTGATATCGCCTCCGCGGTCATTATCTCATCCTCCGGAGAGGAGAGCGGCAGAGCCGTCATCATCTGCCCGGTGAGCTCAAAGCCCGCCGCCTTTACGCGCCTCATCGCGCTTTCGCTGCACGCGGCGTCATGACCTCTTTCCGTCGCGGAAAGCACCTTGTCCGACATGCTCTGGATACCGAGCTCCACGCTTTTTACCGGATATTTTTTCAGTATTTCGATTATTTTGTCGCCCACCGCGTCCGGACGTGTGGAGAGACGTATGCTCTCGGCGTATCCTTCCGAAATAAGACGCTTTCCCATTTCAAGAAGCGATATCATGCGGTCGCGGTCTATCGCCGTGAAGCTGCCGCCGAAAAAGGCTATCTGCGTCGAATATTCGTCCGATGGGGAAAACGAGGAGGTTATCCTTTTGTAATGCTCCTCGGCGGAAAGGGACACGGTTTGCGTTATCGTCTTCTGATCGCAGAATACGCAGGCGTGCGGACATCCCTCGTGAACGACGAAGACGGGTATGTTTCTGTGCTTTTTTTCAGTCATTTTCCGTCAGGATTCTCCGAAGAGCTCCAGCGCCGCTTTTGCCGCCATCAGTTCCGATTCTCTTTTCGATCTTCCGGTGCCGGTGCCTATCACGTTGCTGTTCAGAAGCACCTCGGTGACGAAGGACTTGTTGTGATCCGGACCGCTTTCGTCTATCACACGGTACGTCAGCTTTTCGCCGGGACTGTTTTGTATTATCTGTTGAAGCAGGCTCTTGTAATCGCAATAGTCGCCTAGCTTGATAAAGCCGGCAAGGCGATCTTTCGATACGGAAAGCACGAAATCCTCGGCTTTTTTCTCGCCCCCGTCGATGGAGACGGCGGCTATGACCGCTTCGAGCGCGTCGGAAAGTATGGATTTTCTCTCTCTGCCGTCGGTCTGTTCCTCACCGCGTCCGAGAAGAAGGTATTTGCCGAGATCGAGTTTCTGCGCGTATTCGTAAAGCGCGTCCTCGCAGACGCACGCTGCGCGTATCCTCGTCATGCTGCCCTCGGAATAATCGTCCGGACGCAAATAGATATATTTCGCTACCGTCAGGCCGAGAACGGAATCGCCGAGAAATTCGAGGCGTTCGTTGCTTTCAAATTTAATTCCCGTCTTTGCCGAATATTCGTTGGCGAACGACGAGTGGGTCAGAGCCTCGTAAAAGACATATTTGTCTTTGAAAACGTACGATATTTTTTCTTCGAGCTCCGCGGAGAGCTTTCTGAAAGCGGCGGGAAAATCCTCCGCCGCGGCTTTTCTGTGTTTGCTGTTCATTTTTTCAGGGGTAAGGTTCACGCCTTTCTCGCTTCTCCGATCTTCAGACACGCTCCGGATTCCACGAACGCTCTCGCCTGCCGCACGGCGTTGGCAAACGCTCTGGCGTCCGAAGAGCCGTGCGCCTTTATCACCGGCGCGGAGACTCCGAGTATCGGAGCGCCGCCGTATTCGGAGGAGTCCATCCGCTTTTTCAGCGACTGCATCGTCTTTTTGACGAGCGCGCCGCCGAGCTTTTCCGTAACTGAACCGGACTGTATCTCTTCTTTTATCGTTTTCATCAGATATTTGCCGAGTCCTTCGAGCGTTTTGAGGGCGATGTTCCCGGCAAATCCGTCGCAGACGAGAACGTCGCATCTGCCGAAGGGGATGTCGCATCCTTCGATATTGCCGACGAAATTTATCTGGTCGTTCTTTTCAAGCAGACGGTTCGCCTTGACGTATTCCTCTGAGCCCTTGGTGGATTCCGCCCCGTTGTTCAAAAGCCCGACCCGCGGCGAGAGAACGCCCATCACGCTTTTGAAATAGATGCTGCCCATGAGTCCGTACTGCTCCATCTCCTCGGCGGTGGCGGTCGTGGCGGCGCCGGAATCAATAAGCAGCGTCCCGTTTTCGCCGAACGGGAGCGTCGCGGCGATGACCGCGCGCTTGACGCCTTTTATCCTTCTTACGATGAGGCTCGATCCGATGAGCAGCGCGCCGGTGCTCCCGGCGCTTATCAGCGCGTCCCCTTCGCCGTCCCGCAGGAGGGTGAGAGCCGTTCCGAGGGAGGAATCCTTCTTCGACTTGACGACGCACATCGGATCGTCGTCCATCGACACGACCTCCTCGGTCCCGATCACCGTGTGATCCGATCCCGGGGCGTATTCGGCTATAAGAGTTTCTATTTTTTCTTTGTCTCCCGTGAAAATCAGGGATACGTTCTCGTTTTTAGCGCCCTCTAGAGCGCCCTTTACGATCTCGCCGGGGGCGTTATCGCCGCCCATGGCGTCAACTATTATTCTCATTTCGTATAAAAACCAATCTGAAATATGTACCGGGCGGCCGTCGGCTTTGACCGGTATCCGTTAATACGGCGGGAGGTCATTTCGTTTCGAATCCCATTTGAGAAAGGTAACCCGGATTGTCTCTCCAGTTTTCCTTGACCTTTACCCAAAGGTTGAGGTTCACCTTTACTCCGAAGAATTTCTCCATGTCCTGCCTTGCATACGTGCCGATCTTTTTCAGCATCGAACCGTTCCTGCCTATTATTATGCCCTTGTGCGTCGCTTTTTCACAGAATATTTCGGCGCGTATATCGAGCAGATGACCTCTTATGTCCTTGAAATCCTCCACTACCACCGCCGTTCCGTGGGGGACCTCGTCGTTCAGAAGCCGCAGGAGCTTTTCACGTATCATTTCCTCCGCGATCTTCTTTTCCGGCATATCCGTGAGCATATCCGGCTCAAAGAACCAGTCCGCCTCAGTCATGAAAGGATCGAGCTCGGTGAAGATCAGATCCACGCTCTCGCCCGTTTCCGCTGATATGGGTATGATGGAGGCGAACTCAAAGCCGATCTCTTTTGCAAAGGTGGAAAAGGCGTCTATGGTCGTCAGTATCATGGGCTTTTTGCAGTCGTCCACTTTGTTGATAAGAAGGATGACGTTCTGTTTTTCTTTTGCGAAGCGGCGCAGGAGATCCTTTTCCGTTTCCGTTATCTTTCCGCCGGGAGTCGTCATGAAAAGGGCGCAGGAAATGTCCGCGATCGCGGTCCCGATCTCCTTTATCATGATATCTCCGAGCTTGGTCCTCGGATTATGTATGCCGGGCGTGTCGAGAAAAACATACTGATCGCCGTCCTTTGTGAGTATGCCCGTGATCTTCGTCCTCGTCGTCTGCGGCTTTTTCGATACCGCGGCTATCTTCTCGCCCGTGAGGCGGTTCAGAAGCGTGCTTTTGCCCACGTTGGGAAGTCCGACTATGGCTATGAAGGCTGTTCTCGTTGTCATCTTTATACCTTTCTTTATGACATTATTAAGGGAAAATACTTGTTATACGGTCACGATTCTTCGAGGCCTCTTCTCAGATCGCCTGAGACCTTGAGCGTGATGAGGAAAAACGCCGCTCCCGCCGCCATGCCCATGAAAGAGAACGCGGCGCCGAGATCCGGGCGTGCGTAGTTGATGCCGTTCATGAACGCGGTTATCGCCGCGCAAACGGTAACGTTTATCATCTCCGGGCGCGTGTCGGTCCCGGTATGATCCGAGAAGATCCCGAGAAATTCCCGCATGAACATGAAAACGACCGTGACGAACAGTATCTGTTCAGCCGCCGCGAACACGGCGGAAAGCGGATCGAGAGGAAATTTGTACGAAAATTCAGATGAAAGCTCTTTTATGCGTACGAACCTGTAAACATACGACGCGGCGCTCACCGCGAAGGATACGCCCGAGACCGCCGTGAATGCGACAGGGAAAGACTTTTTTTTGTGATCCGCCGTAACTTTTTCAAGCGCTATCCTCGCGGCAAAAGCGAAGACGAAGAAGAAGGCGGTGGGCGTGAAGCATATCTTGTCTATGCAGATATCGGCGGCGAAAAACGATCCGACGGTAAAGAGCAGCATCGTGTATCCGAGATCGCGCTTCGTGCGCGAGGCGGCGTCGGAGCGGTAGTTCTCGTGAAAGACGGCGATAAGTTTTTCGTTGAAATCCTCGTTTTTCTCACACATGCGGAAGAACTTTCTCGCGTAGAAGATCGTGTATATGAAAAACACGGTCATTATCACGGCGCACGACAGTGTCGCCGTATTTTTCAGGAACGTATACTGCCTGAGCCGGATCGAATGGTCGGCGGAGAATTCGCTCACCATGTCGGGATGGACGAGAGTGATGAATTCCGGCACGAGGGTCAGGACGAATTTCACCGAAAAGTATACGGTCATGTATATGCGCGAAGCGGAAGCCTCGGCGGACGTTTTGTCGCCCGCGTATCTGTCGGCGAGGTATTTTGTTCCGCCGTAAAAGCCGTTGACGAAATTAATGAGAAGAAATATCTCCGCGGCGCCGAAAAGGAAAGTGAAGAGAAGTATATCGCTGTCGCGCCGCAGGGAAGGAGCGCCGGAGAGCAGCACCGCCGCAGATACGGCGAGCTTCGCCGCCGAGAGCCAGCCAAGTATCTTTACGCATCTTGCCGCGGCGGCTATCCTGTCGTCGACGAAGGAAAGCATGAAGAGCGCTCTGTATATTATGACGCATCCGATGACGTCGGGAAGCAGGTCGTACAGATTGACCGTCGGGTTCATCAGGAATATAAGGCCGGTGAATACCGCGCCGACGGAAACTGAATGATTATTCTTTTTCATTTGCGTTATTTATACGTTATCTGCCGGAAACAGCCGAATATCTGCGCCTCGTTGTAAAGCAGCAGTACCGAGAAAACGACGTAGAGCACGGCGACGCCGGCGGAGTAAAACCCGGGCGCCGACTCCGCGAACAGCGGAAGGACGAGCTTTGCCGCGAAATACGCCGCCGAAGCAAACGCGCTGATGCGCAGGCGCAGGGCGAGCGAGCCGAGAGAGCCGCACTCGTCGGCTATATCGCGCGCACCGTCAAAGAAAAGATAGTGGAACGCGAGAGAGAAGACGACGAGAAAATACCCCGAGTATTCGTATATCGCGTCCGACGCTTCGCCCAAAAACGAGAATACGGAAAAACCGTAAAGGAACGAATACAGAGATATGACGGCGGGCGGGATCGCCGTGAACGACGCGATCCTTATCTTTTTTGAAAATTCCGAAAGCTTGACGCAGCCTATGAACAACAGGATCCAGCCGATGAAATCCGGAAAGACGTCGAAGAACATCGTTTCCGACGACAGGACGAAATTGCACATGAAAATGTATCCGACGAGTATAAAACCGAAGCCCATTTCTCCTCCGTTTATTTTTCCGCGGCTGCTGCGTTGAACGACGCGGAATTCATCCTGTATATCTCAAAAAGACCGCGGGACGGCAGGTCGCGTATGACCGTCGTCTTGCTTTCAAGGAGCGGCACGACGAGCCCGGAAGCGGATCCCGTCACGACGCAGAACGCGCTTTTGTCCGGGAACATCTCGGCGTTTATCCTTTTGATAAAGCCGTCGATCGCGAAGGCGTGGGACAATACGACGCCGCAGTTCATCGAGTCGTAGGTGTTCTTTCCGAGAACGGAACCGGGAGATTCCGGCGCTATGTCGGGAAGAGACCCTGAAAAACCGGAAAGAGCGTTGACCGAAAGCGATATCCCGGGCAGTATGGCGACGCCGACGAGCTCGCCCTGGGCGTTCACGGCGCTGATCGTGGTGGCGTATTTTACGTCGACGGTTATTACGGGAGATGAAAAGCCTTTTTTTCGCATATACGCCAGAGCGCCGACCGCCGAGCATACGATATCCGATCCGAGCTGTTCGTGATGCTCAATCTTGAGATTCATCCCCGTCTTGAGCCCCTTGCCGACGAACTTCGGAGACACGCCGCAAAGGCCGTAGATTATCCTGCGGATGTCGGCGTTTTCCTTCGGTATGACCGATGAGACCACGGCGGCGGATACGCTCGAAGCAAGATCGCCCATCATGGATCTGAGAAGGAACACGTACTCGTCCGGCGTTTTGCCGGAGCGCGACGAAAGGGACGTTTTGAAGACCGGGGAGGCGTTCTCCGGATCGAATACGGAAAATCTGTATTCGGCGTTGTCCGCGTCAAGTGTAAGTATCATTGTTTCCGCGCCTTTCCTGTTTTGCGCCGTTTGTATCCGGGCGCACGATATACGCGCACACGTCCGCGCATAAATATACATCTTATATAATAACACGCGGACGGAAAAATGTCAAGGAATATCTGCTCCCGTCGCGCCGCGAGAGCGAAGGAAGCGCATAAAAAGCCGGGAAAGCGCGCGGCTTTTCCGGCTTTTGCAAAGATACGTCGTTTTTCGGCAATACGGTACGCCGTTTTCAGCCGAGCATCTCCTTCTTCAGATCCGGAGCGACGGATGAAAAGTCGTCTTTAAGATCCGGGCGGAACAGCGATCCGCCGAGAAGATCGAGCATCATGGCGGACGCGATCCATGTGTTCGTCCAGCCGCTTTCCACGCAGCAGGCGCCCCATCCGGAGTCGGAGGAATTCGCCCAGAAATCCCACTTTTCGTAGTCGAAAGCCCGCATCCACGCGCCGTCAAGCTCGGGATGATCGGCGCCGGTGATCTGTATGCGGCAGAGAAAATCACACAGCCTTTCATACAGCTCTTTTATCCGTCCGTCGCCGAGAACGAGATACGCCTCCCGAAGACCGATGAGCGCCCAGTTCGCGGTATACAGAAGGTCCGTGGCGGGATCGCCGTTTTCCTGTATGATCGGAGCCTCTGTCATACCGTAGCGCGCGTTGGAGCGCGCGGGAGGATAGTGCCCGAGGGAGAGCTCGCCGTAAAGATCGCGCACGGCTCCGCAGGGCTGCATGAGAGACGCGACCTTTTCGGTGACGCAAAGAAGGCGCGATCTGTTTTCGGGCGTGTCCTCGACGCGGACGAGAAACGCGAGCGGAAGGAGCATCCTGGCGTATTCGCCGGAAAGACTGTTCTGCCACGCCCATTTTTCAAAACCGAGGGAAAACATGACGTCTATCGCCTTTTTCGATCTTTCGAGAAATTCCTCCATCCCGGTCAGCGCGTATATTTCGATATACAGCGCCCAGAGGTACGCGTTGTAGTGCGCGGACGGGTGGACAAGATCCTCGCCGTAAAAGTCGCGCCACGATTTGCCGTCGAAGGATGACGATGAAAGTGAAGAGTGTCTGAAACCGTTTTTTCCGGTGGTGCGAAGATTGGCGAGAGCGCAGCGCAAAATGTCTTTGTCGAGTTCCGGAAGGTATGAAAGAGCTTCTTTCCCGAGCACGCTGCGCGCCGTTATCATCCCGAGCAGCGCTCTGGCGTTGTCGTCGCCGTAGAAGAGCTTCTGCGTCATCGTCCAGTTCATGAGCCCGTACATCGGGCTTTCCCGGTCGGATACGAGCACGGTGCTTTCCGGGAAAAGCACGCTCTTTTTCAGCGTGACGTTTTTCAAAAGCGAGAGAGAATCCTCTTTTGCCGCGGGATCGCCGGTGAGCCTGTATCCGAGCGACGTCATCATCGCCGCCTCGCCTATGCAGTCGGGGCGCAGATTGACGTGGCGCACCTGGGATCCGTCCGGGCGCGTCTCGGAGGAGAAGCCCTCGATCACCGTTTTGGAATCGTACGTACTCGTCACGCAGTTTTTCTCAAACCACGCGAGCGAACGCACGGCGGCGGCTCTTTTCGCGTCCTTGGGAAGACGCTCTTCGCGGGAATACGACGGCTTTACCGTGGGAGAGGCTTCGATTTTTACGTTTTCGCCCGATACGATCCTGAAAACCGCTTCGAGCAGGCTTTTCCACGCCTCGAACGGCGCGTATCTGCTTCTGACGAACGAAAACAGCGAGGAGGCGCAGATGAGCGTGTTTTCCGTTCCCTCACGGCGGAAAACAAACGGGTACGAGCATGTGTCCGCGTCTATCGGATATATGAGACCGTCGTACCCGGCGACGCGGGCGAGAACGGCGAGAACGTCCTGTTCCGGCACGGTAAACCGGGTAAAGAAGCATTGCCCCGCTCCGAGGATCCTTTGAGGACCCACGCTTCCCACGGGAACCGTCGTGACGAGCCGCTCCTTCGACGCTCTTTGTACGCCGTATGAAGCGTATCCGGCGATCCCTGAGGGAAATTCGGCGTATACCCCGACCCCGGCGTCTTTTGCCGCCTTGAAGAAGTTTTCGGAATATCCTTCCGATCCCGCGGAGGGATACGACGGATCAAGAAAGAACGCGCTGTCGCCTTTTTTCAGTGACGAGATAACGCCGAGACGCGAAGCTTCGTCCCGCGCCGCGGGAAGAAAAACGATATCGGCGCCGGAAAATTTCATTTTGTATAAAGCTTCGTCATATCCGCAAATTACGATCTTTTTCATAAACGCTCCGTTGTTTCAGATCTTTCAGATGAGTTTTCTTTTTGCGACCGCCGAGGTGTATCTGTCGTCGGGACCCGCGCAGTCCGCCCATTCGTATTCGTTTGCCCCGCCGAAGCGGCATATGCCCTTGACGTCCGGTATGAATTCATAAACGCGTTTTGCAAGCTCCCGCGCCGTTATAACGTCTCCGGGAGCGATCCCGAGCCTGAGCATGGCTTCCAGATCCTTTTTTCTGTCCCTGAGGTGACATCTGCAAACGCACAGCCCGGTCTTTTCGATATAACCGTGGCAGGGAGGACAAACCATGCATTCGCCGGGACCGTCGACTATCTCGATCTCGATATCCGGATCGTCTTTCATCTTGTGCCAGACTTCGTAAAGGTTGTCGTCCGCAAGCGGCTTGTCGCTGTACGAGGCGCCGGTGAAGCATACGATGCAGAGTATATGATGAGGGCGAAGCTTTATGCGCTTTGCCTGCGCTATCGCCTTGACCGATCTTTCCTTGTCCTCTTTTCTTATCCCGGCACATCTGTACGGCAGATCCGCGCATCCCTTTTCGAAAAATCCGCCGTTTGCCATCGGACAGGAAACAAAAGCGTCGCGGGACGAGACGAACCGCGGAACGGATCCGTATTCGCAGATCCCGGAATTCTTCGGTATTTTCGTCTGAATACGGTACAAAAGATCGCGTGCCGTGCGCGTGTCGCCGGGCGCGAGACCGATGGCGCAGAGAACGTCGAGATCGCGCTTTTTTTCCGTCAGAGAAAGTACGTCGTACAGCTTCGTCCTCGCGCCGACCTCGTCGAAGGCGGTGACGAGCCTGATATGCACGTCGTTATCATCCGTGATCCGATTTTTCGCGTCGATGATGTCCTTTGAAAAGTTTTCTTCCGGCGCTCCGCCGAGAAGACATTTTACGCACAGAAGATGCGCCGGACGCATCTCGAAAACGTTTCCGCGTTCAAGAGAAGAACGCTCGATGGCAGCCTGTTCCATATGTTTCCTTTTTCCTTCCATTGCTTTTTGAGATATATCCGCGGGATAAGATCCCCCTACGCGGAAAATTATATCGTTCCGCGCCTCCCGTGTCAACGAGTTTCGGGAAAAACGCGGAAAAAACATACATATTTCGGAAGATCGCAAATAAAATCCGTAATATAAAGCGAGGTGGCGGCGTGATACTGACTTCTTTAATGAATCTGCTCGGATGTTTTTATTTTTTCTTTCTGAGGATAACCTCCGGCGGCAGTCTGCCGGAGGTGCTTTCCCGTGAAAAAGAGGACGAATATATCGAAAAATGCGAGGCGGGCGACGGTGAGGCGAGAAGGGTGCTCATAGAGCACAATCTGCGGCTCGTGGCGCACATCGTGAAGAAATACTATTCCTCGTGCGATGAAAGCGAGGATCTTATGTCCGTGGGCACCATCGGACTGATAAAAGCGATAGACACGTTCCGCAGGGACAGGGGAGCGAAGTTTGCGACCTACGCGGGCAAGTGCGTTCAGAACGAGATACTCATGTACATGAGATCAAAGAAGAAAACGGCGTGCGAGACGTCGATAAACGACAGCGTGGAGACCGACAGGGACGGGGAGCCGATAACGTATCTCGACGTCATAGCCGTAGACGACGACATGGTCGAAAAGCTCGACGTGAAGATGAAGAGCCGCGCAGCGTTCGAAGCGTTCGAGAGCGTTCTTACCCCGAGGGAAAAGAAGATCATTATGATGCGATACGGCTTGAACGGGAAAAAGCCCCTTGCTCAAAGGGAGACTGCCGAGCTTCTCGGAATATCGAGAAGCTACGTTTCGAGGATAGAAAAAGGCGCTCTCGGGAAAATGAGGGAGCACATGACGCGGTTCACCGCGCCGCAATGCGGAGAACAAGGCGGAGAAAAAGAAGAAAAAACGTGATTTTGACGGCGGAAAAGGCGCAAATCCGGAAATTTAATCAAAAAAGGCTTGATATTTTCCAAGCGGCGTGATACAATTACACGTTGTAAAAAATCAAAAACAGGAGGACATTTACATGTCAGTAAAAGTTGCCATAAACGGATTCGGCCGTATAGGCCGTCTCGCTTTCAGACAGATGTTCGGCGCTCCCGGATACGAAGTCGTTGCCATCAACGACCTTACCAGCCCCCAGATGCTCGCGCATCTTCTTAAGTACGACACCGCTCAGGGCGGATACGCCGGAAAGATCGGCGAAAGACTTCACACCGTGGAATCCACCGAAGACTCCATAATAGTCGACGGCCGCAAGATAAAGATCTATGCGGAGAAGGACGCGGTAAACTGCCCGTGGAAAGCTCTCGACGTTGACGTCGTGCTCGAGTGCACCGGTTTCTATACCGACGTTGCCGACGCTACCAAGCACATCACCGCCGGCGCGAAGAAGGTTGTCATTTCGGCTCCCGCTTCGAACAAAAAGGATCCCGACAATTTCCAGATGCCCAAGACGATAGTCTTCAACGTCAACAACAACACCCTGACGCCCGATGATAAGATCATATCCGCAGCGTCCTGCACCACCAACTGCCTCGCACCCATGGCTGACGCTCTCAACAAGTACGCGCCCATCCAGAGCGGTATAATGGCGACCATCCACGCATACACCGGCGATCAGATGATCCTCGACGGTCCGCAGCGCAAGGGCGACCTCAGAAGATCCCGCGCGGGCGCCTGCAACATAGTTCCCAACAGCACCGGTGCCGCAAAGGCTATCGGACTTGTCATTCCCGAGCTCAAAGGCAAGCTCATCGGCGCGGCTCAGCGCGTTCCCACCCCCACCGGTTCCACCACTCTTCTCTTTGCAGTCGTTAAGGGCAAAGACGTCACCGCCGAGGGCGTAAACGCCGCTATGAAGGCAGCCTCCAACGAGTCGTTCGGCTACAACGAGGATCAGATAGTCTCGTCCGACGTTATCGGTATGAGATACGGTTCTCTGTTCGACGCTACCCAGACTCTCGTCAACAAGATCGACGACGACACCTATCAGGTACAGGTGGTTTCATGGTACGACAACGAGAACTCCTACACCAGCCAGATGGTAAGGACGATCAAATACTTCGCAGAACTGAAGTAATATAAGGCGAAAGCCCGAATACGAAAGGACCGCTCGGCGGTCCTTTCTTTTTTTACCGTAAAACGCTCCGTGAAGGCGATTTTCGGGAAAAAGGTATTGATAAAACCACGGTGCGGTGATATAATAAAATGTAAAATTGCGATACTGTCGGAAAGGAAGGCGCGTAAGGCGCGGAAAGCTTAAAAATGTTCGGTATTGACGGCAAAACGGCGAAATGGATACTTATAACGGCTATCGTGCTCGTCATAGTGATAGGCGCGGTGTTTTTCATCGTCGCCGGAAAGTATAACGCGAATCCCGCTACAATGGTGTTTTCGGACGACGCGCGTCTGTATTACGACGGGAACATACTTCTCCGGATCGGAGAGGACGGAAAGCCGGATACGAGCGCCGACGCCGTGTATTTCCACGCTCTGACCGGATATTTCGAGAAATGCGAGCCGCACGTTCTCGATCTCGGCAAATACGGGCTTTCCGGAACGCTCGGCTATTACAGATTCGCTTCGAAAAGCGGAAAGGTCTCACTGAGCTTTCCGATGTATGACGGATACGAAAGATTCCTTTCCGTCATGGACGCCTTCACGGTCATTTATCCCGCGGACGACGGAAAAAAATACGTGATGGATACCTCCACCGAGAACAGCAAGGAGCCCACCGTTTATCCGCTTTATGAATACAGCGTAGGCACAAAGGACGTATACGGAACGAAGGTGCAGACCGTCTCTTCCGACGGGGTGACCGGCGCGGGCATAGAGGACAACGTGCTGACCGTTTCGTTTTTCAACTCAAATCCCGAGACGGTAAAGACGGAATACCGCGGCGAAAAGACGTATGATCTGGAAAGGTTCGGCGTATACGGCGGGAAACTCATGATGTTCGTGAACCAGAGACATATCTGGATCTCCGGCAGAAACGCGGACGGAAAGTATGCGTTTTTCGTATTCGACGCCTATAAGGGCGAATGCGCGAGCTGCCCCGTTCCCGAGGGAGCCGTCGTCTCGGAAGACATGAGGCTGTTTGCAAAATGGTACGGCGAGATGCCTTTTTCCGAAAAAGGCGCGGATGAAAAGGATAAAAACGTGTACGCGCGCTTTTTCAACGTCGTGACCGGAAAGGTCGTTTCCGCGGCGTTTGAGAAGGATGCTTATAAGAACGTGAGAATAAGCGACGTCGGATCGAAAGAATCTCATTTGCTCGTTTATCTCACTCCCGCCGCCGGCGGAGATGAAAAATTGTACGTTTCATCCGTCAGGGACGGAAAAAACGGAAAGCTGTTCTGCCTCGAGGATCTCGTTCCCGACGGGATGACGCTTTCCGACGCGTTCTTTGTTTACGACAACATAGTCGTGCTGAACTTTTCCGGCGCGGACGGAAAAGGATCATGCGCGGCTTACAAAATAAATTTCTGAAATCCGCCGCGGCGGAAAAATGGGGCTTTATATGAAAAAAGACTTTATACCCGTGCTTCTCGGGAGCGATCAGAACGTATACGGTATGGCGCGCAGCTTTCATATGGAATACGGCTGCGTTTCCGAGGCGATAGGAAGGGGAGCTCTCCCCGCCACGTCAGACAGTAAGATCGTTAAAGTCGTCATAAGCGAGCCTGATCTAGAGGACGACGAGGTTTTCGTTAAGACGCTTGTCGGATACGCCCGCGAAAAGGCGAAGGGCGAGGACGCCGGCGTGCCGCTGCTGCTCGTTTCGTGCGGAGACAATTACACGAAGCTTCTTGCGAGAAACGGCGACCGCATCAAGGATTATTTCAGATTCGTCTGCCCCACCGAGGAGATATACGACCGTCTCTCCATAAAGGAGAATTTTTATCAGGTCTGCCGCGAGAACGGATTCGATTTTCCGCGCACCGAGGTATGCACGTACGAAAACCGCGCGGAGCTTGAACTCCCGTTTGATTTTCCCGTCGTGGTAAAACCGTCGAACAGCGTGGCTTATTGGAACTGCACGTTCCCGGGAAAGAAAAAAGTGTTCGTCATAAAGTCCGCCGAGGAACTGAAAGCGGTACTTGAAGCGATATATTCCTCCTCGTACAAGGACGACATCATCCTTCAGGAATTCATTCCGGGCGAAGACAATATGATGCGCGTGGTGAACTGCTACTGTGCGAAGAACGATACGACCGGCAACAGAGTCAGACTTTTCGCCGTCGGGAACGTTCTTCTCGAGGAGCACACCGCCCAGGGCATAGGCAGTTACGCCGCCATCATTCCCGGAAAGGACGACGGACTGAAAAAGAGGATCACGGATTTTTTGAACGCCGTCGGCTACACCGGATTCATAAACATAGACATAAAACTCGACAGGAGAGACGGAAAGTACAAATTCTTCGAAATGAACCTCAGGCAGGGAAGAAGCAGCTTTTTCGTTACCGCCGCGGGATGCAATCTCGCAAAGTTTCTCGTCGACGATCTGATATACGGCAAGGAATACGGCACCGTTTCGCCCGAGCCCGATTCATGTCTGTGGAGCGTTATTCCCGAAAAGGTAATAATGAAATTCGTCCACGACGAAGAGCTCAAAGCGAAGGCTGAGAGACTCATAAAAGAGAAGAAATTCGTCCGTCAGCTTTATTACGCACCGGACATGGGCTTTGCGAGGACGAAGATGTTCGTACTCAACCAGGCGAATTACATGAGAAAATACAACAGGAATTTCGGAAGGAAAGGATACTTCGACGACAAATGAAAACTCTCGGGATAATCGGCGGACTCGGTCCGATGGCGTCGGCGTATTTTTCGCGCCTGCTCGTCTCCATGGCTGACGTGGACTGCGATCAGAAGCATCTCGACACCGTCGCCGTGACCCGTCCTTCCACGCCTGACCGTACCGCGTACATACTCGGAAGATCGGACAAAAGCCCCGTTCCGACGATAATCGAAGCGGGAAGGATACTGAAAAACGCCGGAGCGGCGGCTGTGGCGATCCCGTGCGTCACGTCTCACTGCTTTTACGGCGAAATATGCGAGGGGATCGGGCTTCCGGTCATAAACATGATAGAAGCGACCGCGCTCGCGGTAAAGAAAAAAGGCGCCTTGAAGGTGGGACTTACCGCGACGAGCGGAACGGTCGAGACGGGCGTATTCCAGAAGACGCTCGAAAAATTCGGCGTTGAATGCGTCGTACCGGACAAGGACGGTCAGGATGCCGTCATGCACGTGATCTACGACTGTGTAAAAGCTAACAGGCGACCGGAGGACGGGCTTTTCGACGGCGTATGCCGCGGACTGTTCGAAAGCGGCGCCGAAAACGTCATACTCGGCTGCACGGAGCTTTCTCTGCTGAAAAGAGACGGGCTTATTTCCAGCGGGAACGTGACCGACGCGCTCGAGGAGCTGGCGGCGGCTTCGCTTGCGTATTTTGACATACCGCTGAAAAGCAGAGACTGATATCGCAGGATCATAAAGCAAACGGATAAGAAAAGACATCAGACTGTTAGGACAGAATCTTTATAAAGGAAGACCGCCGGACGGCGGCATTCGGCAATGAGCAAAACAAGGATCCCGGAGGGTTACCGCTCGGTACTTTCCGTATATGAAACGCAGACCGCGATAGGGATGCTGAAAAGAACGTTCGAGGACAAGCTTTCCGCGGCGCTGAACCTCAAAAGGATATCGGCTCCGCTGTTCGTATATCCCGAAACCGGACTCAACGACGATCTGAACGGCGTGGAGCGCCCGGTATCGTTCGACGTTCTCGAAACGAAAAAGACGGCGCAGGTGGTGCATTCTCTCGCAAAATGGAAGAGGATGGCTCTCCACCGCTACGGCTTCGGGCCGGGAGAGGGCATATACACCGACATGAACGCCATAAGGCGTGACGAGGAGATGGACAATTTACATTCGATCTACGTCGACCAGTGGGACTGGGAAAAGGTCATAACCCGTGAGGACCGCAACGAAACGTATCTTAAAAACACGGTTTGCGACATCGTAAAGGCGATATGCGGCACGTCCGAGGAGATGAAGAAGAAATTCCCGGCGCTCACCGTAAAGCTTTGCCCGGACGTCAAGTTCATCACCACGCAGGAGCTCGAGGATAAATATCCGGATCTCACGCCCAAGCAGAGGGAAAACGCGGCGGCGAGAGAGTATAAAACGGTAGTCATTATGAAGATCGGCCGAAAGCGCAGATCGGGCGAGAGGCACGACGGAAGGGCGCCGGACTATGACGACTGGGAACTCAACGGCGACATCGTGTTTTACAACAGCCTTCTCGACTGCGCGTTCGAGGTATCGAGCATGGGCATAAGAGTCGACAGCGATTCGCTCAACCGTCAGCTCACCGTCTCCGGATGCGACGCCAGAAGGGGACTCCTTTTCCACAGGATGCTCTTAAACGGAGAGCTTCCGCTTACCATAGGAGGCGGGATCGGTCAGTCGCGCACCTGCATGCTCCTTCTTGAAAAGGCGCATATCGGCGAGGTCCAGGCGTCCGTTTGGGACGACGAAACCGCGGCGGTTTGCAGGGAAAAAGGCGTATATTTGCTCTGATCCCCGAAGACTGACGCTGAAAAATGGCAGAAGACTCAACGAAAAATACGAAAAAACAGAACGCGGCGTTCATCGCCGCGGCGGCGGTCTGCTTTATCGCGTCGGCAGCCGTCGAAGCTCTGACGGATCCGGGATACGCGCTTGAAGCGGCGCTTAAGATAGCGCTGTTTGTTCTGGTGCCCGCCGGAGTAACGTTTTTTACGCACGGAAGGGACGGATTTGGCGCCGCGGTGCGGAAGATATTCACGTTTTCGAGGAAAACGGCGGCTGAAGCCCTGTTTTTGGGCGTGACGCTTTTCGGCATCATACTGGGAACGTATTATCTCTTCGGAGCCATGTTCGATCTCGCCGGAGCGAGAGAAGCGGCGGGAGTGAACGATATCGTTACGGCGGCGCTGATGTTCCTGTTCGCCGCCGCGGTGCGCATACCCGCGGAGGAGCTGTTTTTCCGCGCGTTTGTGTTTTTGAATCTGAGAAGGCTCGCCGGCGCCAGGACCGCGCACATCGTGAGCGCGCTCATGTACGCGCTGTACCGCTTCGCGTTCGCGGTGACGGCGATAGGAATGCCGTCGGCGGCGGTTTTTGCCGCGCTGATGCTTGCCGAAGGGCTTTTTTACGGCTTTATCGACGCGAAAAACGAATGTATTTTTTCATCGTGGGCGGTGCGCGCGTTTATTGAACTCTCCGCTCTTCTCATACTCGTAACGCTTCCGCCTGTATAAGGCGATCACGTATAAATCAAATAAAAAGACGACAATCGAAAGGAAAGCTGAACGCTAAACCAATATGCAGTACACAGGACTCAACGAACTTCGCGAAAAGTATTTATCTTTCTTTGAATCCAAGGGACACCTGAGAATGAAGAGCTTCTCTCTCATTCCGGAGAATGACAAATCCCTTCTTCTCATCAACGCCGGAATGGCGCCGCTGAAGCCCTATTTCACGGGAGCCGCCGAGCCTCCGAGACGCAGAGTGACCACGTGCCAGAAGTGCATGAGGACTCCCGATATCGAGAGAGTCGGAAAGACCGCCCGTCACGGCACGTTCTTCGAGATGCTGGGCAACTTCTCCTTCGGCGATTATTTCAAGAAGGAAGCTATTCCGTGGGCGTGGGAATTTCTTACGAAATGCCTCGAGATCCCCGAGGATCTGCTCTGGCCCTCCATCTATGAAAACGATGAGGAGGCTTTTGAGATCTGGAACAAGACCTGCGGCGTGCCCACTGAAAAAATAATACGCCTCGGACGCGAGGACAACTTCTGGGAACTCGGCGCCGGACCCTGCGGACCCTGCTCCGAGATATACTTCGACAGAGGACCCGCCTACGGATGCGGAAAGCCCGACTGCAAGCCCGGATGCGACTGCGACCGATTCATGGAAATATGGAACAACGTGTTCACCCAGTTCTACGGAGACGGAAAGGGCAACTACAAGGAGCTGGCGCAGAAGAACATCGACACCGGAATGGGACTCGAGAGACTCGCCTGCGTCATGCAGGGCGTCGACAACCTTTTCGAGGTCGATACGGTCAGAAGGATCCTCGACACCGTCTGCTCGATATCCGGTAAGAAATACGGAGCAAATTACGACGACGACGTGGCGATCCGCGTCATAACCGACCACATCAGAGGATCCGTTTTCCTCATTTCCGACGGCGTCATACCCTCCAACGAGGGAAGAGGATACGTCCTGAGAAGGATCATAAGAAGAGCCGCGCGCTTCGGAAAACTGCTCGGTATCGATAAGCCCTTCCTTTTCGAGCTCTGCGACGTAGTCATCGACGAGAGCAGGAGCGCTTATCCCGAACTCGAGGAAAAGAGAGCGTACATCAAAAAGATACTCAGCACCGAGGAGGACAGATTCTCCAAGACCCTCGACAGCGGTCTCATGATCCTCGGCGATATCATAGACAAGGCGATCGCTTCCAAAGCCGAAAAGGTATCCGGCGAAGACATCTTCAA
>Ga0079305_1000891_pt1 | contig 50242 bp, 45 predicted proteins | sample LMS_cellobiose_e_FD_79183 | JGI IMG/M metagenome (GOLD analysis project Ga0079305, IMG submission 79183) | Rumen-fistulated moose microbial communities from Alaska, USA - LMS_cellobiose_enrichment | ecosystem: Host-associated > Mammals > Digestive system > Stomach > Rumen fluid ...
CATGGGCAATTACGCCGGCACGGTGACGAAGACATTTGCCATCCAGCCCGCGGCCCTGCCGGAGATCGGCGACATCGCCGCTCAGACCTACAGCGGCGAGGCGATCCAGCCGGTGGCCATCGAGGGCCTCACCGAGGGCACGGATTATACCGTGGAGTACAGCAACAACACGGAAGCCGGCACCGCGACGGCGACGGTCACGGGCATGGGCAACTACGCCGGCACCGTGACAAAGACATTCGTCATCCAGCTGGCAGAGGAGTCCGAGCCCATAGCGGCCCTCGCCGGGATCGATTACCTCGTATCGGATGGGTATGGCCTTGGCAGATCCTACGCTGCGTATGAAGCGGAAAACGACGCGCTGGAAGGCAAGATCCGGCTGTATCGTGTCAGGACGGCGGACGAAACCATCGATTGGGGGGATCTGTCGTCCGACGAGATCCTCCTGCGACTGGCCTGCATACTGCATCTGCGTGCGGATAGGATCGCGGCGTTCAAGGCAGCGGGCGTTCAGTGGATCATCTTCATCGCGGACGATGCCGTGCTGATCATTCGGCTGGATGCGCTGGAGGCGGGCGTCGATTATCGGTTCTTCCTGAAGCCGAATTCGCAGCTGCGGGAGAACTATCGCGTGTATGTGACCAAAGACGATGTGGAAAGTGAGGAACTGCCCGCCGGATCGATGGTTGGCCTGGTTGCCGATGACGAGGAGCCGATTTCTGAGATCCTGTTCAGCGCAGAGGACGGCGTCGTGGAACAGATGGAAACGGACTGCGTGGAGCTTCAGCTCGTCGATGTACAGCTGCTTTCGGAAGAAAAACTGACCGTCTACGTGGTCCCCGCGGAAACCCAGGGCGACTTCTGTCAGGCCGACGGAATCGAATAAGGCGGGAGCGCCTCGGGTTTTCACAACATCGCACCCTGCAGCATTGCGCTGCAGGGTGCTATCTATATATATGCGGAGCCTCCGGAGAGCTATTCCACCGATGTGATCACCGATTGGCTGCATCCAATCAAGCCTAATTATTGCAATTGTAAGGCCACAACAGTTTTCCAAAAATACAAATCATCTAACGACAAAAATATAAAACAAATTAGATCAAAAATGCAAAACGATCATTGACCTACTGTGGTAAAGGAGGTATACTACCCTTCATAAAAGCTGTGGGAGAAATGAGGCATGATAGAGTATTTACCGAGAGTCGTAGATAAAGAACTGGCGCTGCGGCTGGAAGCTTTCGGGGCCACGCTGATCGTGGGGCCCAAGTGGTGCGGAAAGACCACTACGGGTGAGCAGCAGGCCAAGAGCGTGCTTCGCATGCAGGACCCGGACCAGCGGGAGGGGTATCTGGCCACCGCCGGTGCCAAGCCCTCCCTGCTGCTGCGGGGCGAGAATCCGCGCCTTATCGACGAATGGCAGGTGGCCCCGGTGCTGTGGGACGCGGTGCGCACGGCGGTGGATCAGCGGCAGGAGGAGGGGCTGTTCATCCTCACCGGCTCCACCTCCGTGGACAACAACAAAATCATGCACTCCGGCACGGGCCGCATCTCCCGCATGAAGATGTACCCCATGAGCCTGTATGAGTCCGGGGAGTCCAACGGCAGCATCTCCCTGAAGGCCCTGTTCGACGATCCGTCGCTGGATATCGACGGGATCACATCGGACCTGTCCATCGAGGGACTGATCTTCGCCGCCTGTCGCGGCGGATGGCCCGGCGCCTTGCGCCGAAAGAGCGATGCAGCCAAGCTTCTGATCGCCCGGGACTATGTGAATAACATCTGCGAAACGGACATCTCCACAGTGGACGGCGTTCAGCGGAACCCGGTATGGACAAGTATGATCCTGCGCTCCTACGCCCGGAACATCTCCACGCTGGCGAAGAAAACGAACATCTATCGGGATGTGGCAGCAAATGCGGACAGCATGACCTCTGTCACTATGGACAGCTATCTCAACGCCTTGGAAAAGCTCTTCGTGATCGAGGATGTGGATGCCTGGTGCCCGGCCATCCGTTCCGCCACCACCATCCGTTCCGGCAAGAAGCGGGCGTTCACCGACCCCTCCATCGCCGTGGCCGCCATGGGCCTGACACCGGAATATCTGGAGACCGATCTCAAGACTTTTGGCTTCCTCTTCGAGTGCCTCTGCATTCGGGATCTCAAGGTCTACTCCCAGTCCTTGGGCGGGAAGCTGTCTTACTATCACGACCGCTACGACCTGGAGGCCGACGCTGTGTTGTATTTGGACGACGGACGCTATGCCCTGATCGAGTTCAAGCTGGGCAGGCAGGAGATCGAGGAAGGGGCGGAGCACTTGCTGCAGCTCAAGCATCTCATACAAAAACACAACGAAAAGGAGGCCCAGGTCCCTCTCCGGGAGCCGGACCTGCTCATGGTCATCACCGGCGGGGAAATGGCCTATTCACGGGAGGATGGGGTCAAGAACATACCCATCGGGACGCTCCGAGGTTAAACAGGTGGATGGATCTGGCGGTTTATCCCGCAAAGCTTAAGAGAATATGATATCCTCCCTCCTTGTGACACTTTCACAAGGAGGTTATTCGAATTCCCATTAGATCAGTTCCGCATTCTATACACTCCAAGACCGAAGGAGCGTTTTTTTGTTGGGCACATTGGACAGATTTTGTATTTCTTCCTCTTTCCTCACCCCGGAGCTGCTTCTTACTGCTGCTTTGACCGGTTTTTTGCTTCTTAGCTATTGATACTCCGTGCTGACGACCACGGACGAGACCGATCCACATGATGTGATCACACCCTCCGCTGAGGACGAGGCCGGGATATGGGCCGTCTTCCGGGTGATGAACCGGTACAACTACACGACCAGGGTGGAAGAAGAGGTGGACGAGGACGCGGTGGTGCCCAAGCCGACGCCGGATAAGGACGGGAAGATCCCGGAGGTGGACCCGCCCATGAAAACCGTGCTGTACCTGACGATCACCCAGTACGCCATGACCTCCAGGGAGGCGGCGGAGCACTACGGGTTCACAGACTACCAGAATGGGATTCTGGAGGAGATGATGTCGCCCCGATACTTCACCTACTTTGCGGCGATCATCGGCGTGGATGTGACCGGCGGCGTGGATCTGACCGATATCGTGACCCATCTTCCGGCCAACAGCAAGGGCGCGGAGGTGGTCAAGGCGGCCCTGTCCAAGCTGGGGGCTCCGTATGTATGGGGCGCGAAGGGTTCCAATAAGTTCGACTGCTCCGGCCTTGCGTACTGGGCCATAAAGCAGGTGGACCCGGTGTTGGGGGACAAGATGTACACCAACGCCGCTGGGCAGGCCAGGTATTGCTATGGCCTTGGCCGGACCGTGGCCCGCAGCGAGTTACAGCCCGGGGACCTGGTCTTTTGGGTCAACCTCAAATGCGAGGGCTGCCACCGCTGGAACGAGATCCACCATGTGGGCATCTATATCGGCGACGGGAAGGTGTGCGAAGCCTCCAGCGGCCACGGACGGGTGATCGTCCGGGACCTGTGGGAATCCAAGAATTACCCGATCTATATGTTCGGCAGACCATATTCAGATTAAGAGGAGAGAACATGAAAGCAAAACTGACGATAACGCTGCTGATCGTTCTGATGGTGCTGGTGGCCGCGCTCTTTGGAGTACTTATCTTCTGGGAGCAGGCGGACCGCACCCCGGTTGCGATCTTGCAGCCGACCAAAACCCCGATCATTACCCCGGTTCCGACCAGGACGCCTATAGTTATCTACATCCCTTGTCCGGATAGTTCCGAGTACCCGGTCATGCCCACACCGGCAGTCCGTACTCCTGAGCCTACCCCAATCGCTACGGAGGAGCCGGACCTGGATGCTTCGGACGATCCTGGGCAGGGGCCTTCCGGCCCCGGCAGGACCGGAAGCCCCCATACGGCGACAGCCACACCAAAACCTACCGTGGAAAGCGGCATGGCCTTTACCCTGACGATTCTGGGGAAGAACATCTCCGTGGCGGGGAACGTGGAGGCGTCCACCCTGGACAAGGCTCCGGGCTGGCTGCCCACTTCCGCCAAGCCGGGGAAGGAGGGCGTCTGCGTCGTTTACGGGCACCGCAATCGGAACCATCTGCTGGTCCTGAAGGACATAGACTACGGCGACACGATCCTGGTGACCATGCCCAATGGCAAGACCTACGCCTACATCGTGGAGCAGACGGAGATCCTGGACAGCGACGATGAGCTTCGTATCCCGATCATTGAGGGCAAACACCTGATCCTGGTGACTTGTTACCCCTTCTACTACTCCGGCCACGCGCCGAAACAGTTTGTTGCAACTTGCACTATTCAGAAGAATAATATGTCAGGATAGGATAACTATCTTAAGCGGAAATGACACCGACAAGGAAGAATGTGAAACAACACGCATTCTTCCTTTTTTATTGACTATAATTCACGATCATATTCCGCTTGAGAAGTCAATATCCTCTGATATGGGGAGTATTGAAGAAATCGGATGAGATTTGAAAAAACCAAACAAAATGACAAAATAATCAAATCGACATCCTCAACACATAAACTTAACCCAGCTATACTGTATCTGACAAATGAGAATGGCGAGGCTCTGCATTATGGAAGATAGGAGCCTTTCAGGATCATTGGTTGCAGAGCACGAGTTCGGCTCAGCTCATAGCAACGATTCAACAAGGATACAGCCAAGAGAATTCAGGATCGTCAATAAGGTTGAGTTTAGTCAAGACCAACGATTGGAAATCCAAAGAAGCTACTACGATGCCATGATTACTCTCTTGGTTACGAAAAAGATTATTTCGCCGGGACAAGGACAGGAATGTGTGGACAGGATGCAGCGGCGATATCGAAAAAGAAACTGACACAGATCGAGGAGGTTCACCGATGAACTACGAAAAGATGAATGCCGAAAGACCGATAGTTGATTCCTGTAAGCGAGTCGGTGCATATTGCCGCGTTTCGACGGATAAACGAGATCAGGCTAATTCATTGGAAAGTCAGCAACGATATTTTCGGGAATACATTGAACGCCGTGAAGATTGGAAGCTCGTGGAAGTATATCCCGATGAAGGCATTTCTGGAACTTCCACAAAAAAGAGGAAGAATTTTAATCGGATGATCCAAGATGCAAAGGCGCACAAATTGGATTTGATCATAACAAAAGAGGTCTCCCGGTTTGCCAGAAACACGGTGGACAGCCTTCAAATCACCCGCGATCTCAAAGCCATCGGTGTGGGGGTGATTTTTATGAATGACAACATCAATTCGCTCGACCCGGACGCCGAATTGAGATTGACCATCATGTCCTCTATCGCGCAGGAGGAAAGCAGGAAAACAAGTGAGCGAGTCAAATGGGGCCAAACACGACAGATGGAAAAAGGGGTCGTGTTTGGACGGGATATGATAGGGTATGATGTGAAAAACGGGGTGCTGACGATCAATGAAGAAGGAGCGCGGATCGTCAGGAAAGTATTTGAGATGTTCGTGTATGAGGATTTGAACATCCATACCATCGGCAACAAACTCAGAGAGATGGGAATAAAACCGATGCGTGTAAATACTTGGTCCGATACTGTACTGCGGAGGATGCTGCAAAACGAAAAGTATTGCGGGGATCTGGTTCAGAAAAAGACGTATACTCCAGATTATTTGTCACATGCGAAAAAATACAATCGCGGCCAGGAAGAATTCGTTATCATAAAGGATCATCATGAACCCATCGTTTCCAGAGAGCTGTTTGACGCTGCACAAAAAAGAATAGAGGAGCATGGAAAAGGCGCGCCTGTGGGATATAGTAACAGGTATTGTTTTTCCGGAAAAATCATTTGCGGCAGATGCGGGACACGATATATAGCGAGATACCGGGATTTGAAGGGAGGAGGAAGATCCAAGTATTGGGCATGCGGAGAAGCCCATGCCCATGGAAACAGAAAAGTGTATCCAAACGGAGAAACGACCGGCTGCTCCTTTGAAGCGATCCGAAACATCGACGCAATCAATATAATGAAAGCGGTTTTTCGGCAAATCGAGGCTGATTTTAATGAAACGCTTGAGATGATTTGTCGTGATGTACAGGCAGTATTGAATGAGGACAAGCCCATGCAGAATGTGTATGATCTGGAACAAGAGATCCAAGTGGCAACAAAAAAGAAAGAGAAGCTCTTGAACCTGTATCTTGATGATGGGATACAGCGGGAAGATTTTTTGAAAGCTCAGGAAGAAATCAACGAACTGATCAGGACTACACAGCAAAGCATAGATAAATTGAGCAGGTCAACGATCAGTAAGACAGATAGAAACAGGATAAAAGATGTACTTCGTGATATGGCAGAAAGCGAAGAGTTCAACGATGAATTCTATAGGCGGGTGCTTAGTCGAATGATTGTGCATGATCGGACTCATGTGGATGTTTACCTGAAGGTGTTGCCGCTTGAAACCAAGTTTGAGCTTGAATCCGTCATGGAAAAAAGAACAAAAAAGAAGGTCGGGGGAGACACTTCAAAAGGTTCTTCCGACACACCGATATCTGTCAGCGTGGCCTTCACCCGATCGTCGGGCATGGAGTAGCGCTGGGTGAGATAGCGCAGCGCCGCGCCCAGCTCCGAGTCGGGCCCGCCGTACTGGGCCATCAGGAGCTTTGCCATCCTGAGGTCCGGCTTGGTGATGTTCACCGGGTATTCGAGCCGTTTTTCATAGATCCACATAGCTTTCTCCTTTCCCGCTCACATGTTTTCCCAGGGCCAGGGAGAGCGGACCCAGCTGCCGGCGTCCAGGGAGTTTTGCCCGAAGTTGAGCAAGGGGCCATAGGTGGTGGCATAGGTGTCCAGCAGGGCCTGGAGCTTGTCGCTGTAGCTGTTGAAGTCGGCCCTGGCCGCCAGATCGTCGGGATGGGTGTCCAGATAGAGGTTCAGCTCCACGCAGGTGAACCTGGCTTCACCGATCTTTTTGAGCAACGATAACCGTTCCTGATCCATACTCACACCCCCTCCGGCATCACGCGCTCATAGACCAGCTCGGGGAACAGGGTGCCCTTTTGCAGGGCTTCCGTGGGGCAGAAGCCCGCCCGATAGGCCTGGTCGGGGAAATACACCGTGGCAAGGGGACAACCGCCGCCCGGGGAAAAGCCGCAGCTTCCGTCGCTGGAGACCTCTCCGGCCATGACCACGTTGTCCACCACGGTGGGGTCCATTCCGGGGCCGCGCCCCGTAAAGCAGCAGGCGTCACCGCTCTGATAGTTTTGCTGCATTTGGCAACATACCTCCCTTTCAGAAAGATATCCTATACTATGCGTCCTCCGCCCCTGGGTGTGAAGCGAAAGGAATGCGCCCGGCCCATAAAACCGAATGCCTTGCCGGACTGAAGCCTGCCGCCATGTGTTGCGCCGCAGCCGAAAAAGCGGTATACTTGTCCCATCAACGATCAGGAGGGCGGATATGCCTCTTTTATTGGTGCGCAACGACATAACCAGGATGACTGTGGACGCCATCGTCAACGCGGCCAATCCCTCCTTGCTGGGGGGCGGGGGCGTGGACGGCGCCATCCACCGGGCCGCGGGGCCGGGGCTCCTGGCGGAGTGCCGGACGCTGGGCGGCTGCAAAACCGGGGAGGCAAAGCTGACCCGAGGCTATGCTCTGCCCGCCCGGTATGTGATCCACACCGTGGGCCCCATCTGGCGCGGGGGCCAAAGCGGGGAGGAGTATCTGCTTCGGTCCTGCTATCGGCGCTCGTTGGAGCTGGCGGTGGAGTATGGCTGCGAGAGCGTGGCCTTTCCTCTCATCTCCAGCGGGATATATGGCTATCCCAAGGAGGCGGCCCTGCAGGTGGCCACCGACGCCATCGCCCATTTTTTGGCGGACCATGAGCTGGTGGTCTATCTGGTCCTCTTCGACCGGGTGGCCTTCCGCCTGGGGGGACAGTTCGGGGATGTGGAAAGTTTCATCCAGGATGCCTATGCCGACGAGGAGGCCAAACGCCCCCGCAACCAGCTGTCCCAGCGCCGGGAGGAGCCCCGGTCTCCCCTGGATGGGGACACGGGGGAGATCTGGACCCCGGCCACCCCGGAGGAGGCGGCCTGGGTGGATCAGGTCTTTGGGGAGTCCTCTTTCGGCGACACGGAGCATGACGCCGCCCCGGCGCCGTCCTATGCGCCTTCCCCCTGGCCCAGCGCTCCCCCCATGCCCTCCGCCGCCCCCAAGGCGGCCTGGCAGGGGGAGCGGGACCGGGATCTGGAGGCCATGCTGCGCCAGATGGACGAGAGCTTTTCCAAGACCCTCCTGCGGCTCATCGACGAGAAGGGGCTGACGGATGTGCAGTGCTACAAGCGGGCCAACGTGGATCGAAAGCTCTTCTCCAAGATCCGCTCCGACCCCAACTACAAGCCCTCCAAGACCACCGCCATCGCCTTTGCCCTGGCATTGGAGCTGTCCTTGGCGGAGACCCAGTCCCTGCTGGGACGGGCGGGATACACCCTGTCCCACAGCTACCTCTTCGACATCCTCATCGAGTACTGCATCCGGCGGAAGCTGTATAGTGTCATCGAGGTCAACCAGCTCCTCTTCACCTATGATCAGGCCCTTTTGGGCAGCTGATGCACCCATGGATTTTGTCGCCTGGCAGGCGACCAAATCCCCCTCCGAACATCCTATACTGTGGTCACAGGGTTGAAAAACCCAGTGACCATTTTTTTGATACAGGAGGGAAAAGAAAATGAAAAAAGGTTTGACGGAGCTTGTTTTCATCCTGGACGAGAGCGGCAGCATGAGCGGCATGGAGCGGGACACCGTGGGCGGCTTCAACAGCATGCTCGAGAAGCAGCGGCGGGAGGCGGGGGAGGCCTTCGTGTCCACGGTCCTCTTCAGCGGCGACAGCCGGGTGATCCATGATCGGGTGCCTCTCAATCAGGTGGAGCCGCTGACGCTGCAAAACTACATCCCCGGCGGCTGCACGGCCCTGCTGGACGCCCTGGGCGGCGCCATCCACCACATCGGCAACGTGCACAAATACGCCCGGGAGGAGGATGTGCCGGAGCACACCGTCTTCGTTATCACCACCGACGGCATGGAGAACGCCAGTCACCGGTATAGCCAGCCGGAGGTGAAGAGGATGGTGGAGCGGCAGAAGGAGCGCTACGGCTGGGAGTTTTTGTTCCTGGGGGCCAACATCGACGCCGTCTCCGCCGCCGCGGGCATCGGCATCCGGCGGGACCGGGCGGTGAAATATGTGCAGGACACTGCTGGCATGGCTCTCAACAGCCGGGTGCTCAGCGACACCATCGTGAACCTGCGCATGGGCTGCCCCGTGGATGCGGACTGGAAGGCCGACATCGAGGCCGACGAGAAGGCCAGGGGATGAGGACCGCCGGCCGGAACCACTGGATCAGATCAGGCATTGAATTTATATAGGAGGAAAAAACCATGAAAACAAAGACGACTGCGTGCATCAGCCTCATTCTCGCTTTCCTGACCCTCGGCCTCTTTCTGACCCCGGGCCGGGGCGCTGCGGCCCAGGACATCGCCTCCCTGGCCACCTTCTGCGCCGCTGCGCCGGCGGGGACGGTGAAGGCCCTGCTGGCGGCCGCTCGCCCCGGGGGACGGGATCTGACGCCGCCGGTGCGTCAAAACGGCCGGAACATCACCTCCGCCAGCGAGCTTCGGCTCTATGATCGGATCCTCTTCGGCAGCTATCCCCAGGGGGCCTATGGCAGCGAAGCGCCCATCGAGTGGTATGTTATCGGAAAGAGCGGCAATTCCGTGACCCTCCTGGCCCGCTATGGGCTGGACAGCCGCCCCTATCACAGCAAAAACCGGTCCGTCACCTGGCAGAACAGCGAGCTGTATCGGTGGCTGAACCGGGAGTTCAAGGACGCCGCCTTCACCTATGAGCAGCAGCAGAGCATCCCCTATGCCGTCACGCTGCTCAGCGCGGCGGAGGCGGGCTCCCTGCCGGCGGACTGCCGGATGTGCGTGCCCACGGACTATGCCATTGCCTGCGGCGGCAGCGAGGATCGGTGCATCTGGTGGCTGCGGGACTTCTCCGGCACCGTGTACTATTGCAACCGGGAATCGGCCAACTGCGCCGCCGCCGTGTCCGAGTGGGGGGAGGTGGTCCAGCCCGGGTTCCAGATCAACTTCCATCACAAGTATGTCCGGCCCGTCGTCACCATTCAGTTTTGATGAAATTCCCAGCTTTTGCCAGCATGAAGCGGGAGACTTGGGACAGACTATCCCATGTCGGCCATGAGCCGAACAACACCGGGAGGTAAACAAATGACTTTCTTCGATGAGTTTGAGCGCTCCTACAGCAGCCAGAACAAGGAAAAGAAAAACCGGAACGAGCGCAAGGAACAGGACCGGCAGACGGAAACGGAACAGAAGCAGCGTCGGGACAGGAACGACCCCTATTTCGACTGAATGCAACCCTGAAAGAGGGAGCCGACTTCGGCTCCTTTTTCCTTGTTTTTTGGAAAAAACTTGTTGACAGCGTCCCCCGGCGGCTGTATAATACTCCGGCAAGCCGCATTGAGCCGGTTGTATAAGTGCAGGCAAAAACCGTCCGCCACCGTTTCAAGCGAGTCTGGGAAGAAGGAGGAAGCACAAAGTGTACGCAATCGTTCAGACCGGTGGTAAGCAGTATAAGGCCGCTGTCGGCGACATCATCTCCGTGGAGAAGCTGGATGCGGTCGTGGGCGCCGAGGTCTCTTTCGATGTGCTGCTGGTTGCAGACGGCGAGAATGTCACCGTGGGCACCCCCGTGGTCGAGGGCGTCAAGGCCACCGGCAAGGTCGTGGAGCACGGCAAGGGCAAGAAGGTCATCGTCTTCAAGTATAAGCCCAAGAAGAACATCCGCAAGAAGAACGGCCATCGTCAGCCTTACACCAAGGTTGAGATCACGGCCATCGCCTGAAGGCCATGGTTTCCGTAACGGTGCTGACGGAGGGGGGGACCCCCGTGGGGTTCCGGCTCGCCGGGCACGCGGATCAGGGCGCCTATGGGGAGGACATCGTGTGCGCGGGCATCTCCGCCATCACCCAAACCGCTCTTTTAGGCATCACGGATGTGTTGAAATTGGACGCAGCCGCGGCCCAGAAAGATGGGTATCTCAGCTGCGAACTATCCCGGGATACATCCCCGGAGGACATGGGCAGGGCCGCCATCGTGTTCAACACCATGATCGCGGGCCTCACATCCCTCAAGGAGGCCTATCCCAAGTCCCTCAAGTTTTCATACAGGGAGGTATGAGCTATGTTTACGATGAATCTGCAACTGTTCGCGCACAAGAAGGGCGTCGGCTCTTCCCGTAACGGCAGAGACAGCGAAAGCAAGCGTCTTGGACCCAAGAAGGCAGACGGCCAGGCCGTGCTGGCGGGGAACATCCTCGTGCGCCAGCGGGGCACCCACTTCCATCCCGGCACCAACGTTGGGATCGGCAAGGACGACACCCTGTTTGCCAAGATCGACGGCGTGGTCAAGTTCGAGACCCGCCATCTGGGGAAGAAGACCGTTAGCGTCTACGCTGAGTAAGGGTGAACAACCAGGAGCAGGAGGGAGACCTCCTGCTTTTTTGTGTTCTTTTCGTAAAAAACGACCCCGTCGAATTGCCAAGAGCGGATGAAGTTTGGTATACTCAAGAAAAACAGCACGAGGTGACATATGGAACAGACCGTTCGCAACTTCAAGGAACATCTGCGCAGGATGGATGCCTACAACCATGCCTTCGGCGTCCTCAACTATGATTCCGAAACCGCCATGCCCCGGGGCGGCTCTGAGCATCTGGGCATGACCTATGCCGTTCTCTCCGAGGAGATGTACAGGATGACCACCAGCCCGGAGCTCAAGGCCATGGTGAAGGAGATCCTTTCCCACAAGGAGGAGGTGGACTACATCACCCGCCGGGAGGCCGAGGAGCTCTTTGAGCAGATGGAGCGCACCGAGAAGATCCCCATGGAGGAGTATGTGGCCTATCAGGTGGCCCAGAACGAAGCCTCCAACGCCTGGCACACCGCCAAGGTGACCAATGACTTTGCCCTGTTTGCGCCCCATCTGGAGAAGCTGGTGAACTATTCCCGGAAGTTCGCCGGCTATTGGGACAGCAGCAAGGCGCCCTATGATGTGCTCCTGGACACCTATGAAAAGGGGCTCAGCATGGAGGTGCTGGACAAGTTCTTCTCCCTCCTGCGGGCGGAGCTGCTGCCCGTGGTCCAGGCCGTGGTGAAGAAGGGGCCCGTGGTGGACGATTCCTTCCTCACCAAGCGGTTTTCCCTGGCCAAGCAGCGCAAGCTCTCCGATCGGCTCATGGAGGTTTTGACCATCGATCGGAACCACTGCAACATCGGCGAGGTGGAGCATCCCTTCACAACCAACTTCTCCAAGGACGATGTGCGCATCACCACCCACTATCACGAAAAGGCCTTCGCCTCCAGCATGTATTCCGTCATCCACGAGGGGGGCCACGCCCTCTATGAGCTGAACATCGGCGACGACATCAAGTATTCCCCCCTGGGCGGCGGCGCCAGCATGTCCATCCACGAATCCCAAAGCCGGTTCTATGAGAACATCATCGGCCGCAGCGAACCTTTCCTCACCTACATCCTGCCTGACATCCAGAAGCTGGGACCCCGGGCGCTGAAGGATGTCTCCGCCCACGATTTCTATCTGGCCGTGAACAAGTCCGAGCCCTCCCTGATCCGCACGGAGGCGGACGAGCTCACCTACTCCTTCCATGTCATGATCCGCTATGAGCTGGAAAAGCAGCTCATCGCCGGGACGCTGGCTGTGCAGGACCTGCCCGCCGCCTGGAACCGGATGTACAAGGAGTATCTGGGGGTGGATGTGCCCAACGACACCAAAGGCGTGCTCCAGGATTCCCATTGGTCCGGCGGTTCCTTCGGCTATTTCCCCTCCTATGCCCTGGGCAGCGCCTATGGCGCCCAGATGCTGAAGGTCATGGAGCGGGATCTCCCCGTGTGGGACCTGGTGGCGAAGGGGGACCTAAAGCCCATCGTCGCCTGGCTCACCGAACGGATCTATCGATATGGCTGCCTCCTCAAGCCCAACGAGCTCATTCTCAAGGCCTGCGAGGCGCCCTTCGATCCCCACTATTATGTGGACTATCTCAAAACCAAGTTCTCGGAGGTGTACGGGTTGTGAGGCGGCTGGGGCTTCTGCTGCTGGCCGGCCTGCTGCTGATCGGCTGCAGAGGAAAGGAGAACATGGTGGAGGTGATGAGCGCCGCCGATGTGGCAAAGGTGAACACCCTGGCCCCCACAGGCGTCCCCACGGCGGAGCCAACCCCCACGCCGAAGCCTACCGCCGCGCCGACGGTCGAGCCCACGGCGGAGCCGACACCCACGCCGGAGCCCACCCCAACGCCTCTGTTCGTGCCCCGGGACGAGAACGGGAACCTGATCATCAACGAGGATCTGTATGCCTCCTTCACCGACATGGAGTTTCCGCTGCAGACTGCCCCGGTGGTGCTGATCTATCACACCCATGCCGAGGAGGCCTATCTGCAGACCGAGGACTATGTCTATGAGGAGACGGGGGCCAACACCTTCAAAACCCTGGACAAGACCAAGTCGGTGGTGGCCCTGGGGAAGCTGCTGAAGGAGGCGTTGGAGGAGCGGGGGTTCACCGTGATCCATGACGACACGGATGTGGAGCCGCCCGAGATCCTCTCCGCCTATTCCAGGTCCCTCGAGGTCATGGAGAAGTACCCGGCGGCGGCCATCTATATCGACCTGCACCGGAACACGGCCAACGTAAAGATGAAGCGGGACGATGTGGTCCTGGTGGACGGCAAGCGCTGCGCCCGGATGTTTTTTGTGGTGGGCACCAGCGTCGGCACCTATGAGGGGGAGTATGACACCCACCACGATTGGCAGCAAAACTATGCCCTGGCCAAGGCGGTGACGCTGCGGCTGAGGGAGATCAACCGGGGCTTTGCCCAGGACATCCGCCTGAAGGTGGGGCGATACAACCAGCACGTGAGCCCCTATTGCATGCTGATCGAGCTGGGGCACAACGCCAACACCTTTCAGGACGCCGCCAACTCGATCCCCTATCTTGCGGACGCTTTAGCGGCCACGTTGGTTATAAGGAATGATTGAAAACAGACGCAGCCTTTCTTGAAAGAAAGGCTGCACCCAAAGAACTTTAAGAAGGGATTGTGGCTTCGCTGCGATCCCTATTCTATTTCTTAAGCTTCTCTTTTTTGGCACTTTTTCTTCTGCTATGTGCAAACCATAGTCGAAAGCTGCGCTATCGCTTGCTTTCTCCTTGGTTTGCCCGTGCTGCGCCTCGCTGCATCTGCCACAGGCAGCGCTCGGCTCCGCACTCACTGAAAAGAAAAAGCGGCAAAAATAAAGCGGCATCCGATACTCTATGCGTTCTCCTGCCGCAGCCGGCGCAGCCGCGCCGTGAGCCATGCGCCAAAGAGGAAGATCAGCAGGCCCAGCCCCAGGATCACCGCGCCCACGATCTCCACGGGGTTCGTAAAGGTGCTGCTGACGGTGCGGCCCCCCAGCATATGGGACAGGGAGGGGTCCTGTTCCAGCAGCGCCTTCTCCCAACCCCTGGGCGCGTCGATGGGGTTGCCCTTCTCATCATACCACTGGACGGCGCTGCCGCCCATGCCGGTGCCGAAGGGGTCTGCGGCGTACTGGTCAAAGGCTCGGTCCATGCTCCGGGCGGCCAGGATCGCCACGCCGCCCATGAGGACGAACACCAGCCCCACCACCATGGTGTACACCCCCGCCAGATACCCGAACCGCTTCACCAGCTTCCCGACGGCCCCGGGCAGATCGTTGAGCCAGGCGGGGTATGTCTCCTCCTGGGCGGCGGAGGCAGGCTCCTGCTGCTTGCTTTGGGGAGGTTCCTCCGGGCTCAGCAGCTCGTCCGCCGTCACCCCCAGGGCCTCGGCCAGCGCCCGCAACTTGTTCACATCCGGCGATGCCTCTCCGGTCTCCCACTTGCTCACTGCCTGCCGGGACACCCCCAGCTTTTCGGCCAACTGCTCCTGGGACAACCCCGCCCTCTTGCGGTAGTAGATGACCTTTTCCGAAAGGGTCATGGCTCAGTCCTCCTGTTTCGTTATGGCCCCATCATAGTCCTTCCCCGGTTGCGAAGCCACCACCCATGGCTGGAAGATTCGCAACCTGCGGTTGCAAAGAGGTGAAAGCGGCAAAACAAAGCTTAAATAATCACTCCTCCATCAGCCGCCGGTTCATGGCGATGATCCTGTCCGGCTCCACCTTCAGCTCCTTGCGGTCATAGGTGAGAAGGCCGTTGATCTCCTGCTCCACATCGGACACCTGGGTATAGACGGCGGCGGCCAGCCCCAGCGCCTTGGCGGGCCGGATCTGCCGGTCATAGAGCTTCACGATCCCCGCCGTCAGCTCCGCCTCCCCGGGGAACATCCGATAGCCAAAGTCTTTTTGGGACCAGCGATGCCCCTCGATGCCGCAGGCATACCCGCCGAACTCCGAGAGCACCGCGGCCCGGTCCCCTCGATCCTTTTTGAACCGGAACTTGCGGAAATACACATGCCGGCTGAACACATCCCCGCCCCCCTGGTCGTGCCAGCCAGAGGCGTGGTCGATGGTCCGGGTCCGATCCAGGGCCCGGATGCGCCGGACCGCCTCCAGGGCGTCAAACTGTCCCCAGCCCTCGTTGAAGGGCACCCACATGACGATGGACGGGCAGTTGTACAGCAGCTCCACCGTCTCCCGCAGCTCCTCATAATACCGCTGCCGGCTCTCCTCGCTCTGGCGGCCGAAGGCCTTGTAGCCGTTGTCCACCCGCTGGGGCAGGATCCCCGCCACGGGCACCGTCACCACGCTGGGCCGGTAGGGTCCGCCGCCGGAGACCATGTCCTGCCAAACCAGCATCCCCATGGTGTCGCACAGATAATACCAGCGCAGGGGCTCGATCTTGATGTGCTTGCGCAGCATGTTGAACCCCAGGGCCTTCATGGTCTGGATGTCACAGACCATGGCCGCTTCCGCCGGGGCGGTGTAGAGCCCGTCGGGCCAGTACCCCTGGTCCAACAGCCCGTTGTGGAACAAAGGCTCATTGTTGAGGAACAGCCGGGGCACGCCCTGCTCGTCCTTTTCCATGGAGCACTTGCGCATGCCGAAATAGCTCTCCACCCGGTCCTCCCCGAAGGCCACGGAGAAGCTGTACAGGTGCGGGTCCTTGGGCGACCAGGGCCGCATATGCTCCACCGGCACATGCACGCCGATCCCGGCGGCGGCGGCGTGGATCATCCCCTCCAGATAGATGAGGCACTTGCCGGGGACGCTGGTCTGCACCTCGATGAGCACCTCCTCCTGGTCGAAGAGGGGCGTGATCTTCAGCCCCGTGATATATGCCTCCGGCACGCTCTCCAGCCACACCGTCTGCCAGATGCCGCTTTGGGCGGTGTACCAGATGCCCCCCGGGGCATCGCTCTGCTTCCCCCGGGCGTCCGAAAGGATCCGGGTGCCCTCGTCCTCCACGGTGACCTCCAAAAGGTTCTTGTCCCGGAGCTTGTCCGTGATGTCAAAGGAAAAGGGCCAATATCCGCCCCGATGGGTGCCGCAGCTGCGCCCGTTCACGGACACGCTGGCGATGAGGTCCACCGCGCCGAAGTGGAGCAGCACCCGCCCCCGGTTGAATCCCTCCGGCAGGGTGAAGCTGCGCCGGTAGCAGAGGATGTCCCCCCGCTGCTTCTTCCGCTGGATGCCGGAAAGCTCGCTCTCCGGGGAGAAGGGGACCAGGATCACCTCCGGAAGCTTCTCCGGCTTCTCCTGGGCCGGCCCCATGTAAAAGTGCCAGGGCCCGTTCAAACTCAAAAAGCTGTTCCGCTTCAGCTGGGGCCGGGGATATTCCGGCAGGATGCTGCTCTCCTTGAGATGCTCGCCCCAAACGGTCCTCATGCCTTGTTCCTCCTGTACAGCCCCGCCACGGGGAAGATCACCAGCAGCACGCAAACGGCCGCCCCCAGGAAGATGCCCGGGGTGGGCACGCTCTTCACGACGCCCAGCTCCTCATACACCGCGCCGCCGCTTCGGATCACCGCCGAGCCGATGAAGGGCCCCACGATCATGGGCAGCGCCACGGCGAACACCATCCGCACCCCCTGAAAATGGCCGGCCTTGTCCTTGGGCGTGTGATCCCGGATGAGGGCGGAGAGGGCGGCGGTCACCAGCATATACCCGGACATCATGACGCTCCCGGCCACCATGACCCCCAACCTGGACCGAACGAAATAGAGCCCCGCCAGTCCGGCGATCATGATCCCGGCGGCGGGCAAAACGAAGGTCAGCTTGCCGAACTTGTCGAGATACTTCCCCGCCAAAACGCTGACCAGCGACGCGAACAGGAGCACCACCCCCAGCACCAGCGCATAGTTGTCCATCTGCAGATAGTGCTGAAAATAGACGATGAGATAGGGGAAAAACACCTGCACCCCGATGGAGAAGAGGGTGAAGGCCAGGAGCGACAGATACAGCTCCGGCAGCTTTCGGATCACCCGGGGCGTAAACCCATAGAGCAGGTTTTGAAGGTAGCTGTCCCTGCGCGGCTGAAGCGCCTCGCCGTCCTGAACCAGGAACAGGGCCAGAAACCCCGTCAAGCTCATGAGCACCCCGAAGAACAGGAAGAACCGGGTCCAATGCCCCGACTGGGTCCAGCCGTCGAAGACGCCGAAGATCACCAGCATGGAGATGAGGGGCAGGACGGCCAGCACGCTCTCCGCCCGGCCCCTGTTTTCGGTGGTGGTCACATCCGTCACATAGGCGTTGAAAGCGGCGTCGTTGGCCGTGGATCCGAAAAAGGTCATGACGCAGTCCAGGACCACCACCAGGATGGGCCCTGTCAGCACCCCCTGGGCATAGAGGGCGCGGAACCGAGCCAGATTTTCGCTCCGCCCCAGCCAGCCAAAGGCCATGACGCTCAGACCCCACAGGATGTATCCCGCCGCGATGAAGGCCTTTCGCTTGCCCACCCGGTCGGACAGCGCCCCCATGAGCAGCGTGGTCACCGTGGCGGCCACGGCGCTCAGCGCCACCATCCAGGCGATGGCTCGGGGATCAGGAGCGATGGCGTTGTAGAGGAACACGTTGAAATACATGTTCTCGATGGTCCAGGCGAACTGCCCCACCAGCCCCACCAGGATGAGGGCGGCCCAGATACGCTTTTTCATGACGCTTGCCTCCTTTTTCCATGCCAAACGATCCCCCACCGCAGGGCCAGCCCCAGGAGGATCCCCAGGCTCACCCATTGGGAGAAGGAGAAGGGGCCGAAGCCGCCCCGGAGGGCGTCGGCCCTGAAAAACTCGATGCCAAACCGAAAAAGGGCATAGCTCAGCAGGTACACCCGCACCAGCCTGCCCCGGGTCCGCTTTCGATAACAGAACAGCAGCAGCAGCGCGACGAACAGAAAAAAGTTGAACCCGCTCTCGATGAGCTGCACCGGCAGCCGATGCTCGAAAAACCGGGCGAAGAAGGCCCCCGCCATCTGGGCGCCATAGCAGCAGCGGCCAAAATAGCAGCCGATCCGGGCAAACCCGTGGAACAGCGGCACGATGACGGCCACCAGACCCCAGCTGGAGGCCCGCCTAAAGAGCACGAACCGGCGGATGCCCAGCTTCGTCGCCAGCAAAAAGAACAGCATCCCCCCGTAGAACACGATGCCGCTGTCCGCCCAAAGCTCATGCAGGCTCACGGGCAGCCCCAGCCCCACCCGATAGCTCATGAGGGAGACGACGCCAAAGAGCTTCGCCCCCAGATACAGGGGCAGCAGGCTCAAGGAGAGGATGGGGAACAGCACGGGCCAGTCCAGCCCTTCGTGGACGGCCAGGGCGATGGCGCAGCCCGCCGCCGCCAGCAGGCCCACCGTGGCCATGCCGCCATATGAGAGAATAAAGGAAAACAGCCAGCTCATGAAGATCCTTCCCCTGATTTTTTCCAGTATACTACGGCGCCGTCGCCCCTGGCAAGACAAAAGAAAAAGAGGATGGGACAGGTTGAAAAAAATAATATTTATACCCTTTGAACGGCTTGTGTTTTCACGGATATTTTGGTATACTGACACTTGAGCGAAAATCTGGAGGGATGAAAAGAAAATGAATCTTCAATACTATTTCAACTTTGTCACCATCGTCGAGGAGGGGAGCCTGACGGCCGCCTCCCGCAAGCTCCACATCGCCCAGCCCGCGCTCAGCAACCAGATCAAGGCCATGGAGCAGAAATACGGCACCCGGCTCTTCTTCCGGGGCGCCCGGCGGCTGGAGCTCACCGACGCCGGCATGATCCTCTACCAAAAAGCAAAGCGGATGTGCGAGATCGAGCAGGCCGCCAAAAACGAGATCGCCAGCGGCTTTTCCGGCCAAAAGGGCATGCTGCGCCTGGGCGTCACGCCCTCCATCTCCCAGGGCCGGATCGCCGATGTGCTCATCGGGTTTGCCCAGAAATATCCCCAAACGGAGATCAAATATCTGGAGGCCGGCCCCGCTGACCTGTGCAAGATGCTGCAGAACGGCATCATCGAGGTGGCCGCCATGAAGACCGTGGGCGAGATCCCCGAAAACGTGCAGCTGCTGGCCTCCCAGGAGGAGGCCACCGTGGCCCTCTATAAGCCCGGCGCCGGCTTGCTGGACAAGGGCCGCAAGGACACCGTCACCATCAGCCAGCTGTCCGGGGTGCCCATCGCCATGGAGGAGCTGTATCACGGCCCGGCCAAGGCCGCCTTCAAGGCCAAGGACGCCAGCATCTATCTCAAGTCCCTGAGCAGCAGCCCCGCCATTCCCCTGCGCATGGCCAAGGCGGGCCTGGCGGTGGCCCTGGTTTCGGAGCACGCCGCCGCTGCCTTGGGGGACGAGGAGCTGGCGGTCAAGCGGATCAGCGACGGCGCGGTCATCTCCTCCCGGTACTGCCTGCTGGCCCAGCGGGGGAACTATCGCTCCCAGGTGGTCAACAACTTCCTGGCCCCTCTGGCGGAGAGCTTCGGGCTGGATCTGAACAGCATCGTGCCCGTTTCCGAGGAGGAGCTGTAATTCGGCCCCAAGGGCCCATAGAAGGAGAGAAATCGCTGTGAAGAAGATCACCGTGCTGCTGCTGGCCCTGCTGCTGGTCGGGTCATTGGCCTGCGCCAAGGGGACGGCTCCCGCGGCGGAAGAAACCAACACCAAGGAGGAAACGAACGTGGACAAAACCCATCCTGTGGCCACCATCACCATGAAGGACGGCGGCGTCATCGAGCTGGAGCTCTACCCCGAAACCGCGCCCGAGAGCGTGAAGAACTTCATCTCCCTGGCCAACAGCGGCTTCTATGACGGCCTCATCTTCCACCGGGTCATCGCCGGTTTCATGATCCAGGGCGGCGATCCGGACGGCAGGGGCACCGGCGGCCCCGGCTACAGCATCAAGGGCGAGTTTTCGGCCAACGGCGTGAAAAACGACATCCCCCATGAGCGGGGCGTCATCTCCATGGCCCGGGCCACTCCCTATGATTCCGCCGGCAGCCAGTTTTTCATCTGCCATGCGGACAGCCGGTTCCTGGACGGTCAGTATGCCGCCTTCGGCCGGGTGACCTCCGGGCTGGATGTGGTGGACAGGATCGCCAAGACCACCACCGACTCCCGGGACAAGCCCTACAAGGACCAGGTCATGGAAACCGTGCGGGTGGAGACCTGGGGCGTGGAATACGGCGAGCCGGAGAAGCTCCCGGGCAAATGATCGAGAAGCTTTGAGGGGCGCGGGGTGACCGCGCCTCTTTGCATAGGAGGATATAAAAATGGGCGCACGGGGATCAAGACTGCGGCGGGCGGGGGCGCTGCTCTGCGCCTGGCTGCTGCTCGCCCTGAGCGGGGCGTCCCTGGCCCGGGAGGGGCCCCTGCCGGCGGAGGATCCTCAGCCGCCGGCGGCGGACATCACCGAGAGGTGCGCCTTCTCCGGCGTGGAGGGGAGCAAGGCTCTGCGGCGGACCCTCACCGACGGGCGCATGGGGGCCTATCGCCGGCTGGAGGCGGGGGAGCGGCTAACGGTCCGAAGCCCTTCGGACATGGGGACGCTGGTCCTGCGCCTGTGCCAGCTGGAGGGGACCTTTCTTCTGATCCAACGGGACGGCAGGGGCGTTCCCCTGGGGCTGAGACCGGTGAAAACCGACGCCATGGCGGTGCGCCTGCCCCTGGGGGCGGGGTGCCGGGCGGTGACGATCTGCCCCCTGGGCGGGCCGCTGAACCTGGCGGAGCTGCGCGTCTTTTCCCCGGGAGAGCTGCCCCCGGGACCGGACGGGCTCCTGCCTCCGGCGTCCAAGGTGGATTTTCTGATCGTGGCCACCCATCCCGACGACGAGTGGGTGTTCCTGGGAGGGGTCTACCCCCTCTATGGCCGTGAGCGGGGCTATACCGGCGCGGTGGCCATGGTGACCCTGCCCAGCTGGGAGCGGGCGAACGAGTGCCTGAACGGCCTCTATCTGGGGGGCTTTGTCCATCAGCCCTATCTGCTGGGGTTCAACGATGTGGCGCAGAGCGCGCCGAAGGCGAAGAAGGATAGGTTCCGGGCCGAGGAGGTCACGCTGTCCCTGGCCCGGCTCTATCGCCGGGTCAGGCCGTTGGTGGTGGTGACTCAGGATCTCATGGGGGAATATGGCCACTGGCAGCACATCCTCGTGGCCCAGGCGGCCTTCGACGCCGTGGCCCTGGCGGCGGACCCCGCCTATGATCCGGCCTCCGCATCGGCCTATGGGACATGGACCGTACAAAAGGTCTATCAGCACCTTGCCCAGGGCATGAGCCGGATCACGCTGGAGGTGCAGACGCCCCTTTCGAGCTATGGCGGGCTCACCGCCCTGGAGGTGGCCCAAAAGGCGTTCGCGGCCCACAAGACCCAGCAGCAGACCTCCTTCCGGCCCACGGTGGGGGAGAAGGCCAGGGAGGACATCCGCTTTTTCGGCCTCACCTGGTCCACCGTCGGCCCGGACACGCAAAACGACATGTTTGAGCACATCGAGGCGGGGGAGACCGTGGCGGCCCTGCGTAAGGCCACGCCGGCGCCCGCCGGGACGCCGGAACCCACGGCGACGCCGGTGCCCACGCATACGCCGGAGCCCGCGCCCACCGGGACGCCCCGGCCCACGGCGGCGCCCACAGCTGCATCGACACCCGGCCCGACGGTCACCCTGGCGTCCTCCCGGTGGGATGGGGCGGAGGCGGCGGCCCGCTGGGCGGCGGACCGGGCGGAGGCCCTGGCGGCGGCGTTGGCGGCGCTGGCGGCGCTGGCGGTGGCGGGGCGGCAGTATCGCCGCGCGCATCATAGGAGACGGTAATTGGGGGGAGGTGTTCCTTTTTTCTCTTCGGTGAGTGCGGAGCCGAGCGCTGCCAATGGCAGACACAGCGAGGCGTAGCACGGGCAAACCAAGGAGAAACCAAGCCAAGGCGCCGTTTTCGACTATGGTTTGCACATAGCAGAAGAAAAAAGGAACCGAAAAAAGAGAAGCTTAAGAATAGGGGAGGGGGTCGCCAACAGATGTCGATCCCCCCTTAAAGTTCTTTGGGGCGCCCTTTCTTTCAAGAAAGGGTGCATATGCTTTCAATCCTTCCTCTATTACCAGGCCTCCGTCAACACGAATGTGTCCTTCGACTCATCCTTATAGTAGTTGAAATCGTCGAACCAGGGGGAGTAGGTGGTCACCTCCAGCGCCCGCTCCGCCGGGTCGAAGGTGAGGATGCGCAGATACCCCAGCCCCCGCTTCTTGTCGTCCTGATAGTTGTACATCAGGGCGTTCACCGTGTGCCCGTCCTCATAGGTCCTTTGCCAGCGGGCGGCGCCGTCGTTGTGGCCGCACAGGACCAGGCAGATGTTGGGATATTCGGCCAGCAGGTTCTTCTCCAGATTTTTCCCTGTGCCGGTGAGCCCGCCCTCGTCCGTCAAAAAACTATGGACCAGCAGGATCGTTCGATGGTCCGGAAAGGTCTCCAGAACCCCCTTGACCCAGGGGAGATAGTCCGTGTCGTTCTGCCAGCCGATGCCCAGCAGCAGAAAGTCCTGCCCCGCCGCGGTGAAGGTGTCGAACCAGCAGACCCCGTCCTTGTAGAGCTGGTCCCCCTCGTCGGCGGCGCAGAAGCCATAGGAGAGATAGGCGCTGTAGTCCGCCTTGTCCGCCCCCACGTCGTGGTTCCCCGCCACGGACCACAACGGCAGCTTTCCGTCGAGAAGGCCGATGGCGGCCTTGGCGTTGTTCCAGTGGCGCTGCTCCTTCCGGTTGTCCACGATGTCCCCCGTGAGCAGGACCCCCAGGGCGTTTTGCTCGGCGCAGGTGTTGGCCATATAGGCAAAAACCTTGTTGAACACGTTGGGATACCGATAGGCGTACACCTGAGTGTCGCTGACCCAATAGAGGGAGAAGGGCGTGGGCACCGGTGTGGGTGTCGGCACCGGCGTGGGCGTGGGCCTCGGCGAGGGGCTGGGCGTGGCGGTGGCGGTGGGCGGCGCGGACGGATCCCCGTTCTGAAGCCGGACCTCCACCTTCAGGGGCGTTTGGCCGCCGCCGGTGGAGGCGATGGTCCGCTGGGCGCCGCCGCATCGAAGGGCCGGCACCGACAGCGTGACCAGGATGGTCAAAAGCAACAGGCGCAGAGAACGTAACAAACAGGATACCCCCTTTCTATGTACGGAAGATGGGGCGAGCATAGCACACGAAAAAAAGGGAAGGATGGTTTCGCCATAGGAAGTCAGCGAAAGCACAAACAAGACAGAATGCACATCTTCCCAAAGACTTTTTCGATTTTATATGAATTGACCCCTTGTGCGCAGCATCTTTTTGTGGCATAAATATATAGGGATTTTTCCCGGAAACTGACGGACGAGGGGAACAAAAATGAAAGGACTTTTCAAATGGCTGAACAAGACCAAGGCGTTCCGCGATCTGACCGCGCAGGAATTCTCTTGGGTGCTGTACGATGTGGGCAACTCGGCCTATACCATGCTTGCCTGCTCGCTGATCCCGATCTGGTTCAAGGAGCTGGCCGTGGGCACCAACCCGGGCCAGATCACCGGCGACCAGGCGACGGCCTATTACTCCATCGCCATCTCCGTGGTTACGGTGATCGTGGCGCTGCTGGGTCCGGTGATGGGGGCGTTGGCTGATCGGAAGGAAACCAAAAAGATCTTCTTCCAAACGGCGGTGGCCGCCGGCGTGGTGGGCTGCGTGCTCAACAGCTTCGCCTGGAGCTGGGTGGTGTTCATCGTGGTCTACGTGCTGACCAAGATCGTCTACCAGGCATCCCTCACCTTCTATGATTCCATGCTCAACGACGTGACCAGCGAGGAGCGCATGGACGAGGTCTCCTCCTATGGCTATGCCTGGGGCTATATCGGCTCCTGCATCCCCTTCATCGTGGCCATGATCGCCTATATCCTGGGCGGTGGCGGCGGCATCCTCAAGAACCCCCTGTTCCCGGCCATGGTGGGCCGCATCATCGGCTTTGTGGTCACGGGCGGCTGGTGGCTGCTGGTCACGCTGCCCCTCATCCGGAACTATCGGCAAAGGAACTATGTGGAAACCACCCGCGCCTCCGTGGGCGATGTGTTCAAAAAGATCTTCGGCACCATCAGGAAGATCGCCACCCACGATAAAAAGGTCCTCTTCTTCCTGATCGCCTTCTTCCTCTATATCGACGGCGTGGGCACCATCATCGACAACTGCATCAACATCGGTACCGACCTGGGCCTCAACACCGTGGGCCAGGTGGTGTTCCTGCTGGCCACCCAGGTGGTGGCCTGGATCGGCTCGCTGGTGTTCGCCAAGCTCAGCAAGCGATTCCGCACCGTGCCCCTGATCCTGGTTTGCATCGCGGGCTATTTCGCCGTGTGCCTCTATGCCCTGACCCTGCGCACCCTGCTGGACTTCGGCATCCTGGCATTCGGCGTGGGCTGCTTCCAGGGCTCCATCCAGTCCCTGTCCCGGTCCTACTACTCCAAGATCATCCCGCCCGAGAACTCCGGCGAATACTTCGGCATCTACGACATCTTCTCCAAGGGCGCTTCCTTCCTGGGCTCCGCCGTCATCGCCTGGGTGAAGCTGGCCGGCGGCACCATCAACATCGCCGTGGCCTCCCTGGCCGTGTTCTTTGCCCTGGGCTTCGTGTTCCTCATCATCTCCTCCAAGCAGAAGAGCCTGAATCGGGCCGCTGCGGAATGAGCGCAGGAGGTCAAAGCCTATGTACACCTTTGAAGACAAGCTGAAGGAATATGCGGACCTGCTGGTCCGGGTGGGCGTGAATGTGCAGAAGGGCCAGAACCTGGTCATCACCAGCCAGGTGGACCAGGCCCCCTTCGCCCGGCTCTGCGCCCGGGCGGCCTACGAGGCCGGCGCCAGGCTGGTGGATCTGTCCTGGAGCGACGACGCCCTGAGCCGCATGAAGTATCTGAACGCCGCCGACGAGGTCTTTGATGTGATCCCGGAATATGCGGTCCGCTTCAACACGGACTATGCCGAGGGGAACGCCTGCTTCCTGCATCTGTCCTCCTCCGACCCGGAGAACCTGCGGGGTGTGGACCCCGGCCGCCTGGAGCGGTTTCAGCGGGCCTACGGCAGGCAAATGAAGCGGTATCGGGAGCTGGGCATGGCCAGCGCCTTCCCCTGGAGCATCGGGGCCCTGGCCTCCCCGGCCTGGGCAAAGCTGGTGTTCCCGGATCTGCCCGAGGATAAGGCCGTGGACACCCTGTGGGAGAAGATCTTCATGGCCGTCCGGGTCACCGGCGACGGCACCGCCGTGGAGAAATGGCGGCAGCATCAGGAGAACCTGCAGCGCCATGTGCAGATCCTCAACGGCTGCAACTTCGACCGCCTCCACTACAGCAACGCCCTGGGCACCGACTTCACCGTGGGCCTGTGCCGGGACCACATCTGGTGCGCCGGCGGGGAGGAGACCCCCAGGGGCCAGTTCTTCATGCCCAACATGCCCACGGAGGAGGTGTTCACCGCCCCCGACAGGAACCGGTGCGACGGCGTGATCTATGCGGCCCTGCCCCTTTCCAAGGACGGGAACCTGATCCGCGACATCCGCTTCGTGGTGAAGGCGGGGAAGATCGTGGAGGCCACGGCTTCGGAAAACGAGGCGCTGCTCAAGAAGTCCATCGCCGTGGACGAGGGCGCCTGCCGCTTCGGCGAGGTGGCCCTGGTGCCCTATGATTCCCCCATCAGCAACAGCAAGACCCTGTTCTATGAGACCCTCTTCGACGAGAACGCCGCCTGCCATCTGGCCTTCGGCGAGGCCTACCCCACCACGGTGAAGGGCGGCCTGGACATGAGCGAGGAGGAGCGGGTGGCCTGGGGCCTCAACAAGTCCATCACCCATGTGGACTTCATGATCGGCACGGCGGACCTGTCCATCGATGGCTATACCGCCGACGGCCGCTGCGTCCCCGTGTTCCGAAACGGCAATTTCGCCTTCTGAGGGGACAAAATTGTAAAAGAACATTTAACAAGTGCGGGAATCTCCCTGGGGAGGTTCCCGCTTTCTTGAATTCGGGGACAAAAATGCGTATAATGATGCCAAAGCATCCGCATGAAGGGGGATCGACCCATGGAGCAGGACAGGAGAATAACCTATAATGTGAAACATCCGGGTCGGCTGGTCCTGGTCCTGGCGATCAGCGTGGGGATCATCCTGCTGGCGGTGGCCTGGACGCTGTTCCTGGGCCAGGCTCGGCGGCAAGCGGTGGACCTGGCGGAGTATACCACCGTGACCCGGACCGGGGAGACCGTCACCGCCGTGCTGGATGTGGACGGCCTTTTGACGGAGCTGGGCCTGCCCAACCCCCGCACGGAGCAAAAGGCCGCCCGCAACGGGGCGGTGCGGGCCCTGCTGAACATGGATATGACCTTGGCCTTCACCCCGGAGCCGGATGTGATGGATGTTTCGGTGAAGGTGAGCACGGCAGCCCTGCGGCTGCGGGGCATCCGCCTGATGCGGACCGAGTGGCAGAGCCAGGCAAAGGTCCTGCCCCGCACGGAGCCCCCCGTGCAGGAAGCGGAGAAGCAGGCCCCGGCGGAGGTGGAGCGGCCCAAAACGGTCCTTGCCGACGGCTATCTTTCCGGCCTGTTGGACGAGGAGGGGAAGGGACTGAACCTGAGGAGCGTGTGCGAGCGGGTCCGTTTCGAGCGGGACAGGCTGGCCAAGGAAATCTTTGGCGGCAGCTATGTCACCCGGCGGCTGGGGACCTGGTTCCTGGTCCTCCCGGCGGGCAGCGAGCATAAAAACTGCTATCGGGCGGCCTTCCTGCTCCAGGAGGTCGGCATGCAGGAGGGTCGGTCCGTGGGCGAGTGCTATTTCACGGTGGATGTGTGGGACCTGGCCTATGGGGCCAGGACCGGCGTGGAGTACGCCCGGTCAGAGGTGGCCATGTACGATGGGTTGGCGGAGGCCATGGATCTTTCCGCTGAGTTCGCCGGCAGCACCATGTTCGAGCTCATTGGCGGCAGCGTCGTCAGCGTCGGCCGGCCCACCTTCGACTATAACGGCTTCGTTCGCTTTGTGGGCCTGCCCATGAGCCATCCCCTGCCCGACGGGAGCCTTTGGTCCCCCAGCTGCGACCCGCTGGCGGAGGACGATCTCTGGCGGCTGGTGGGCAACGGGGAATACACCATGGCGGAGCTGCTCTCCTTCCTCCGCATGGAGATACTGGCTCGCCACGGCTACACCTTTCCCAATCCGGACCAGGCGGCCTATCGGGCCCACTATGACGCCTGCGACTGGTATCGTCCCACCGAGGACGCGCCGGAGCAGTATTTCACCCCCACGGAGCGCCAGAACTGGAATCTGCTGCTGGGCCTGGAAGCCCTGCTGAACACATAATATCGGAGGTAATTCTGCCCTATGAAAACGATCCGCACCATTGTCGCCACGCTGTCCTTCGTGCTGCTGAGCTTCGCGCTGGTGGCCTGGTTCAGCGTTCGCCGGAACGCGGCCTTTTTGCAGCGCACCATCTATCAGGGCTTCGATCAGACCTTTGTGGTGGCCCTGGTCATGGGCAGCGCCTTTCTGCTCATCGCCGTGATCCTCACCGTGGCCATCGTCAGCACCGGATCGGAGGACGAGGAGGACGAGGAGGACATGCCCCCCCTGCGCCCGACCCGGCGGCCCCAGGGCGAGCCCCAGCGGCGGATCGCCGCCCCCCGGGAGGAGCAGCCCTATCGCCGGGTGAGCAAGGTCAGGTCCGCCTCCACGGAGCGGGCGAGCCAGGAGGAGCCGGAGCGGAGCAGGCCCGCCCCCAAGCGGGAGCGAGCGGCCCAAACCCCGGAGGGCATCGCCCTGCGGCGGGACGAGACCCCCGCAAAGGCCAAAACGATGGAAGCCGAAGCCCCCGCAAAGGCCAAGGCAGCGGAAGCCGAAGCCCCCGCAAAGGCCAAGGCAGCGGAAGCCGAAGCCCCCGCAAAGGCCAAGGCAGCGGAAGCCGAAGCCCCCGCAAAGGATAAAGCGGTGGAGGATGAGCCGCCCGCGAAGGCGGCGGAGGCCGAGGCCCCTCGGGAGGAGGGGACCGTTCGCTGCGTCTTTTGCGGCAAATCCATCTCCCGGGACAGCCAGTTTTGTCCCCACTGCGGGAAAAAGCGATAAAAGGGAGCGGCCATGGATACGAAAGGAAAGCAAAACCTGTTCGTGGCGCTGACCGTGCTTCTGTGCCTGGCGGTGCTGGCCGCCGGGGTGGTGCTCTCGGTCGGCTATTATGCCCGGGGACAAAACCTGCGCCCGGTGGACATGCTCCGCTATGCCAAGGTGGAGATGGAGGACGAGGTGTACACCGTGTCCGTGAACGCGGACGCCATCGTGAAGGACTTTCACCTGCCCAACCCCAAGACCACCAACCTGGACCTTGACCGATATCCGGATGTGGCGGCGGTCTATTCCCTGACCTTTTTGGTGACCCCCCGGGAGGAGGGGGGCTGGCTCATTCAAACGGGGAGCGATCGGCCCACCGCCGCGGCGGACCTGCGAAAGGGCGGGCTGAAGCTGGTGGACACGGAGTGGATCTGGACCGAGCAGGACATGAAAAACGCCTATCGGGCGGGCCTGGAATATCCCCGGCGGCTCAGCATGAAGAAATATGTGCTCTGCGGGCAAAACAGCATGGGCGGCTATGTGCTCACCGTGGATCACGAGCGGCTGCTGCGGGCCACGGGCTGGGATCTGCCCGCCGATGAAAGCACCCGCAAGACCCACACGGGCTATCGGGCCGTCATGAGCCTGGGATACTATGTCACGCCCCTGGTGGAGGGCTTCCTGGTGGAGACCAGCAGCACCCTGGAGAATGTGTATACCATGCTGCTGGACAACGGGGTCCGGCTCACGGACACCACCTGGACCTATACCCTGGCCGAGGTGGAGGAGATCTATGCCCAGCAGCATCCCCCCGCCCCCGAAGCGCCGGAGGAGAGCGCCGCCCCCGTGGTCGCGGACGGGGAGGCTTTGCTCAGCCTCCATCATGTGGACCAGACGCCGCTGCGCATGGCCATCCGCGCCGCCAAGGAGCAGCGATACGGCCAGAGCCTCCAGAGCAGCGAGGTGGTGGGCAACTGCTTTGCCGTGGCCGCCGGCGACGGGGCGGCCCACAAAAATGTTTTTCGCCTGGTGTATAAGATCGGCACCGCCGCCGGAACGGAGTATCTGGTGGCGGACCTTTGCGACCTGGTCCGGGGGGCGGTCCCCCAGGCCGGGGATGTGGAGCTCACCCTGAAGCCCTCCCTGGCGGAGGCCCTGAAAACGGAGGATCTGGACCCCGGCCTCTACACTGTCCACATCCTGCAGGAGGGCTCCATGGCCTATCCCGAGGACGCCGGCGCCTCCCCCTTCAACGGCGACGGGCTCCTGTTCCCCTGGAGCCTGACGGAGCGGGTCACCGACGCCGATGTGTGGGCGCTGGCCATCCCCCAGGACATGACGCTGCTGCAGCTGCTGGGCTATGCCCGCAACGAGATCTTCGCCCGAAACGGGAATCGGTTTTCGGACAGCAGCATCTACACCCGCTTCTATTCCAACTATACCTGGTTCCAGCCCAAGGGCAGCGTCAGCTATAACGCCATCCAGGCCCAGTATCCCGTGGCCTGCGAGAACATCGACTTCTTCAAAACCGTGGAGCAGTTGATCAAGGAGGGATAAAGGCCCTCGATGCAAAATCAGTTTTTTCATCCCCGTGCAACCGAAAAAGCGGCTGCACGGTGTTTGAGATGAGGAGAGGAGCACGAAGCTTGGAAGCGAACCTCACACCCGGGGCTCCGGTGCCGCTGGATTTGGAGACCCTGTATACGGCCTATGCGGATATGATCTATCGGCTGGCCCTGGTGCGCACGCGAAACCGGGCGGACGCCGAGGATGTGCTGCAGGATGTGTTCTTCCGCTGCCTGCGCCGCCGGCCTGTTTTTCATGACCAGGAGCACCAAAAGGCCTGGCTCATCACGGCGGCCATCCGGTCCAGCAACAGTCTGCTGGGCCGGGCGGATCGGCGTCACGGGGTGGGGGCGGACGCCCTGGAGGCCCTGTCTACCGAGGATGACACGGACCGCACCGTCTATGACGCGGTCATGGCCCTGCCGGAGAAGTATCGCACCGCCGTGCACCTGTTCTATTATGAGGGATATTCCGTGGAGGAGATCGGACAGATGACCGACACCAAGCCCTCCACCGTAAAATCCCACCTGCATCGGGCCCGGGAGGCCCTGCGCAGGGTGCTGAAGGAGGATGAACCGGATGTTTGAACAACGCTATACCCAGGCCAACGACCGGATCCATCCCCGGAGCGACCTTTTGAAAGAGATGCAGGAAACCTGGGCCGCGGAGGAAGCGGCTGCCGCCCAGGCGGAGGGGAAGGTCGTTCGCTTTCCCACCTGGGCCAGGTTCGCCGCCGCCGCGGCGGGGATCCTGCTGTGCGTGGGGGTGGGCATGGGCTCCGTCATGCTGCTGAGCCAGCGGCGCGCGGGAAGCAACGCCGAAGCCCAGGCCCCCCAGATGGCCTACTATGAAGCCGCCGTTTCCGAGGAGGAGGCAAAGATCCTCACCGGCGCCGCCGGGGAGGCGGACCAGCCGGAGACGGCGGAGCCGGAGACCATGCTCACCGCCGCGGAGCCGGAGCTGCCCCAGGGCATGCACGCCCCCCTGAGCGAGGCGGAGGTGGAGGACGCCGTGCTCCATGGCAGTCGGGACGGGGGAGCGGTCCCCCAAACGGAAGCCGTCGCCGACAGCGAGGCGGAACCCGAGGAGGGGGCCGTGGAGGTCCCCCAGGCGAAGGCTGCGGCGACCGCCGGCGAGGGGGCGGCGCTGTCCCCCGGGAAGGTGATCCGGCGGGGGGAGCTGTTGGCCGTGTTCATGCCCGCCACGGAGCAGGTCCATGTGATCCGGCGGGCTGAAAACAAGCTGGAAGGGGCCCTGTCCCTGACGCTCAGGGAGGGGGACGCCCGGGTGAAGGAGATCTTCTGGCTGGAAAGCCAGCTTTTGGCGGTTCGGGAGCGGGGCGGCGAAACGGAGCTGCTGCGCTTCGATGCGGCGGACTTTTCCGCCCCCAGGCATCTGCAGGATTTGACCCAAAGCGGGGCCTTTCTGGCGGCGCTGGAGCGGGATGGGAAGCTGTTCGTCCTCTCCTCCTATCGGGCCACCTCCGAGGAGCCCTTCCCCTGGGTGAACGGGGAGCGGATGGACATCGCCCGGCTCCTGCTGGACGGGATGCGGCCGGGGAATGTGTTCACCGTCGTCACGGTCTATGACCCGGCTGCGGGCGAGGGATTTGCTCAACAGGCAGCCATTCTGATCCCGGCGGCGGGGGCCCTGGCGACCGATGGCGGCCTTGCCCTGTGGACGGCGGGGGAGAGCCCCCGGCTGTATCTGCTGGGGGAGGCGCTTTCCCTGACGGCGGAGCGGGCGCTTCCGGGCCCGGTGATCGACGCGCAGGCGGGCGGCGGCTTGGACCTGCTGCTGCGGACGGAGGAGGGCCTGGAACTGCTCTTGGGCCTGGACGAGTCCTTGGCGGAGCGTGAATCCGCAACGGCGGCCCCGGCGGGGGAGGTCATCGACGCCACCCTGGGGGAGGGCGGCGCCGCCTTCTTGACGGCGGATGGGATTCATGTGCTCACGGCGGCGGGGGAGCGATCCCTGGCCCTGTCGGGCGAGCGGGTGAGCTGGCTGGCGGCGGACCGGCTGCTGGCGGTCTCCGCCCAGGGGCAGCTGTATGTGCTCGGCACCGACGGGGAGCTGCGGGAGCTGTGGACCCTGGGCGTGCGAGAGGGCGTGGAGCTGCTGCTGGAATCGCCGGACCGGGCGGCCTTCGATCCGGCCACGGGGCGGCTGGTGTTCCCGGCGGGGACCATGGTGTATCAGTACCGGTTGGAGGAGGGGCAGGCGGCCCCCCGGGGCGCGGGGCTGAGCTTCCAGGATCATTCCCCCCTGGAGCAGCGGGCGCTCAGATGCCTGCTGCTGGAGGATGGGGCGGTGGTCTTTTATAAGGCCGGGGCCATGCTGGTCAATCAGCGCTTCGAGCGGCTGAACACTCACAGGTATTGATTTTCACAAAACCGATCCGAAAGGGTCGGTTTTGCTTTGCAAATCATCGGTTTCGTGCTACAATGAAACAAACGGAAACGAGGGGGATTGAGTATGATCATCGTAGGCGTGTGCGGCGCGTCCGGCAGCGGAAAAAGCACTCTGGCGCGGCGGATCAAGGAGGCCCTGTCCTGCAGCTGTGAGATCATCGGCCAGGATTGCTACTACAAGAGCTTTCCGGAGATACCCTTTGAGGAGCGGGTGCACCTGAACTATGACGAGCCCACCATCTTCAATTATGACGAGATGATCGAGGATCTGAACACCCTCTCCGCGGGCCGGCCCATCACCCGCAAGGGGTATAACTATGCCCGGCATCTCAGGGAGGATTCCCAGGAGCTGATCTATCCCCCGGAGGTGCTCATTCTGGAGGGAATCCACATCTTCTATGACAAGCGGCTCTGCGAGATGATGGCGCTGAAGGTGTATATGCACGTGGACATCGATGTGTGCTTGCTTCGCCGCATCTTCCGGGACATCAAGAGCCGGGGCCGGACCATCGAGAACATCTCCGAGCAGTATCTGGCCACGGTGAAGCCCATGTTTGAGAAGTATATCAAGGACTATATCAACGACGCCGACTTCGCCATCATGCGGGGCGGCAAAAACAAGATGGCCATCGACGCCATCACGGCGTACTTGACCACGAAGGTGTTGGCGGAACGGTTCGAGCGGGAGAAGCTGGAGCAGGCGGAGGGATAAAACGAGGGTTCTTTTGCCGCTTTTTCTTTTCGGTGAAAAGAAAAAACGGCGGAAAAAGAAAAGCTTAAGAAGGGATAAGTGACTGTGAAAAAAGCAGTATCCCTTCTTAAAGTTCTTTTGGGCACCTTTTCTTTCAAGAAAAGGTGCAAGAAATCCCTGGTCCTCGGCGTATTCATGGTGAAAGGAGGCGGACATGGAGAGAAAAAAAGACACCTACCTGAGCGACAGCGACATCGTCCGCATCGTGGAAACCTATTCGGACATGCTGCTTCGGATCGCCCTGAACCGGGTGAAGAGCCTGGCCGCGGCGGAGGATGTCGTGCAAACCGTGTTTGAGCGGCTCATGCGCCGGCGGCCCATCTTCGAGAGCCGGGAGCATGAAAAGGCCTGGCTCATCCGGGTGGCGGTGAACCTGTGCCTGAGCGATTTGAGGACGGAGAGCCGCCGGGGGGAACTGCCCCTGGACGAGAACATCGCCGGCGAATTTGGAGACGACAGCTTTGAGGTCCTGGACGCGGTCCGGAATCTGCCGGTCCAGGACCGGTACGCCGTCTATCTCTATTACTACGAGGGCTACGGGGTGAAGGACATCGGCAAGCTCCTCAAGGAGCCCGAGGGCACCGTCAGCTCCCGGCTGTCCCGGGCCCGGAAAAAACTCAAAGCCCTGTTGGAAGGAGGCAATCATGGAAGACAGATACAGCAGCGCCTTTGACGAAGTGCGCGCTTCCGAATCATTCAAAGAGCGCATGGTGGAACGCATGCGGGAGCTGAACGAGATCGGGGAAGAGCCTGTCCAACGGCCCCGGCCCGCCGTCAGCGTGTCCCGGCGGATAAAGAAGCGGACCTTGACCATCCTTATCGCCGCGGCCATCCTGCTTATCGGCGGTACGGCCCTGGCCATCGGCATCTCCGCCATGATCGGCACCCGGGACAGGGCCGCCCGGGCCGTGGCCTCCTACCAGGCGGTGCTGGAGGGGCAGGGGGTGCCGGCGACGGTGGAGCTGCCGGGCAGCAGCGTGCCCGTGCCCTCGGCCTACATCACCTATTCCAAGTTCCAGGCCGACGAGGCGGGCAAGTGGCTGCCGGACACCATCCCGGACATCGACATGACCGACCAGGCGGGCGGGCTCACGGTGCGGCTCGACAGCCTGATCTCCCTGACGGAGTTCGACCAGCTGGCCTGCTATCTCATCGTGGAGGGGGCCAAGCCCGTGCCCTACGCCCTCACGGACCTGCGGCTCAGTATCAACGGCGGCGAGCCCTTGAAGACCCGGGCGGAGATGGATCGGGAGCAGAACCAGAGCTATAGCTCCCAGCCCACGCCCACGCCCTTTGAGGCCTGGAACATGGACGATAGCGACACCAACTACCTGACCTTCCCCCTGGCGGAGAACCCCCTCCGGGCCGGGAACACCTTCACCCTGACCGGGAAGCTGAACGGCGAGCTCTTCACCCTGACCTACGACTTCACCGAGGCCCGGTATGAGCGGCTTCGGCAGACCCAGATCCAGGAGGTGAACGCCATCGGCGCCGTCATCGACGCCATCCCCGACGAGACCATCCCCGTGAACGTGGCGGCCCGTTGGAGCCTCATTGAGGATATGGTCATCACCGAGCATTTCCTCTATTACACGGAGACCCAGGACCCCGGCGTGACCATCCAAGGGGGGGCTTCGCGGCCCAGCGTGCCCTACGACACCTACGACGACGGCATGTGGGCCGTGGTGGACGGCATGATCACGGAGTTCGAGTTCGTCAGCGGCTCCGACGACGAGAATGGGGTCCACCATACCATCTACCGGGCCTACTTCCCCTACGATGAAGGGAACCTGCCCCAGGTGTCGCTGGTGTCTTTGACGGGCGTCGTCTTCCGGATCGAATGGGCCACAGGCAAGGTGACGGGACCCAAGGACGAGGCGGAGTACCAGGCCTGGCGCAAGGAGAGCATGGAGCTGTCGGCGCCGGATTATGGCACGGACTATATCGCCCAAGTGGACGCCCGGGCAGACACCTTCCGGGTCACCCAGGCCGTGTATCTCAACAGCTGGCAGGGCTATTTCGGCCTGGCGGTGGAGCCCAACGAGCCCATCGACGAGCCCCTCCACGGCATGGACCGGCAGCCGGAGGTGACCTTGAACGGGCTGCGGCTCCCCAACCCCACCAACTATATCCAGACCCCCAACGACTTCATGGGCGGCTATGACCAGAAAAACAACCGCATCGGCTTCTGGCTCTACGCGCCCGCCCTGCGGCTCCTCCCCGACACCTTCGACGTGACCGTTTCCTACAACGGCAGCCAGGTGACCTTCGCCCTCCGCAAGTCGGACTTCGTCCCCGGCGACGCCCAGCACGGGGAGTACCATAAGCTGTTCGGGTTCTGAGGATACCATTTTCTTGCCGCTTTTTCTCTTTGGAAAAAGAGAATAAGCGGCGCAAAAAGAGAAATCAAGAGGGGTAAGAGGCTTTCAGACGAGCCGTCTTACCCTTTTTGCTTCTCTTTTCGGTTCCTTTTCTCTTCTCATGAAGAGAAAAGGAACAAATAGTATTTACTTATGATACAGCTTCTTCGTCTGATACACGGGCTCGCAGGTCACGTGGACGCCCAGCTTTCTGAGCAGGTTCAGATCCACCTCGGCCAGGATGACGGTGGAATGCATCTCGCACCCCTGCAGGTTGCTCAGCTGCTCCATGGCGATCTCCGCCGTGGGGTTGGTGGCGGCGCAGATGGAGAGGGCCAGCAGCGTCTCGTCGGTGTGCAGCCGGGGGTTGTGGTTCCCCAGGTGGTCCACCTTCAGATGCTGGATGGGCTCGATGATCACGGGGGAGATGAGCTTCATGTCGTGGCGGATGCCCCCCAGCTCCTTGAGAGCGTTGAGCAGCATGGCCGAGGCCGCGCCCAACAGCGGCGTGGACTTCCCCGTGACGATCCGCCCGTCGGGCAGCTCGATGGCGGCAGCGGGGCCGCCGGTCTCCTCGGCCCGGGCCAGGGCCGGCGTCACAGGGGGCCGATCCTCGGTCCTGAGCCCGGCCTGTTTCATGAGGATGCGGAGCTTGTCCACCTCTTCCTCGGTGGTGAAGCCCTGCTTCTTGCTCATCTGGGCGGCATAGAACCGGCGGATGATCTCCTGCTGGGCGGCGAAGCGGACGGCCTCGTCGTCGCTGATGCAGAAGCCGGCCATGTTCACGCCCATGTCCGTGGGGGACTTGTAGGGCGACTGGCCATAGATCTGCTCAAACATGGCGTTGAGCACCGGAAAGATCTCGATGTCCCGGTTGTAGTTCACGGCGATCTTCCCATAGGCCTCCAGATGGAAGGGGTCCACCATGTTCACATCCGAAAGGTCCGTGGTGGCGGCCTCATAGGCCAGGTTCACCGGGTGGTTCAACGGCAGATTCCAGATGGGGAAGGTTTCAAATTTGGCGTATCCGGCCTTCACGCCCCGCAGGTTCTCGTGATAGAGCTGGGAGATGCAGGTGGCCATCTTCCCGCTGCCGGGGCCGGGGGCGGTGACCACCACCAGGGGCCGGGAGGTTTCCACATAGTCGTTCTTCCCGCAGCCCTGGTCGCTCATGATCAGCTGGGCGTCGGCGGGGTAGCCGGGGATGGAGTAGTGGTGATAGCACTTCACGCCCAGGGCCTCCAGCCGGTTGGAAAAGTTCACGGCGGCCTGCTGCCGGGCATAGCGGGTGATGACCACGCTGCCCACAAAGAGGCCGAAGTCCCGGAAGATATCGATGAGCCGGAGCACATCCTGGTCATAGGTGATGCCCAGGTCGCTGCGGACCTTGTTCTTCTCGATGTCCGAGGCGTTGATGACGATGATGATCTCCACCTGGTCGCTGAGGGAGCGAAGCATCTGCATCTTGCTGTCGGGCTGGAAGCCGGGCAGCACCCGGGACGCGTGATGGTCGTCGAAGAGCTTCCCGCCGAACTCCAGATACAGCTTTCCGCCGAAGGAGCCGATCCGCTGCCGGATGTGCTCCGATTGAAGCTTTACATATTGATCGTGGTCAAATCCGATTCGCTGCATGTACCATACCTCCCCAAATTACCCCATAGTATATACAACTTTTCCGCGCTTTGCAAGAACTTGTCTTTCCTTCCGGAAAGGTGTATACTATATAAACTATCCATACAAGGAGGGATCCCCATGCTGTTTTCCGACATGCCCTATGTTCGTCCGGATCTGGAGTTTCTGGCGGAGAAGATCGACGAACACGTGGAGGAGCTGAAAAACGCCCAAAGCTTCGCCGAGGCGGACAGGGCCTATATCGCCCTGGAAAAGGTCTTTTCCGGGGTGGAAACCGCCGTCACGCTCTGCTTCATTCGCCATTCCCTGAACACGGAGGACGAGTTTTATGCCGCCGAGCAGGAATATCTGGACGAGGCCATGCCCCAGCTCCAGGACATCCGGCAGCGGGCCCAGCTGGCGCTGTTCGATTCCCCCTGGCGCCCCGATTTCGAGCGGAAATACGGCTCCCTGCTGTTCACCAACATGCAGATCCAGCTGCGCTCCTTCGATCCCAAGCTGATCCCCGACATGCAGGAGGAGAACAAGCTCACCACCGCCTATGGCAAGCTCATCGCCTCCGCCCAGATCCCCTTCGAGGGGCAGGTGCTGAATCTGGCCCAGTTCGGCCCCTACAAGGAGAGCACGGACCCGGCCATGCGCAAAAAGGCCTGGCTGGCCCAGGCGGCCTTCTATGGGGAGCACCGGCAGGAGCTGGACGACATCTATGACAAGCTCACCGCCCTGCGGACCAAGATGGGCCGGGCCATGGGCTATGAAAACTATGTGCCCCTGGGATACGATCGCATGGGCCGCAACTGCTACACCGAATCGGATGTGAAGAAGTTTCGCCAGGCCATCGTCGAACATGTGGTCCCCCTGGCGGATCGGCTCTATCGGGAGCAGGCGGCGCGGCTGGGCGTCGACTATCCTTTGAGCTACAGCGACACCGCCCCCATGTTCCTCTCCGGCAACCCCAAGCCCAAGGGCACGGCGGACGACATCCTGGCGGCGGGGAAGAAGTTCTACCATGAGCTGTCCCCGGAAGCCTCCGCCTTCATCGATGTGATGTTCAAAAACGAGCTCATGGATGTGCTCGCCCGCAAGGGAAAGGAGGGGGGCGGCTACTGCGCCGGCATCCCGGACTACAAGGTTCCCTTCATCTTCGCCAACTTCAACGGCACCAAGGGGGATGTGGAGGTGCTGACCCACGAGGGCGGCCATGCCTTCGCCGGCTACACCGCCAGGGACATCTTCCCCCCGGAGCTGAACAGCCCCACCTTGGAGAGCTGCGAGATCCACTCCATGAGCATGGAGTTCTTCGCCTGGCCCTGGGCGGAGGACTTCTTCGGCGACCAGGCGGACAAATATCGCTATGCCCACCTGGCCGGGGCCCTCACCTTCCTGCCCTATGGCACCATGGTGGACCACTTCCAGCACATCGTCTATGAGCAGCCGGAGCTGACGCCGGACCAGCGCCATGAGAAGTGGGCGGAGCTGACCAAGGTCTACATGCCCTGGATCCAACTGGGCGACATGCCCTTCTGGGGGGAGGGGAAGGCCTGGCAGCGCCAGAGCCACATCTATGAATCCCCCTTCTACTATATCGACTACTGCCTGGCCCAGTCCGTGGCCCTCCAGTTCTGGGCGCTGATGCAGCAGGATCGGGCCCAGGCCTGGCAGCGATACTATGATCTCGTCAGGCTGGCGGGCACCAAGACCTATCGGGAGCTGGTGGCCGCGGCGGGCCTTAACGACCCCTTCGAGCCCGAGGGCCTGCGGGCCGCCTGCCAGGCGGCGGCCCGGTGGCTGGACGGCTGTGACATGACCAAAATTCAATGAGGAGGTACCCCGCATGCGCGCCTACGAACGATTCATCACCTATGCCAAGATCCACACCGCCAGCAGCGAGGACTTTGTGAAAAACCCCTCCACGGAGCGGCAGTTCGACCTGGCCCGGCTCCTGGTGAAGGAGCTGAAGGAGCTGGGGGTATCGGACGCCCGGCTGACGGAAAGCTGCTATGTCTATGGCTCCCTGCCCGCCACCCCCGGCTATGAAACCAGGCCCAAGCTGGGCTTCATCGCCCACATGGACACCATCCCCGACTTCTCCGGGGAAAATGTGCGGCCCACATTGATCCATGCCTATGACGGCGGCGACCTCCCCCTGGGGAATTCGGGCCGGGTCCTTTCGCCCCGGGATTTCCCCAGCCTCCTGGCGCTGAAGGGCAAGACCCTGATCACCACCGACGGCACCACCGTTTTGGGCGGCGACGACAAGGCGGGTGTGGCGGAGATCATGACCTTGGTGGAGCTCCTGCAAAAGGACCACATCCCCCACGGGCGGATCGGCGTGGCCTTCACCCCCGACGAGGAGATCGGCCACGGCCCTGACGGCTTCGATGTGAAGGGCTTCGGCTGCGACTTCGGCTACACCCTGGACGGGGGCAAGGCGGGGGAGATCGAGTTTGAAAACTTCAACGCCTGCGCCGCCAAGTTCACCGTCCACGGCCGGAACGTGCACCCCGGCGCCGCCAAGGGGGTCATGATCAACGCCCTGCAGGTGGCCATGGAGCTGAACGGTCTGCTGCCCGGGGCGGAGCGGCCCGAGCACACGGCGGGATACGAGGGCTTCTTCCACCTGACCGACATGGGGGGCAACGTGGAGCAGGCCACCCTCTCCTATATCGTGCGGGACCACAGCACGGAGCGCTTCTCCAGCCGAAAGGCCACCCTTCGGCAGATCGAAGCCTTTCTCAACGAAAAGTATGGCCCCGGCACCTGTGAGCTGGTCCTCCGGGACCAGTATCGGAACATGGTGGAGAAGATTCGCCCCGACAACTATCACCTGATCGAAAACGCCATCGCCGCCTGCGAAGCGGCGGGGGTGAAGCCCCTGATCCAGCCCATCCGGGGCGGCACCGACGGGGCCACCCTGTCCTTCATGGGCCTGCCCTGCCCAAACCTGGGCACCGGGGACTATGCCTGCCACGGCCCCTTCGAGCACGTGTGTGTGGAGGAGATGGACCAGTGCGTCCAGGTCGCCCTGAATCTGGTGAAGGCCTACGCCCGCGGATGACCCTTCGCAGAACAATCATATCCCTGTTCGCCCCGGTGTGTGCCCCGCGTGCCCGCCGGGGCATTTTCTTTATATACACACACATTCTCTTTTAGAGAGGTATCTTTTTCTTTCTCTTTCTCTTTTTCTTTTTCTTTCTCTTTTCTTTGATTCCATGGGTGAACACGTTGAAACCATGCCTCGCTCCCATGATATCAAGCCCGCGCACCTCGATTCCATGCCCAAAGCCCTGGACGCAAAGCTTTTTCGGTTTTTCTTGACAGATGGGCGGGAGGATGATATGTATATTTAGAAACGGTTTGGGGCGGGAGCGACGCGCCCCGGCCCGGCTGAAAGGAGACGCCCCATGAAGAACTGGAAACCCCTGCTTGCCTATCTGGCGGCCTTCGCCGCCTTCACCCTGGCGGATCGATTCGTGTTCGCCCATCCCGTCCTGAAGGTGCTGGCCATGGCGGCCATGGTGCTGTTTGCGGCCAGGCTGGCGGGCCTGCTCCTGGGCCTGATCAAGCCCCGGGAGCGCAAGGGCATGACGCTGGTCTCCCTGCTGTCCAGCCTCCTTCGGTATGTGGCGGCCTTGGTGATCCTCTGCTGGGGGCTGTCCATCCTGGGGGTGAACGTGAACGCCATCGTGGCCAGCGTGGGGATCGTGGCCCTGATCGTGGGCTTCGGGGCGGAAAGCCTGGTGGCCGATGTGGTCACGGGCGTCTTTCTCATCTTTGAAAACCAGTATAACGTGGGGGACATCGTGGAGGTCAACGGCTTCCGCGGCGTGGTGAAGGAGATCGGCATCCGCACCACCTCCATCATGGACACCGGCGAAAACATCAAGATCATCAACAATTCCGAGATGAAAAACATCCTGAACCGGTCCGACAATCTCTCCCGGGCCGTCAGCGACATCGCCATCCCCTATGAAACGGATCTGGAGGCCCTGGAGGAAAAGCTTCCCCAGCTCATGGAGGACATCCGCGCCAGGCGGCAGGATGTGATGCTCTCCGCCCCCCGGTATCTGGGAGTCCAGCAGCTGGCGGATTCCGCGGTGGTGCTGCGCTTCGTGGTGGATGTGGCGGAGAAGGACATCTATTCCGGCGCCCGGATCCTGAACCGGGATCTGTGGCTGGGCTTCCGCTCCCTGGGCGTGGAGTGCCCCTTCCCCCAGGTGGATGTGCACAGCAAATAAGCGGCCCCTATGACCGATTTGGACAGGGAATTTTCACAGCCACCGGAGGAGTTTTCCGCCCCGGCGGCGCAGATTTCGCCTCCGGCGCCTGAGTTCGGCGGGGGCGGGGAGGGTGCGCCTTTGGCCAGGAGGAGCAGAAGGCTGCGCCGCTATCTCATCGCCTTTTTGACCACGGGCGTGATCTCCGCCACGGCCATGTTCAACGGGCAGCCCGCCGCAGCCCCCGCCCCCACGGCCACGCCTCTGGCGGTGGTGGTCATGGCCACGGACTCGCCCACCGCGGCGCCCACGCCCACGCCTCCCCCGACCTCAGCGCCTACCCCAACCCCCACGCCTACCCCGATGCCGACGCCGCCGCCCCCGCCCACGCCGACGCCGACGCCCACCCCGACGCCGACGCCCACCCCGACGCCGACGCCCACGCCCACGCCCACGCCAACCCCTGAGCCCACGGATACGCCCAAGCCCACGCCGGGACCGGAGCTCATCCCCGGCGTGCAGCTCATCTTCTATCAAACCTCCCAGGTCTACCACGGCACGGTGGTTCTGAAGGCCGGAGACAAGATGGAAGCCGTCACCGTCCGTCTGTGGGATCGGGTGCTGGAGGAGACCATTTGGGAGCACGCCCTCACGGCGGAGGAGATCGGCCGGGGATGGTATCAGCTCCCGGACTTCGATCTGGGGGACAGCGAGTTCGCCAGGAAGCACTGGGACCAGCTGATGGCCGGCTATGAACCGGAACCCATTTTGGAGGTCACCTACACCGCTCAAACCGACCGCGGCGCGGAAACCTTCACAGAGCAGGCCGAGCCCGCCTACGAGCCCTGGATCAGCGCCCGCTATGATCTCAGGGATCCTTCGGAGGATTTCCTCAGCTACTTCATGGAGCAGACCACCTATCCGGACTGCTTCGTGGTCCGCATCGAGGACACGCCCTATGGGGAACTGAACCTGTCCTACGGGGAGAGCGTGGAGCTGCAGCCCGGCGATGTGTCCGTGACCATCCGGGCGGAGGGGCAGATGCTCTCCGGCGACGGCTGGCATGTGGAAAGGACCGAGACGGTCTACCCGGAGGGCACCCTCTATGCCTACGCCCTGATCATTCCCCGGCCCGCATGGCTGCCGGAGCACGGCACGGTGGAGATCAGCATCGTCCGTCAGCTGATCCACTACCCCGCCGACACCGTCACAAGCACCGCCGTCGAATACTGACAAAAAGCGAAGCCCCCTGTTTCATCCGAAACAGGGGGCTGCTCTTGTCTTGCCTGTGATGGATCAAATCCCGTCCCGCACCAGGGGCATGCTCATGCACCGGGGGCCGCCCCGGCCTCGGGACAGCTCGGAGGAGGGGATCTCGTGAACGGTGATGCCGTGATCCCGCAGGATGCTGTTGGTCACATGGTTCCGGATATAGGTGATCACCTCGCCGGGGGCCACCGCCAGGGTGTTGGCGCCGTCGTTCCATTGCTCCCGGGCCGCGTCGATGGTGCTGGCGCCGCCGCAGCGGATGAGGGTGATCCTCTCCAGGCCCATGACCTTCTGCAGCGCCTCGTCGATGGGCAGGCCGGTCTCCCGGATGTTCAGCTTCCGCTTTCCGTCCCCCCTTGTCAGCAGGAAGGAGCGCATGGACCGCTGAATGTTGGGGTGGACGATGAACTTGTCCACATCCACCATGGTCATAACCGTGTCCAGATGCATGAACGTGCGGAACTTGGGCAGATCGATGACCAGCACCTGCTTCACTCCGATGTCCGCGCCCAGGACATTCTCGGCCATGTCCTCGATGGCCTGGGGGCTGGTGCGCTCGCTCATGCCCACGGCGATGGTGGTATCGTTCAGAATCAGGGTGTCACCCCCCTCGATGGACCAGCTCTTGCCCCGCTCGTACCAGTGGGGGACATTCTTGTAGATGGGGTGATAGCGGAAGATATAGTCCGCAAACAGGGTTTCCCGCTGCCGTATCTCATTGGCCATGTGGGAGATGATGACCCCGTTGCCCAGACAGGCGAAGGGATCCCGGGTGAAATAGAGGTTGGGCATGGACTCGGCGTAGAAGGGGAAGTCCTCCTGGGCATAGTCCACCAGATGATACTTGCTCAGCTTCTGGATCTGGCTCTTGCGCACGCCGCCGGCCATGGCGTCGAACAGCCGGTCCGTGGGCAGGGCCAGGAGGTATTCCTTCACCGCCTCCTGCATATAGGAGCCGTAGAGGTGGGCCTCCCGCACATAGTCGGTCACCAGTTCCTCCCGGACCCCGGCCCGGTTCACCGCCTCGCACAGCAGGTCCTTGAGATAGACCACGTTCACCCCGCACTGCCGCAGGATGCAGGCGAAGGTGTCGTGCTCCTGCTGGGCGTAGACGAGGTAGGGGATGTCGTCAAAGAGCTGGTGGGACAGATAGTCGGGCATCAGGTTTTCCAGCTCCACCCCGGGACGGTGGAGCAAAACGGTTTTCAGCTTTCCAACCTCGGAACGTACACTGATGGGGGATTCCATGTGGGTATGGTTCTCCTTTGCGTTTTATTCGTTGGCGGCGGCAACGAGATCCGGCCGGAAATATGCAAGGATGCCGTTGAAAAGGCCCCTGGCCATCTTGATCTGAAACTCGGGGTCGCTCAAAAGGGCGTCCTCCGCAGGGTTGCTCAAATGCCCCATCTCGATGTTGATGATGGGCCGCTCGCACCAGTTGAAGCCCGTCTGGTCGCTGCGGTAGGTGATGCCGTCCTTGTAGCGGGTGGGCAGGCCCGTTTCGGCGCAATAGGCCGCCAAAATGATTTTGGCCGCCTGAATGTTTTGCTCATAGAACTTGGTTCGGTTCTCCGTGGGCACCAGCATGAAGGCCCCGGAGTATTTTTTGCCGCTGCCGCCGTTGTTGCAGTGGATGCGGATGGCCAGATCCACCTGAGCCTCGTTGAACATCCGGGCCCGCTCGATGTTGGAGATGTTCACATCCAGGTTGTCATGGGTCAAAACCACCGTCGCCCCGGCCTCCTCCAGCATGTCCCTGAGCAGCAGGGAAACATCCTGGTTCACCTCATATTCATACACGCCGCTCCTCACGCCCCGGCAGCCGCCGGCCACCTTCTGCTTGGTTTCCCGGGATCCGGGGGCCACGGGCTCCGGCGCCGGGTCATAGACCCGCTGATGCCCCGGGTCCAGGCCGATGATGATCCCCGCCAAAGGGCCCGGCGTGGGCGTGGGGGAGGAGGTGGGGGTCGGCTCGGGCGTGGGCGTGGGGGCAGGGGTGGGCATGGGCGTAGGCACGGCCGTTTCCGCCAGGGGGCCGCCGATGGTGATCTGCTGGGCCGTGGCCCTCGGTTCAGGCTCCGAGGAGCCTGAACCCGGGTGAGTTTCCTCGGTTCCCTCGGAAACATCTTTTGGGGCGAAGACTTCCATGGACGCCGTGGCCGGGGCAGCCTCCGCCGCCGGGGCAGCCGTCCCGCCGCAGCCTGCCAACAGCAGGCAGAGCGATATGCAAAGGGTCCAAAGCTTTTTCATACACCTATCATATCAATATTTTTCCGGGAATTCAACCGAAATGTCCAATGTAAATATATCCATTTATTTGCATAAAAATGATTCTATACACAGCAAAGAAACCGGCCAAGGCCGGCCCGAAAGGCGTGCTTTGCGCCCCCTTGTCATCCTGGGCGAGGAAGCGGAGCGATCGAGTTGAAGGATCTCTGAACCCAAAGGCACATACCGATCCCATCGTCGGCCTCCGGGCGGCATCGCTGAGGGACAAAAAAAGGAGGGGCGTGCCCTCCTTTGGGTGGCGTGGGTATGGAGCCTCAGTCCCCCAGCAAGGTCAGCTGCTCGGCAAAGCTCATGTCCAGCATGCGCTTGCTGATGCGCTGGTCGAAAAGGGTGCTCATGGGGGCCTTGTCGTGGATGATCTTCACGGCCTGGGCGAACATGGGCGCGGCGGAGATGATCTTGATCTTGGGGTGCTTGCGGGCCTCGGGGCACTCCACCGTGTCCGTGGTGACCACAAACTCATAGGGGCTGTCGTCGAAGCGGTTCAGGGCCTTTTCGTTCATGCAGTTGTGGGACAAAGCGCCGAAGATGCGCTTCGCGCCCCGCTCCTTGAGGCCCCGGGCGATGTCCACCATGGTGCCGCCGGAGATGGAGAAATCGTCCACCACCAGGCAGTTTTTGCCCTCCACATCGCCGATGATGTCCAGGACCTTGGCGTTCTCCGTGTGGTCGAAGCGGGTTTTGTCGCCGATGGCCACGGGGCGGCGCAGGGCGTTGGCAAACTCGTGGGCCCGTTTGGCGGAGCCGGCGTCGGGGGAGACCACCACCAGATCGTCGTCCACGACCCCGGACCGCTTCACATATTCGGTGAGCAGGGGCTGGGCCAGAAGATGGTCCACCGGCTTCTTGAAGAAGCCCTGGATCTGGGCGGCGTGCAGGTCCATGAAGATGACCCGGTCCACGCCGGCGGCCTCGATGCAGTCCGCGCAGACCCGGGCCCGGATGGACACCCGGGGCTCATCCTTCTTGTCGCCCTTGGCATAGGAAAAATAGGGGATGATGGCGGTGACGGAGTTGGCGGAGGAGCGCTTGAAGGCGTCGATCCAAAAGAGCAGCTCGGTGAATTCGTCGTTGGGATGGCGGGCGATGGGCTGGACCAGGAACACATCCTTGTCCCGGATGGATTCGTTGACGCGCACGAACAGGTTTCCCTCGGAGAACATGATGGTTTCGGAGTCGCCCAGCTGGGCCCCCAGATACGCGCACATGCGCTTGGCAAAGGGACGGCCGGACATGCCGGCGTAGATTCGGATGATGCCTGATCCGCTGAACATAGATCCCTCCCTCAAAATATGAAAATGTCGTGGAAACACGTGTAGTATACCACGCCCTGGCACCAGTGGCAACCATAAATCTGCATTTTTTCCTGCAATTTCCAAAAGATTCGGCAGCGCGGGAGAATGACGCTTTTTGTTGACCTGGAAAGAAGAAAAGGGTACAATACCGAATGTATGGACGATCGGAAGGAAAAACGAAAGAGACACCGGCCCCTGCCCCTCATGGGCACCCGCTTCGGGCCGCTGATCCAGGCGCTTTTGGCGGTGGCGCTGCTGTGCGGCGGCTTCCTTGCCTTTGTGCGTTTCGGACTGCCGGTGGTCCGGGAGGCCGCGGATCGGCCCTTCGATCTGAGCTGTTTGGGCTTCGGCACCCCCGCGCCCAGCCCCTCGCCGACCCCCACGCCCCGGCCCAGCCCCACGCCCCAGCCGGGCATGGATCGGACCCTCTATGGGGTGGACCTGGCCCAGGTCCAGCACGAGATCTTGGTGGGGGAATATCAGTATGCCGCGGATTTCTCCGTCTATGGGGACACGATCCTCTTCTGCGCCGGCAACTATACCTCCGACGGCACCGCCGCCTTCGTCCGCGCCATCCTCTATGACACCCGGGCCCGGCGCGCCGCCTATCTGCCCCTGGCCATCCAATACAAATCCATCCGCCGCCTGCGCATGAACGATCACTGGATCGTCTATCTGGACGCGGCTGCCTCCGGCGGGGGACAGATCCGGGTTTACGACCGGGCGACGGGGGAGAACCGCATCCTGAAAACCGTCCACCTGGGGCTGCCGGTCCTGGCCCTGTGGGAGGACGCCGCCTTTTGGATCGAGCGGACGGGCACCAGCCGGGACAAGCTCTTCGGCTGCGATCTCGTCACCGGCGAAAGCGTGACGCTGGAGCTCTTCGACAGCGTGGATGCCGGGATCTCCGCCCTCTCGGCGGGGGGCGGGAAGCTGGTCTATGTGAGCGAGCCGGGGACGCTGAAGACCCTGGACCTCGCCACCGGCGAAGCGAAGGAGGAGCGGTTTGGTGTCACGGTCCACGACCCCCGGACCGACGGCCGGATCACCGCCTTCCTCACCGGCTATCACGGGGAGGACAGCGACCTTGTCTATGTGGCCGGGGACGGGCGGCTGATCACCGTGGCCCGGGGGGTGGAGGACTTTGCCCTGGCCGACGGGGCCATCGTCTATGGCGCCTTGGACAGGATCTATGTCTATTTCATCGACGATGGGGCCACCTTCTGCCTGACCCGGGCCCGGGAGAGCGCCATGTTCCTGACGGCGGGAGGGGATCTGGCGGTGTGGATGGATGTGACCTGGCGGGACAAGGACATCATCGAGTATATGCATCTCAACGATTTTTCATCGGAACAGCCGGGGGAGGAGCCATGAAGCAAAAGAGCGTGTTCGTCTGCGGCGAGTGCGGCTATGAAACCCCGCGCTGGATGGGCAAGTGCCCCCAGTGCGGCAGCTGGAACACCATCGTGGAGGAGGAGCGGGTGAGCCTGAAGGCCCCCGCCGCCCCCAGCAGGGCCGTGCCCCTTCGGGAGGTTTCCGCCCAGGTGGGGAGCCGGACCCCCACCGGCATCGGCGAGCTGGACCGGGTGCTGGGCGGCGGGCTCACCTCCGGCATGACCGTGCTCATCGGCGGCAGCCCCGGCATCGGCAAATCCACCCTGCTGCTGCAGTGCGCCGACAACCTTTCCCGGGCGGGGCTGGTGCTCTATGCCTCCGGGGAGGAGAGCCGGCACCAGATCCGGCTTCGGGCGGACCGGCTGGGCCTGGGCGGGGAGGTGCTGCTGCTGTGCGAGAATTCTGTGGAGAATATCCTCTCCGAGGCCCAGGGGCGCAAGGCCGCCTTTCTCATCGTGGATTCCATTCAAACCATGTTCACCGAGGACGCGCCCTCGGCTCCCGGCAGCGTGACCCAGATTAGGGCCTCGGCGGCCAAGTTCACCCGCTACGCCAAGGAGACGGGGACGCCCGTGTTCCTGGTGGGCCATGTAACGAAGGAAGGGGCCCTGGCCGGGCCCAAGGTGCTGGAGCACATCGTGGACACGGTGCTCTATTTCGAGGGAGATCGGCAGGAGGGGCTGCGGCTGCTCCGGTCGGAAAAGAACCGGTTCGGCTCCACCAACGAGCTGGGGGTGTTCGAGATGACGGACCGGGGCATGGCCCCCGTGCCTGACCCCAGCGGCCTGTTCCTCTCCGGGAGCCGGACGGCCCCGGGGTGCGCCGTGGGCTGCGTGCTGGAGGGGTCAAGGCCCCTTTTGGCGGAGGTTCAATCGCTCCTGTGCCCGTCGGTGTATGGGGCGCCCCGGCGGACGGCGGTGGGCATGGACGTGCCCCGGTTCAATATGCTCCTGGCGGTGCTGGAGCGGCGGGCCGGGCTCAGGCTGTCGGATAAGGACGCCTATCTTTCCGTGGCGGGGAGCTTGCGGCTCCAGGACCGGGGGGCGGACCTGGCGGCGGTGCTCTGCGTGGCCTCCGCTGCCTACGATAAGCCCGTGCCGGCCATGACCGCGGCCATCGGCGAGGTGGGGCTCACCGGAGACGTGCGGCCCGTGGGGCAGATGAGCGCCCGCTTGAAGGAGTGCCTGCGGCTGGGGTACGCCAGCGTGATCGTGCCCGAGGGCACCAAAGCGGACCTGCCGGGGCTGAAGCTCATCCCTGTCAAAAACGTGCTGGAAGCCGCCTCCCTGGTGGCGTATCCGAAGGAATAGTGGAAGGATTCATAGTTCACACCTTTTCTTGAAAGAAAAGGTGTCCAAAAGAACTTTAGGGATAGTAAAAAGCTTAGGAGTACTACTGCAGTAGTCTTCCTAAGCTTTTCTTTTTGCGCCGCTTTTTCTTTTCACCGAAAAGAAAAAGCGGCAAAGAAAACAATTACAGCCCCAATTCCTCTCTGATCAGCACGACCTCCATCTGGATCCCCCGCATCTTGCGGTAGTGGACGACGAGGGCGTTGCAGATCCTATCCTTCGCCGAGCAGTCGTAGCACCTGTCGCCCCTGACGGCACAGGGGTTCCGGAACCCGTGCCGGGCGGCATTCCTGGGCGCGGCCACGTTCCGGGCCCGGAAAATCGCGTCCTCCAGGGTGGGGCAGAGCTTGTTGAGACTCACCACGAAATATACCTTTTCATGCCCGAACAGGGAGCCGGCCACCCGGTTCCCCGTGCCGTCGATGTTCACCAGCTCCCCGGTTTCCGCCATGGCGTTCAGGGAGGTGAGAAACACGTCGGTGAGCAATGTCTTCTTCGCCGTCTCCCGGAAGCTCTCTCCCTCCGGCCGGTGCATGGGGTCATGGACCTCATTGTGGGCGGCCAGCAGATCGTAGAGGCCCATAGAAAGCATGGTCTCCGAGTCCCCGAAGCCCACGCTCCTGCCGTCGATGGCCCCGTCGAGGTAGGCTGCCGCCTCTGCGCCGGTGTGGAAGAGGCTCACCTCATACCCCCGGCGCTTCAGGGCATGGATGAATTTATCTTCCCTTTCCATTTCAAAGCCCCTTCCGTTTTGGCAGTTTGGCGGTTTCGCTTGCGAAATTGCTGCGCTGCTCCGCAGCAAAGGCAAACTGCGTGTGTGAAACACCTATGTGTTTCACACTACTCTTCCGAAAAGAAGGCGGACACCAGGTCGTTCATGCTTTGCTGGTCCCTGGCCCCCATGAGTTCCCTGGCGGAGTGCATGGCCAAAATGGGCACACCGATGTCCGCCGACCGCATGGACAGGCTGCTGGCCGCGAACTTGCCCAGGGTGCCGCCCCCGGGGCTGCCGGCCTTGTTCATGAACCGCTGGCAGGGGATGCCCCGCTGCTTGCACAGCCCTTCCACCACGCCCACGCCCACGGCGTCCGTGGCGTATTTCTGGGAATAGTTCAGCTTCAAGGTCACGCCCTTGTTCA
>Ga0079305_1000895_pt1 | contig 50108 bp, 49 predicted proteins | sample LMS_cellobiose_e_FD_79183 | JGI IMG/M metagenome (GOLD analysis project Ga0079305, IMG submission 79183) | Rumen-fistulated moose microbial communities from Alaska, USA - LMS_cellobiose_enrichment | ecosystem: Host-associated > Mammals > Digestive system > Stomach > Rumen fluid ...
GTGACTCTGCTGACTCGTTGTTCCCCAGCGGGGACAAGACAGCATCAACGGGAGACAGCGTGACTGTCGAGTACACCGGAACCTACTATGCGGCGTACGGACAGGACAATGCGGTCGTATTCGACACTTCCATCGCCAGCATTGCAAACGACAGCAACATCGAGAAGAGCAACGACTTCACCAAGAAGTCCTCGTACTCCCCTCTCACCTTCAAGGTCGGAGACGGGACCATGCTCAAAGGATTCGAGAACTCTGTCATCGGCCACAAGGTCGGGGACACATACTCAATCTATCTGACGGAGTATGAGGGATATGTCGCTCCCGCAGAGGGAGGGGTCCTCTCATTCACCGGCAACGTCATGCCCGCAACCAAGGTCGTCACCACCGACGAGTTCGAGTCCTCCTACTACAGCGTCAAGCTGAGCGACAGCGGAGTCAAGATCTTCCAGTCGAAATACAAGTGGGATGCCCAGGCGATGTACGTCGACGAGGGCAAGAGCGTCATGATCACCTACATGCCCAAGGTCGGAGAGACATACACCGTCTACGACAGCAACGGAACCACAGTCACATTCAAAGTGACCTCCGTCGGCGAGAATGTCGTGTTCGACATCAACATCGAGAACCCTGTCAAGATCGACGGTGACAAGATCAAGATGATTAAGCTCGAGCTCGAGAAGACCATCTACATCACCGCTATCAGCGGCAACTCGATCATCTACAAGCTCGGATTCGAGAAGACCAACGAGCCCCTGTACTTCGAGATCAAGATCACCAAGATCGAGTGAAACAGTCATTTCCCCGGGGAGACCCGGGGTAACCATCAATCGTTTTTTCCTACAAATCTTTGACTAATATTTTGTACCATTAAAATTAACTGTTGTTAATCTAAATAGGATGGGATTCCGATGTCCGAGTCGTGGCTATCACGATCGATCGGGCCAGCCGACTACTCCCTGTGAAGGAAGGAGAGCGTTTGATGGCAATGAAAGGAAATACGCTCCTGACCGCGGTCGCAGTCTTGGCCTTAGCTTCAGTGTTGTTCGCAATCATCGCACCTGCGGACGAGAGCGAAGCTGTCGATGTATTCGCCTTTGATGACGATTATATCGATCCGGAGGAATTCACCGATGATATCGCGATGGGTATAGATGATGGATTCTATATCTCGAAGGACACGACCGTCAAGATGAAGGGGTTTAACGAGAGCGTTGCTACGTTAGAAATCATTCCATTCCTTGTTCAGAACGGGGTGTCGCTCACACTCGACTTCAAATCGTCCTGGTGGCTCTGAGGCTCAACAGGAGCTGATAAACCCAATAAAAGGAGGCCGCAAGGTCTCCTTCCCCATATCATCAGTTCGGTTCGGACCCGTGAGGCCGAACGGCTAAGAAGATGTGATTTTATGTCGGCGGCATCGGGCGCACCCGACACCGCCGGTGGTTTCAAAGGATATTGTCCAGCTTCTCCATCATGAGTTCGGGGTTCCTGGCGATGAGTCTGATGACCCTGTCCTTTTTGGAGCCCTTGTCCACGATGGCGTCCGGAATCTTTCCTGCGGTCTTTATCGCCTTGGCGGTCGCCTCGGCGATCCTGTCCTTAGGCATTTCCACGGAGACTGCCGTCATACCGACCTCCTCCATGATATCGATGATATCGTCCCTGTAGGACAGGCTCATGATGCATCTGACCTTGGGGTCGTGCTTCATCAGTTCCATCAGGACGTAGGACAGATGCTCGGCGGCACCGAACTTGGCCGGACCGCTCTTCTTCAGGATCCCGTTGTGGACCACCAGCCTCTTGTCGATGCCGGCGATCTCCTCGGGCCCGGCAGCATCCTTGAGCGCGTAGGCGATGTTCATTCCCGATTTCGGGACGAACTCGTTGGGCACCAGATCGATGATCCTGGCCGCTGCGGAATCCAGGGAGTCCAGGATCTTTGTCTTATCCGAATCCCCCTTCAGCTTGACCATAGGGTTGACCACAACATCGCCCTTGCCGATGGCATACTGGGTGGCGATGGATTCCTGGATGAGGTCCCTGGACTTCATCACCGCGTTGACGATATCCAACCCCTTCGCCATATTGGCGGTGATGAAGGACGACAGGCAACATCCGCTGCCGTGTCCGGATTTCGCCAGACGGGGGTATTCGAGCTTGTTGAACTCCGATGAGAGGTAGAGGTAGTCTGTGACCTTTGGTCCCCTGAGATGACCTCCTTTGAACAGGACGGACGATCCCTGTTTGCCGATAAGTTCGCAAGCCAGCGTGATGTCGTCCTCGTTCCTAATCTTCATTCCGGCCAGTACCTCGGCCTCATCCTTGTTCGGGGTCACCAGTTCGCATATTGGAAGCAGTTTCTTCTTCAACGCCTTGACGAAGTCATCGTCGCACAGGGAGCATCCTGTCCCCGATACCATCACTGGATCGATCACCAGAGGAGCCTCATAGTCCTCGAGGATGTCCGCTACGGTCTCGACGATCTCCGCGTTGTACAGCATACCGGTTTTGACCGCTTTTATGTCGCAGTCCTTCAGCACCGATTCGAGCTGGGCCTGTACGAAATCCACAGGCATTGGGAAGATGCCGTCGACGCCCTGTGTGTTCTGGGCAGTGACGGCAGTGATTACTGAAGTGGCGTGGACACCGACCACGGACATTGCTTTGATATCGACTTGGATACCTGCTCCGCCGATCGAGTCAGAACCAGCCACTGTAAGAGCTGTTCTCATTGCTTCTCCATGGGAAAAGCAATAAATAAAGAGTGTTAGTTTTTGGACATTGATGAAGGTCAGCAGCGTTCATTTCGTTCTCAAGGGCAAGTCCGACTATAAGGATCTGGCACCGGTGTTCCCAGATATCCTGAAGATGTTCCTGGAGTCCATCGATCAGATGCCTGAGGAAGAGGAGCTGCTACAGATGCTCATCGAGCTCAACACTTCGGATCTCGAGCTCAACAGGAAACCCGAGGGATATAACAGGAAGGGAAAAGTCAGACTGGTGTTCCCCATGGATTCCAAGGAATTCTATCTCAAGACCTACAGCAAGCCTTCAGAGCTCACCCCTATAGCGGATAAGATCAGGGAGATGCTGACCGCTGCCAACATCAAGTTCGATGTGAAAGAGAACGACCGCATCGATTTCGATTGATTGAGTATCTTCTAAATCTACTTAGTAGATTAGTAGATAATAGTAGATACTAAGAAGATAAAAAGTAGATACTTTGGCCTGAAGAGCTACAAGAGGGCATGATTAGGCTCTCAGTTCCTTCCAGCAATTGTCGATGAGCTGCATCTCCTGACGGAGGACGTCCTCGCGCTGCATAAGCTGCTCTATGGCCTTGGACATCTCCATATCCACGGAAGATGCCGATGTTCCGCCGTAGGAGATCCTCCTCTCGACACACTTGTCCACGGGGATGAACGTGTAGACGTCCTCACCGATCTTATCGGAGAATGTCCTGAGCTTCTCCAGGGGCATGTCCTCCAGGTTCACTCCGGATTCTATGCTCTCCCTCACCGCCGCGCCAACGATGCCGTGGGCCTCGCGGAACGGGATGCCCTTGGTCACGAGGTAATCCGCCAGGTCCGTGGCGTTGATCTGTCCTCTGCTGGTGACTTCCATCATCCTCTCTCCTTTGAAGGTGGTCGTGGAGATAACCTTGGCCATGATGTCGAGACAGTCGATGACGGTGTCCATGGACTCCATCACGGGCTTCTTGTCCTCCTGGAGGTCGCGGTTGTATGTCAGCGGCAGCCCCTTCGTCAGGACGAGCATGCTGACCAATGAGCCGACGACCCCTCCGGTCTTGCCTCTGACAAGCTCGGCGATGTCCGGGTTCTTCTTCTGGGGCATGATCGAGGACCCTGTGGTGTACTTATCGTCCATCTCCACGAATCCGAACTCCTGGGACGACCAGTAGACGAGCTCCTCGCAGAGTGATGACAGGTGGATCTGCGTCTGGGCGGCGCAGAACGATATCTCGTTGACGAAGTCCCTGTCGCTCACTGAATCCATCGAGTTCTCGGTGGGTTCCTTGAAACCGAGGGCGCTGGCGGTCATGAAGCGGTCAATCGGGTAGGTGGTCCCAGCCAGTGCGGCGGATCCCAGAGGGCATTTGTTCAGCCTGTTGAAAGCATCGATGAATCTGTCGGCGTCGCGGGAGAACTTGAACACGTAGGCCATCATGTGCTGCGCCAGAGTCACCGGCTGAGCATGCTGCATGTGGGTGAATCCGGGCATTATAGTGTCCGCATGGTCCTCCGCTACCTTCAGCAGGGCGGTGATCAATCCGTCTATGGATTTGGATGCCTCCAGGGCCTTGTCCCTGAGGTACATCCTGAAGTCGACTGCGACCTGGTCGTTGCGGCTCCTTCCCGTGTGTAATTTGCCGCCGGCGGGCCCAATCCTCTCCGTGAGGGAAAACTCGATGTTGGTGTGGATGTCCTCGAGCTTGTAATCCAGCTCGAAGGTCCCGTCCTCAATCTCCTTCAGGATGTCCTTCAGGCCGCCGATGATGGAATCTACGTCCTCGGCCGGCAGGATGTGGCATGCCTTCAGCATGTTCACGTGGGCCAATGAGCCCATGACATCATAGAACGCCATCCTGGAGTCCACGTCAAGGGATGACGTGAATTCCAGCGTGGAGTCGTCCATCTTGTCTTTGAACCTGCCGGACCAGAGGGCTTGTTTCAAGGATATCACTTCTTCTTGGTAGCGGGCTTCTTGGCGTGGGCCTTGGCCGCGGTCTTTCCGGGCAGTCCCCAGCAGTAGATGAATCCGACCGCGGAGTTGTGGTCGAACTCGTCTCCCTTGGCGTAGGTGCTGAGGCCGACGTCGTAAAGCGAGTAGGGCGACTTCCTTCCCACGACGGTGGCAGTTCCCTTGAAGAGCTTGACCCTTACGGTTCCGGTGACGTACTCCTGTGTGGAGTCGATGAATGCCTGGAGGTTCTCGCGGAGTCCTTCGTACCAGAGTCCGTCGTAGATGATCTCGCTGAACTTCTGCTCGATGATCCTCTTGAACTCGATGGTGTTCTTAGGGAGCGTGAGGGATTCCAACGCCCTGTGGGCGGTGATCAGAGTGATGGCTGCGGGGCACTCGTAGGTCTCGCGGCTCTTGATCCCGACGAGACGGTCCTCGACGTGGTCGATCCTTCCGACACCGTACTTTCCTGCAAGCTCGTTGAGCGTCTCGATGAGTGTGACTCCGTCCATCTTCTTCCCGTCGATGCAGACCGGGACACCCTTCTCGAATGTGATCTCGATGTACTTGGGTGCCGCAGGTGCCTTGGCGGGGTCGACGGTGTATGCCCATACTCCCGCAGGTGGCTCCTCCCAGGGATCCTCGAGTATTCCGCACTCGCATGAGTTGCCCCAGAGGTTCTCGTCACGGCTGTAGGGGCTGGACTTCTTGACGATGATCTCGATGCCGTTCTTCTTGGCGTAGTCGATCTCCTCCTCTCTGGTGGTGATCCATTCCCTCATGGGAGCGATGATCTTCAGGTCGGGGTTCTGGGAGATCAGTCCGACATCGAACCTTACCTGGTCGTTGCCCTTGGCTGTGCATCCGTGGGCGATGTATTTCGCACCCTCTTTCTTTGCGACGTTCGCCAGCACCTTGGTGATGAGCGGTCTGGCAACCGCGGTGCTCAGAGGGTAGACGTTCTGATACATGGCGTTGGCCTTGAGAGCGGGCCAGATGTAGTCTGTGACGAACTCCTTCCTGACATCGATGAAATCCGCTTTGATGGCACCGTTCCTCAGTGCGCGGGCGACGATGTCGTCCTTGCTCGGAGGCTGGCCAACGTTCACAGCGATCGCGATGACGTCGACGTCGTAGTTCTCCTGGAGCCAGTGGATGTCGACCGATGTGTCCAATCCGCCGGAGTATGCCAGGACGACCTTGTCCCTCGCCTTCTTTGCGGGGACAGCCTTGACGGTCTTCTTGGTCGTTCCGACCTTCTTGGTTGTTGTCTTCTTAGCTGCTGCCATATTTACCAGGCGCAATGATGTTGATAAGCGTATTAATATCATGCGAGGGCGCGGGTGGACAATAGCATTCCCGCTATGTCCGATACATGTTCGCACTCAATCCCAGAAGGTCTGGGAAAGACCATTTGTCCAAAATGTAACATTTTTGTTTGATACAGAACATCATTCTTAATATAGGGGAAAACATGGGGATTGTTACGACAAAAAGTGATGAACATGGTGAAAGTCGGAATAATAGGAGGAACCGGTTACACGGGAGGGGAGCTGTCACGCATACTGTGCACGCATCCCGAGGTGGAGATCGCCGCGCTGACATCACGTCAGAACGCGGGACGCAAAGTCCAGGACATCCATTCCTTCCTAAGGGGATATGTAGGCGACCTTGAGTTCACCCAGAGCATCTCCGAAACAAAAGATCTCGACTTCGTGTTCGTCGCAACACCGCATGGTGTGGCCATGAAGGAGATCCCCTCGTTGATGGAACAGGGTATCAAATGCATCGACCTTTCCGGGGACTACCGTCTGCATGACGTGTCGGTCTACCAGAAGTGGTACGGCCACGAGCACACCGACCTGGACAATCTCGAGAAGGCCGTCTATGGTCTCCCGGAGTTCTTCCGCGACGAGATAAAGGGCGCCGACCTGGTGGCCAACCCGGGATGCTATGCCACATCCATAATCCTGGCCTGCGGTCCGCTGCTTAAGGCAGGCGTGGTCGACGAGGACATCATAGTGGATGCCAAGTCGGGAACGTCCGGTGCAGGTATGGTCCCTACCGAGCGCACTCACCACTCCACATGCGGGGAGACCATAATCCCATATAGCGTCGGGAAGCACCGTCACACGCCGGAGATCGAGATGGCGGTCGACAGGTTCGCCGGTTCGCACACCAAAGTGACATTCGTTCCGCAGTTACTGCCGATAGTCCGCGGGATCCTGTCATCTTGCTATTTCAACATCAACAAGGAGCTCACCCAGCAGGATGTGGACTCCATCTATGAGAAGCAATACGGCAAGGAGACGTTCGTACACTACGTCCCCGAACCGTCCATACGCGCCGTGGTCGCATCCAACCACGCGCAGGTATCGTCCAAGGTGCTGGGGGACAAGGTCGTCTCCTTCGGAGTCCTGGACAATCTGGTCAAAGGGGCATCAGGTCAGGCCGTTCAGTGCATGAACCTGATGCTGGGAATGGATGAGAAGGAAGGACTGAACATACCCGGATTGGGGGTTTGAGAATGGTAGAGGTAATAGACGGAGGAGTGACCACTCCCCAGGGATTCAAGGCAGCAGGCGTCCACAGCGGAGTCAAGTACCGCTCGCTGGACCTGGCATTGCTGTACTCGCAGGTCCCTGCGACGGCCTGTGTCGGATACACGAGCAACAATGTCAAGGCGGCACCGGTGCAGGTGATGATGAAGGAGGATTCCAAGCAGCTGCAGGCGGTGGTCGTGAACAGCGGGAACGCGAACGCATTGACCGGGCGCCGCGGCATAGAGGATGCCCTGGAGATGAAGAAGGTCACCGCCAACGAGTTGGGATTGGATCCATTGAACGTCGGGGTGATGTCCACGGGACTGATAGGACGTTTCATGGACATGCACAAGGTCCGCTACGGCATATCCCGCGCAGCCAGGGAGCTATTCGACGGACGCCAGGCAGATGCCAATCTGGCCGAGGCGATAATGACCACGGATACGATTAAGAAGGAATGCGCCGTACGCACACGTCTCACCGACGGTACGTTGGTGTACATCGGGGCCATATGCAAGGGAAGCGGGATGATCGCGCCTCACATGAAGGTCCTACACGGAACGACGCTCTCGCTGATCACCACAGATGCCAACCTGTCCCCTGCCTTCCGCGAGAGATGGCAGCAGATCCTGGACGGTTCGCTCAACATGGTATCCGTCGACGGGGACCAATCCACCAACGACACCAGCATCCTTCTGGCCAACGGAATGGCAGGAGGCAAGTGCGCCGATGACGATCCGGAGTTCTTCGAGGCGTTGAACTTCGTGATGACCAAGATCGCCCGCACCGTCGCTTCCGACGGAGAGGGAGCGACCAAGCTCATCGAGGTCAAGGTCACGGGAGCCGAATCCAAGGACGACGCGACGAAGCTGGTGAAGGCCATCATCAACTCTCCGCTGGTGAAATCCGCCATATTCGGATCCGACCCCAACTACGGGCGTATAATGATGGCCCTGGGCAACAGCGGATGCAAGTTCAATCTGGAGGCCGTTAGGCTGACCATCAAGGGAGGGGACATGGAGGTCCCGATTCTGGATTCCGGAGCACCTGTGTTCCAGGACGAGCGCTCGGTCGAAGTGGTCCGCATGGCGATGGACAACAAGGAGGTCACCATCATGGTGGACCTCGGTGTCGGCAAGGAGACAGCAACCGGCTGGGGATGCGACCTCACGTACGACTACGTGCGCATCAACGCCGAATACGCCACGTGATTCCCATGGACAATCTTTACGTTCTGAAGTTCGGCGGCAACGCTATACGTGGCGAGGAGGCCATGAAGCGCCTCTCAGCCGAGATGAAGCAGATGATCGACAAAGGCGCCAGGATAATCCTGGTCCACGGCGGAGGTCCAGAGATCTCCGAGGAGATGGAGAGGAAAGGACTCAAACCCAAGAAGGTCGCCGGTATAAGGGTCACCGACGCCGACGGTCTGGAAGTGGCCGAGAAGGTCCTTTCCAGACTCAACGGGGACATGGTCTCGTATCTCATGGATGCCGGAGTGCAGGCCGTAGGCATGGCAGGATACCACTGCACCCTGTGCGTCAGGAAGCCTCCGGTCGAAGCGATCGAGGACGGGAAGAAGATGACTGTGGATGTGGGGTTGGTCGGAGAGGTATCCGAGTGCGACCCGACGACGCTGTTGGACCTCCTGGAGAACGGGATCGTCCCTGTGATCTACCCGATAGGAAAGGACGCGGACGGGAACAAGCTCAACGTCAATGCGGACACGATGGTGGCCGGTATCGCCGCCAACGTCCCCTGCAAGGAGATGGTCGCCATCACCGACGTTCCCGGAATCCTGATGGATGTGAATGATCCGAATTCCAAACTGGACAAGGTAGATCTGGATGACATCGACCGTCTGATAGACGACGGCACGATCTCGGGCGGAATGGTCCCGAAGGTCGACGCATGCCGCAAGGCGATACTAGCAGGAGTCAGCAAGGTCCGCATGGTAAACGGGACCGACAAGGACTGCATAGTCGCCGATATAATGGAAGGGGGCCAACGCGGCACCCTGATTACGAAGTGATAACATGGATTTCCAAGAAGTCAAGGATATGAGCTCGAAGTACCTCTTCCAGAACTACGGCCGCATCGACCTGTCGTTCACCCATGGCAAGGGATGCTACCTGTACGACACGGAAGGCAAGGAGTATCTGGATCTTGTGGCTGGTATCGCCGTCAATTCGATAGGATACGCCCATCCCGAATGGGTCAAGGCAATGCAGGATCAGGTAGCTAAACTGGTACACGTCTCCAACCTGTACCATGTGGAGGAGCAGGCGAAACTCGCCGAGAAGATCGCCTCCATCACCCCAGGGGACCTGAACCGTACGCTGTTCGTCAACAGCGGGGCCGAGGCCAACGAGGGCGCTTTGAAGCTGGCGGTGAGATACACCGGACGCTCCAAGGTCATGGCCGCGCTGAACGGATTCCACGGAAGGACCGCCGCCGCGCTGGGAGCGACGGGGCAGACCAAGTATCAGGCATCATTCGAACCCCTCATAAGCGATGCCTACCAGTACTACGAGTACGGGGACTGCGAATCCGTCAAGCAGATGATGGACAAGGACGTCGCCGCATTGATAGTAGAGCCCATCCAGGGAGAGGGCGGAGTGCGTACAGCGTCCAAGGAGTTCTTCAAGACCGTCAGGGACCTCTGTACCGACAACGGCACCCTGATGATCGTGGACGAGGTCCAGACGGGTATAGGACGCACAGGTATGTGGTACGGTATCCAGAACTTCGATGTGATCCCGGACATCATAACGATGGCCAAGGCCCTCGGAGGCGGAGCGCCCATAGGGGCCGTGACATCCACGGACGAGATAGCCAAGGTCATGTCCCCTGGAACCCATGGCACCACATTCGGTGGCAATCCTCTGGTCACAGCTTCTGGATGTGCCGTTCTGGACATCATGAAGAAGGAGAAGATCGTGGAGAACTCCCACGACCTCGGAGCGAGATGGATGGCAGATCTGAAGTCGATATCATCCGACAAGATCAAGGATGTCCGCGGATACGGGCTCATCATCGGGATAGAGATGGATTCCAACGAGACGGCCTCAGCGATTCAGAAGCACTGCCGTGACAACGGTGTGCTGGTGAATGTCTGCCATGGCAACACCGTGCGCCTGATACCGCCGCTTATCCTGAACGACGCTCAGAAGGACAGATTCACGAAGCTCCTCAAAGAGTGTCTGTAAATTTTAAACGGGGTGCGATACCCCTTTTTCATCCATTACAATGAAATTTTGTTAAAGTATGGGCGCCCATGGTTCATGGAAACTCTGCAAAACGTGTAATTAATTCCCATAAAAACTCTGCAAAACGTGTAATTAACTACCCATAAAAACCCTGCAAAATGTGTAATTAATTATGTAATAATTATATACAAAACGTGTAATTAATTATATCTGGATATTAATGGAAAGAAGATATCTTAAAAACCTGCTCAAATGGAAAGACGATCCTTACCGCAAGCCCCTGCTCGTCTGGGGGGCCAGACAGGTTGGTAAGACATACCTTATCAGAGATATCTTTGCAGAGCGCTGCTACAAGAACAGAAGCGTCTACATCGATTGCAGGACAGATCGGGAATTCTGCAATTACTGTGAAGAGCATAGAAGCGCCGAGGAGATCCTGAACTACATATCGCTGAGGAAAGGAATGGATCTGGATCGGAATACGCTTCTGATTTTCGACGAGGCCCAGGAATGTCCCACGATAATCACGGCGATGAAATACTTCTGTCAGGATCACCGCGAGATCCCGATAATCGTAACAGGCTCCATGGTGAGAATCAGGATAAAGAGGAAGAAAAGAGGCCCATATGACAAAGGGTTCCTTTTCCCGGTGGGGAAGATCAACGAGATCACCATCACGCCACTGTCCTTCGACGAGTATCTGTACAACAGGAACAAGGTCATGTTCGATACCGTCGTCGAACATTACAGGAACAGAGAACCGTTGGAGAACGCGATCCACGAGAGCATCCTGAAGGTATTCTACGAATACCTGCTGATCGGCGGTATGCCTGAATCGATATCGTCGTTCCTGGAGACAAAGAGCTTCAACAGATCCCGGGAGATACTCAAGGAACTCTATGACAACTATCTCGCAGACATGGAGCTGTATCAGGCAAGTCCAGAGTCGATAATCAGGACCAGGGCGATCTTCTCCAACATCTATTCCATGCTCAACAAGGAATCAAAGAACTTCAGTCCGTCTCTGATAGAGAAAGGGGCCAGGACACGCGATATGTTGTCCCCGCTGGATTGGCTGACCGAAGCCCATATCGTGAACATCTGCAGGAGGATCGAGGGACATGTGACGCTCCCGCTGACGTCAGAGGGCAACATCTTCAGGCTGTATCTGTGCGACATAGGGATGTTCTCATACCAGAGTCCGATAGATCCAACGTCATTCCTGACCGATGACGGAAGGAATATGCTGGCAGGCGTGTTCTACGAGACATTCGCAGCTCAGGAGCTGAGGTCCAGAGGATTGGACCTGTTCTACTGGCAAGGGAAGAGGGGCTCGGAGTTCGAATTCGTCCTCGGCAAGAGGGGCACGCCGATACCTGTCGATGTGAAGAAAGGCAGAGGTTCGTTGAATTCTCTGAAGGCATACAGGGGGATCAACAGCCTAGACTATGCTGTCAAGGTATCCAGGAACAACTACGGATTCGACGAGGACCAAAGGATCCTCACGCTCCCGTTCTACGAATTGTTCCTCTTCGCGGATGAGATGGCCGATGACAGCATCCCCGAGGATATCGCCGAGGCCGGATCACATCATCAGCGACGGGTACAGACCGATTATCGCAATGTATGCGCAGTAGAGACCTACCAGTACCAGTCCGGATGTCCTGTCGATCCTGTTCCTGAAGCGGACCATCAGGAACATCACTATGCTGAACAGGAGCATCATCGGCAGATGGAAGGTCAGCACGGATGACGATACGGGGACATCAACAAGGGCCGCTCCGATTCCAAGCACGAAGAATATGTTGAATATGTTGCTCCCGACGATGTTGGCCACAGCCATGTCCGCTTCGCCCCTGTGGGCGGCGAGGATGCTGATGCACATCTCCGGCAGTGAGGTACCGATGGCGACCACGATGAGTCCGATTATGAGATCGGGGACTCCCAGCAATACCGCCAGATCCCTTGCGCCCTCTATGAAGTATTTCGCACCGAAGTAAAGCAGAATCAGTCCGATGATGACCAGCACGGCCAGGATAGGGTTGCTCAGCTTCTCCGGCGTCACATCCTCGGTGTAGGCGCTCTGGGCCTCCTCATCCGACCCCTTCTTCCTGAACACATAATAGAGGAATGCGAAGAGCAACAGGATCAGCGCGATACCCTCGATCTGTCCGATGAATCCGAAATAACCCATGGCGAGCAGACCCACGGCGGTGGCCAGCATCACGATGAGCTCTATCTTCATGTCAGTGTATTTGGCTGCCATGGGGCCGATGATCGCGGCAAGACCTATGGCAAGACCTACATTGGCGATGTTGCTCCCGACCACGTTCCCGATGATGAGTGACGGTGTCTCGGTGCTGACGATGGACGTTATCGCCTCGGGCGCGGAGGATCCGAAGGCCAGCACGGTGAGTCCGACGACGAATGGCGCTATCCCGAAATGCAGAGCGAGACCTTTCGCTCCGCGAACCAGCCACTCGGAACCGAAGTACAGCATGGCCGTACCTGCGATCAGACACACCGCGATCCAAAACATGGATTGGGAATCAGGCCCGTCATAAATAGGTCTTATGGCCATCGCATCGGAACAGTCTTCTAATCGGATATCCATCATTCCCGCATGTCTGACGCAACGATATACGGCGGTCTTTCTCTGACGATCCCCGAGGGGTTCCACGTCATGGACGGGGCGGAGCTGAAGCGCGCCTATATGGATGACAACAAGGACAGATGGGGGATAGCCGACAAGGACAGGCACATCATGGTCGCAGTGTTCTGGCACGAGTCCGGTGCATTGGTCTCTGCTCTCGGCGACAGCAAATCGGTGGCGAGGTCCAACGAGAAGAGGATATCCCGCGGACTGAAGGCCCACGGATATTCTCTCGAGAGATTCCTGGAGACCGAGATCGCAGGAAATAAGGCACACGGGTTCCGCCACGCGCTCCGGATACAGGACGAGGATTCGGTCTCAGAGGTCATTTCCGTGAAGAACGGAAGGGTATGCTATACCTTCTACTACTATTCGCCAAAGACGCTGGACGAGGATAATCACAGGGTCTTCGAGAGCATCCTGGATTCCGTGAAGCTTTCTTGAGGGATCAATCCCTCTTCCGATCGTTTCGGACACTCTGTTTATATCGAAACTTTTTCTCATTCTTTTGTTCGAAAATAGACATAATATACTAGCCCTGCGATACATCCGTCCATGGCAAAAGGCGAGATGAAAGAGAGTCTTGCGGAGAAGACTAGGATCTATATCGATGCGCATCCGAGCGTCAAGGACTGCGTCGCGAAGGGATTGATCAACTACTCGTCTCTGGCCAGGATGATCATGAAGGACATCGATGTGGACAACGAGGAGGCGGTCATGATCGCATGCCGCCGCTACGCATCGAAGCTCAACGTAACCACGGATCATGAGCTGAACATCCTGAGGATCCTGAAGGATTCCAGGCTGGAGATGAGGACTAAGACCTGCATCGTGACGGCCAAGAACGACTGGTCGGTCCTCCACAAGATGGACAACCTGTTCAAGGACCTTTGGAACGAGAATTCCATCATGCAGTGCGTCCAGTCCGCTTCCGCGGTCACGATCATCGCCGACCGCATGCTCAAGGACAGGATAACCGACACGGTCGGAAGGTTCAACATCATCAAGATCAGGGAGAACCTGGTGGAGATCGCCGTCAAATCCCCCGAGAAGATCGTGGATACCAGCGGGGTCATCGCCTATCTGATCACCAACCTCTCCGATGCTGGCATCAACATCGAGGAGACAGTCAGCTGCCACACCGACACCATCTTCATCGTCGGCGAGAGCGACATGATCAGCGCATATTCCGTTCTCACAAAGTGCATCCAATCCGCTGAAGCGACGGTCAAGGATTGATCAATTGTCCGAAGGCACACGTCTGAATAAGTTCATCAGCGAGGCCGGGGTGGCCTCCCGCAGGGCTGCCGACCGCATGATAGAGGAAGGCAGGGTCACCATCAACGGCAGGGTAGCCGTCGTAGGGGACAGGGTCATCGGGGACGATGTCGTCGCAGTAGACGGCAACGCCATCGGCAAGGAGGAAGAGGATATTATCCTGGTCTTCAACAAGCCCCGGGGCATCACATGCACATCCAACCCGGACGACAAGGATAACGTAATCGATTACATAGGCTATCCCAAGAGGATCTATTCCGTGGGAAGGCTGGACAAGGATTCGCAGGGATTGCTCCTTATGACCAACAACGGTGCCCTTGCCAACAGCATAATGCGTTCCAGGGGAGAGCACGAGAAGGAGTACATCGTCCAGGTCGACAGGCCCGTCACGAAGGATTTCATCAATGGGATGGCCAGCGGAGTACCCATCCTGGAGGACAGGGTCACCAAGAGGTGCGAGGTGGAGATGACCGGCGAGTACGAGTTCCGCATCGTCCTCAGACAGGGATTGAACAGGCAGATCCGCAGGATGTGTGAGTACTTCGGTTATGAAGTGGTCAGGCTGGAGAGGGTCCGCATCATGAACATAAGGCTGGGAAAGCTGAAGGAAGGCCGCTACAGGGACATCACCAAGCAGGAAAGGGAGGAGCTGTTCAGACAGCTCGGGCTCTGATACCATGAGGGCATACAGAAAGGACGATCTGGATGACCGTTTCATCGGCCTTTACGGACAATCGTTCTCTGAGATAGAGAAGGTTCCCCTGGAGAATCTCAGGAGGGCGCTCGGGAAGGGTGCCGTGCTGGACATGTTCGAGGATGACGGCTTCGTAGGTTTCGTATACAGCTTCATCGACTGCGACAGGATGCTGATGATATACTTCGCCACCGAACCAGAGCTTCGCGGCAGAGGATACGGAGCGAAGATACTGGATTCCATCCGTGCGATGTATCCCGACAAGAGGATATTCCTCATCACCGAACCTCTGGACCAAGCCGCTCCGGATTACAGGATCCGCGTCAGGCGCCAAGACTTCTACAGGAGGAACGGCTGCAGGGATGCGAACGTCAGGATCCTATCCGATGGGGCATGGTTCGACAGCATGTTCGTCCAAGGGACTCTCGCGGATGAGGAGATGTTCGACATGATAAATCTCTACGAGGACATCCACAACGGCCGTGTATGATCATTCCAGCAGCCACTGGATGACATTCCTGTGTTCTATGCCGTTGGGCGCCGGCCTCATCACCGTATCCAGCGACAGTATGGTCTTGGGATGGCTGTCGCGGATGGCGTCCAGCGATCCGACCTCTCTCTTGAAGGTGTCGTCCTGGGGCATGGTGAGGCACACCTGGTAGTAATGGGTCCTGCCGTCCTTCTCCGCGGTGAAGTCCACTTCCTTGTCCTTGTATGGTCCCACACGGATCCTGTATCCTCTGCGCCTGAGCTCCAGGTATACTACGTTCTCTAAGGCTCCTGAAAGGTCGCGGACTTCTCTGTCCAAGGCCACCTTGGCCAGCCCGGTATCCACGGAATAGTACTTCTCATGCGTCTTCAGAATCCTTTTGCCTATGATGTCGTATCTCTCGGCCTTGTAGAAGAGGAAAGCCTCGGTTAGGGCCTTGATGTATTTCTTGACGGTCCTGTAATGTGTATAAAAATTGTATTACAATACAATCTATTGGTAAAATTATAGAATAAATTGTATTACGATACAATTAATTCTTCATGAATAATCTGATAAACGACCCAATGGATTATGGGGTATGGCATTCGACGGAAGGGCAAGCATTGTGGAGATAGACGAGGATGAGAAGACGGTCATCTTCGATATCTACAGGTTCAAGAAGATTACCGGTACCAAAGTAGGGCCGATCCTGGGGATGAGCGAGTTCTCCACTCCGTTCAAGGTGGCCTGCGAGCTTGCCGGACTCTATCCCGGGGACAAGCCCAACAAGTACATCGATGCCGGGAACATACTGGAGCCCGTTCTCAGGGATTATCTTGCCGCCAGGCCGAACATCCTGAAGGAATGCCTCGGTCTGAGCGGTGATCAGAAGGTCGGCGTGGAGGAGCCTGTGCCCAAGGAGCAGTGCGGGTACGACCATTTCCACAACGACAAGGTATTCGGCGGTCTGGTGGACGGCTACATCCAGGTTGATGGTGTGAGGGACACGATCCTGGAGATCAAGACCTCTCACGACATGGAGAAGTGGAAGGACGAGAACGGCGGTTTCACCAACATCCCAATGTCCTACATGCTGCAAGCATCCCTATACGCAGAGCTGTCCAATCTGGACAGGATAGTGTTCCTGGTAGGTTTCCTGGAGGAGAAGGACTACGACCGTCCGAAGCAGTGGGTCCCCGATCCAGATAACACAAAGGTCATAACCGTCCCGAAGCTGGACATGTCTGGTTACATGAAACAGTGCGAGGATTGGTACAACGAGTACATCAAGGGAGGATACACTCCCGAGTGGACCGATAAGGACGAAGAGGTCCTGAAGTATCTCAAAGCATACAAGCCCAGAAGATGATTCATCCGAACAGATAATAGGTCGGTATAAGCACAGCCAGCATTATCAGGTTGAACAGCAGGAAGACCTTCATGTAATCCTTCACGGAGGAATCCTCCTCCATGAGGTAGAACTTCAGCGTTATTACGCAGGCCATGGAGGCGATGGGGGTTCCGAACCCTCCGATGTCCGCTCCCACCAGCACGGCGGCCCAGTCCGATGTGAACGGCTGTAGGAGGATGCATGACGACACATTGCTGGTGAACTGCGATACGAACACCGTAGTGAGCATGGGGTCCCAGGCCATCATCGCCGAGAGCCCCTGGTGTATCCAGGACATCTCGGTCACACCGTTGGCGAATATGAACAGGAACAGGAACACCAGAAGTATCCCGTAGTCCACCTTCTTGAAGACGGAAGGCATGAGCAGAGCGATCGCAGCAACGATGACAATGAGCGCGATGTGCAGCGGTATCACGCCGACGACTGATATGACGGCAAGGGCGAATAGTCCGATGAGGACGTAGATATTCCTGGGATTCTCCACCTTATCCTTTTTCCCCATAGGTGCCTCCAGCGGAGCGTTTTTGATGAGCATCGTCAGCGCCAGGACCACAAAGGCCCCGACCGCGACTATCGGTATCAGCGCAAGCTCGTAATCGACGATGCTGAATCCGTAGTGGTCCATCAGGTTGTAGATGTAGAGGTTGTGGGGATTGCCAAACGGCGTGAGCGCGCTGCCGATGTTGGCCGCTATGGTCTGGAGTATGATGACCCTTAAGATCAGTCTCCTGAGTCCCGCCCTATCAAGAATGGCTATGGCCATCGGCACGAACGTCAGCAGCGACACGTCATTGGAGAAGAGCATCGCGGAGAAGAACGGGAGTGCTACAAACAGCAAGCACAATGCCCTTGCCGTGCCCATCCTGGACACGCACCTCTCGGCGAGGACATCCAGCGCCTTGCACTCCTTGAGCCCGGCAACGACGAGCAGGAACAGGAGGAGCATGCAGATGGTCCTCAGGATCCTCGTATAGTCGTATTCCAGAACGGTCTCAAACGGGACGAAGAACAGGGAGACTAGCGCTAGAATCGCGGATATCACCAACAGGCTCTGCTTCTTGGCGAATCCGGATGCGTTCATGGACAGTGGAATGAACAGGTGATAAAAAAGCGATGGTATCTCGGCCTCAGCTGGAAAAGGACGGCACCAAGCTTCCAGATTTTTGTAGCGCAGGATGGAAAATCATTTTATTGGATAATCGATACAACGTTCGTACAGATGAGAGAACAGAGGGATATTCTTGGATGATATCGTCATTACCACTGCTATTCTGACGCTTTTGGCAGGTATCGGCGTATTCCTTACAGCTTGTCTCATGCTCAGCTCCAACCTGGAATCCCTCAGCAGCAGTAAGCTCAAACAGATGTTCACCAAAGCTTCCAAGAGCAAGCTGTACGGTGTCGGTATCGGTGCCGTAGGAACAGCTGCGATACAGAGTTCCGGAGCCATGACCGTCATGGTCATCGGTTTCGTCAACGCGGGGATAATGACCCTGCCCCTGGCAGCGACGATCATCTACGGTGCGAACATCGGTACCACCATAACGGCGCAGATTGCCGCATTGGGGATGTTCAGCGGGGAGTCGATCTCACTTGCGCTCATATTCTCGGCATTGGCCGGGGTGGGCGGATTCATGATGGCCTTCGCCAAGAAGGACAAGACGAAGCTATGGGCCGGTATCCTTACGGGTTTCGGTCTGCTCTTCGTAGGATTGACGATGATGGCATCCTCGATGTCCGAGTTCTCCCAGCTGCCCGAGGTCGTCGCATTCCTTGCCAGCATCAAGAACATCTTCATCATCCTGCTTATCGGTATCCTGCTCACGGCGCTGGTCCAGAGTTCATCCGTCGTCACCACGTTGGCGATCACCATGGTCGTCACGGGACTCATCGATCTGGAGCAGGGAATCTACCTCACTTTGGGTTCCAACATCGGTTCTTGCGTCGTGGCGATAATCGCGGGATTCTCCGGCGGACTAAACGCCAAACGCACAGCGACCATACATCTTCTCTTCAATGTTTTCGGAGTGCTCATCTTCGTTGTTGCCGGAATGATCCTGGGAACGCTCGGCATCAGTTATTCAGGCATCTTCGAGAGTCTGTTCCCGGGAATGGCGTCGACCCAGCTAGCCATGTTCCACACCGTGTTCAATGTCATCACGGTGATCATCATGCTCCCCCTCACCGGAATGCTGATCAACCTGGTCATGAAGATGGTCCCCGAGAGGCCCGGAGAGAAGGGGGAGGAAGAGTTCGTCCCCGGTCTCCGCTACCTCAACACTTACATGCTCAGGACCCCGCCCATGGCGGTCCAGCAGGTCATGAACGAGGTCATCGGTATGTCGCACATAGCGATGGAGAACTACCGCACAGCATGCCACATGATCCGTACCATGGACTTCGACGGGATGGAGAAGTTCTGCAACAACGAATAGGAGCTGAACTTCCTCAACAAGGAGATCGCCAGGTTCCTCGTTAAGCTGTCGGAGAACAAGCTGACGGAGAGGGACCAGATCTACATCTCCACGGTATACCACACGATATCCGACCTCGAGCGCATTGGAGATTATTCCAAGAACATAATGGAGTACGCCCAGAAGATGAACGAGGTCGGATCCACCTTCTCGGAGGTCGCGATCCAGGAGACCATGGAGATGGAGGCCCTCATCGACCAGCTGTACGACAGGATCGAGATCGCCTACACCCAGACCAACGAGGTTGCCTTGGAGGAGGCATACGACATCGAGGAGCATATCGACATCATCACCGACGGCATGGCCCAGAACCATGTCAAGAGGCTCAACGAGGGCGTGTGCACATTGGACGTCGGCTCGGAGTTCCTGGCCATGACCTCAGATTCGGAGAGGGTGGCGGACCACCTCATCAACATGGGAAAGGTCATCAGGCTGTATTCCTGATCGGACGTATTGGGTCTTGATCCTCTTGCCGTTCTTCACGCGGGAGTAGAACATAGAGACCATCTCCTGATCGTCGGGCATGAGTTCCCCCAGTTTGTAATTGAAGCGTTTCCTCTCTACTGTGAAGGTCCTGTCCGTCCTTACCGTGGATGACTTGTCGAGCATTACCTCATAGGGATCGACCAGCTTGATGTCCGTCTCCGGATGGTGGCCGTGGGACGTTACCATGAATACTATGAATGATTCCCCCTTCTTGTCCAGAACGATTACGGGACGGTTCTTGGCCCCGGAGAAGTTATCGTAATCCACTTTGGCGTTCCATACCTCCATCGTCCTCGGGGCGGATCCATCCTCCCTGAACTTCATGGTATCACGCCAGGAAGCTGGTGTATATCGCGCTCATGATGAATGCCAGCAGTCCGAACAGCATACCTAGCTTGGCCTTCTTCTCCGCCCTGCGGGGGTCTTTGAACACCGAGTAGGCGCAGTAGAAGAAGATGATGTCCGCTATCACTACGATGTAGTACAGATAGTTGGCGGGATCGAGGTATATGGGATACCAGCTCAGTACCGGTCCGGCTATGTAGAACAGGGCCGCGACGATGGCCGCATTCCTCACACCGACGCTCATCGGGAGGGTCTTCCTCCCCTCATCGGATTCCATATCCTCGATGTCCTTGGAGATCTCCCTTCCGACGGATACCAGTCCTGCCATCCCTCCGACGGCTATGTTGGACATCCAGTCTCCCACAAGCGCTCCCGCGAAGAGGAACACCATGGCCGTGAGCAGGGCGATCGTGAGGTTGCCGACGAATCCGCGCTGCTTGAGGAGGGCCTCGTATCCTACCATCAGGACGACGGCGATCAGGACGATCGCTATGACGGAGACGTCCATTGTCAGGAAAGAGAGAATGGCGGATACCGCCAACATAAGGATACCTACGTTGCGCGCGCGAAGAGGTGTGAGCTCCCCGGAAGGCACTGGCCTCTCGGGATGGGCCGTCCTATCGATATCGGCATCGATGTAATCGTTTAGAGAGTTGCCTCCGGCTATGAAGAAGAATACCAGGACGAATCCGATGATCAGGTTCATCCAGTAACCGACCATGGACGTCCCTGCCGCCATGAAGGCCGCTATCAGGACAGCGGCCGAGCCTATCACGGCGTTGTTGAGTCTGAACAGCCGAAGGTACTTGTTCATGGAACTGGAAGGGTCAACGCATATTATGATGTTTTTGGGGTGATGCAATGTCCCCAGGAGAGTATTTACCAGTAATTATGATAATTTATTATTATAATAATATATCATAATAGACAAAGACTTTATATAAAAATTGATTAGAGACGATCATTATGCCTTCCGAATATCATAAAAAAGGAGATTATTCGAAATTCAGACCGGTGGGATATCCTGTGAGACATAAGCGCAAGGTTCCATTCCAGCCTATGCTGTCGCTTCCTCTGGAGTACCGTGACATGCTCAGGGAGATCAGGAGGCTGGACGCGGTCCTGGACGGATTCGTGTTGGGCTCCTCCGACTATATGGATCTGGTAAGGGAGGCATATGCGGTAAACATCCACTGGACCACAAAGATCGAGGGTAACAGGCTATCCTTGGACGAGGTCAGGAAGCTTACGACCAAGTTCACTTCCGGGGAGCACCAGGAGGTGAACAACGGGCCGACCCAGGAGATTCTGAACCATCTCTACTCCTTCTTTGCCCAGATAGAACTGGGCCTTCCTTGGGATGCGGACACGGCATGTGATGTACATGCCCTGCTGATGAATGAGGTCAGTGAAACGGTGGTCCCGGGAGAAATCCGCACCGAAGAGGTCGGAGTCTTTGGGTCAGACGGTACGGAGTACTTCATTGCCTGCCCGCCGCAGAGCATCGGCGAGGCGCTGGAATCATTGATGGAATGGCTGAACAGCTCGCCGTACGACGAGATAGTCACCGCTACTGTGTTCTTCCACGAGTTCGAGAGCATACACCCATTCAAGGACGGCAACGGAAGGACCGGACGTACGCTGTTCCAGATACTGCTGCAGGAGCTGGGGCTCAGGAACTGCAAGCTGTGCATGTTCGAGAAAGAGATGCTGTCGGACACCTCCACCTACTACGATCTGCTGGCTTTCACGGATTCGACAGGTTCGTATTCCCAGCTGGTGATGTATGTGACCGAATCCCTCCTGCGCGCATATCAGGCGGCTGTCGAGGAGTTCGGCAAGAGGGACCGTCTGGCTGAGATGGACGAGAGCATGCGCCTAGTGGTGCGCATGGCCAAGGGAGTTACGGAGTTCTCATTCAACGAGGCCATGACCTGGATCCCCGGCATAGGGGCGCAGACTCTCAGGAAGAAGTTGGATAAATTGGCGGATATGGACATACTGCAGAAGAGCGGAAGGACGAGACAGATGAGATATTCGTTCAAGGATCCTCTGAGTGGGTTGAGATCATCCGTCAAACCCCCGTCAGTTCTTTAATTGTTAAACCTATCCAGCTTGAGGTGCTTGGCACATGGGTTCGGAGCTGTTCAGATTCACATCGGGCGACCTTACCGCCCTGGTGCTGGTCTATGTCCTGATAATTATTGTTCTAGCCGTCGCGCTCGCGGTGCAGAAGAGGTACGGCGACGGATACGACACCAGGAAGATCATCCACATAGGGATAGGGAACTTCGTGTTCATCTGGTGGATGTTCGATGACGCTTGGGTGATGGAAGCGTTCTTCGCCGTGCCCTTCGCCGTCATCCTGTTCGCGGCTATGCTGAAGGACAACGCCATAGCCAAGTCTGCACTGGGGGACATATCGAAGAACAAGGGCCACAGGCAGGGACTGTTCCTCTATGTGTTGAGCATAGCGATATTGATAGCATTGTGTTTCGATGAGCACTGGACCGCCGCATCCATCGGAATCGTGGCCATGACCTGGGGAGACGGATTCGGAAGCATTGCGGGAAAGAGGTTCGGGAAGCACAGGACCATCAATGGGAAGACGGCCGAGGGAACCTTGGCGGTATTCGCGGTCACGGCCGTTGTATCGCTGATATTGGTCACTGTATTGGGTGCTGTAACACTGCCTGACCCATCCGGCATAAGACTTGTCGCTATGATACCGTTATGGGCATGCTGCATAATCGCAGGGGTTGTGTCTTCGGTCGTTGAGACCATCTCGCCCGGTTGGGTCGACAATCTGGCCAACTGCATGGCGGTGACCGCCACCATGGTGTTGTTGGGGTTGTGAGGATATGACGTGGTTCGTTGTGGACGGGATGGACGGCTCGGGAAAGAGCACCATAGCGGAGATGATACGCTGCCGTCTGGAGGCCGAGGACAGGAAGGTCCTGGTCATCACGCACCCCAACCGGAACACGCCGTTCGGACGGGCAGCAGAGAAGTATCTTCTGCTCGAAAGCAAAGGGGCCGTCCTGATCTCCACCATCCTGTATGTGCTCGATGTTCTGAATTCATTGAGATTCAAAAGGCTGCACGGTTCGGATTATGACGACATCGTCTTTGTCAGATACAGCTTGGCGGCCGCATACATGCCCGAGCGGCTGTTCGTCAAGGCCTTCAGACTCATCGAGATGGTCCTCCCGGAACCGGACATCAGGAACATAGTCGATACCGATCCCAAGATCGCACTCGACAGGATAGTGAGCAGGGGCGAGCAATTGGAGGTCTTCGAGACTCCTAGAAGGCTCGAGAGGACCCGCAGGAGGATGCTGATGCTTGCGGATTCCTGGACAAAGGTGGATAATTCTGGTTCCGAAGACGAGAGCAGGGAACGTGTCCACGAGATATTGAACGGTATCCAGAGATAATTGTTGCATATTTCTATACAACAGGTATGATAAATATCGTATGATGAACCTATACTAACGTTGTTATAGGTTCAAACCTTTCACGCTGTATGGACAGAATAACGTCGATGCTCAAGAGATATCCTTCTCAGCGCAAAGTCGCCAAGAAGCTTCTGGAATACGGAATAAGGGTCGACAAGGGCATCGCATACTGCGGAGACATCGCACAGACCGATGCCGCCATTGCAAGGGCGTGCGAGGTGGACAGGAGGATTGTCAGGACCACTCTGGAGCACATATCGGCCACGCCTCAGCTTGACAGTATCTTCTCGAAGCTGAAGCCCATGCTGTCCATGGTCGACATGGCCGAGGAGATCAACTGTTCGGCACTTGTTATAATCCCGACGGATGCTAGAGTTCCCGGCATTATCGCAGATGTGACGACCGTCCTTTACAATTCAGGCATAACGCTTAGGCAGGCCATGGTCAGTGATGACGGGGAGTGGGACAGGGCCACATTGCAGATCGTCGTCGATGGTAAGCTCCAGGAGAACGTCATCATGCTCCTGAAGTCCTGCCGCGGAGTGGCGAGTGTCCTCATAAAGTGAGGATGACAACATTTATGACACGTTCGGCGATTTGGGGGACAGGCGAAACACATGCCGATGTCCAAGAAGCAATTGGAGAAGAAGCAGCAGGCCAAGAAGGCCGAGTTGGCAGAACTCGAGAAGCAGGCGGCCGCCGGGGACGGAGAGGCCAAGAAGAAGATCGCGAAGCTCAAGAAGAAGATGAAGTGATCCATCTTCGGGGCCAGACAATTTAAACGATTTAGCACATTTCTTAATGATACTATGGTGAACGCCTGTCCTCCGCAATCCGATCCTCGTCCGAACGTCGCAGATTTCATCTCCAACAAGGACAAGAAGGCCTTGGCCGGTCTTGCAACAGAAGGGCTGGACTCATTATTGCAAATCGTAGTCGAGGAGATCAGGAGGCAGGAGCCGGGTTCCAACGTCGTTCTGCTGGACAGGGATCTGATGTCCGATGAGAACATCACGTTCCCGAAGGAGCTCTCGGCATTCATTGACCGGAAGCTCGCGGAAGGGAAGAAGCTGAATCTCGTGGTCGCCGGTGACATCCCGATAGTAGGGTGGAATCTGGTGATAGAGAGGTATAAAGGAAGCAACCTTCAGGCATACTATGGAACTCTGGCCTGCAGGCAGGTCCCGCTCTGCACGAAGATCGATGTGTGATCAGGCCTCGGAATCGTCATCGATGAATCTGATCGTGACATCGCGTTTGAGCCCAAGGTCGCCTGCGACCTCGATCGCCTTGATCATCGCCGAGGGTACAGGACATGCCGTATGTGGAATCGGGGTCTCCTGAGCGAGCTTGTAGACCTCTGATTTGTAGAATTCTGCCTCCACTTCGGAGTACGGGCTGAAGGATTCCATCTTCCAAGTCATCCTGAGGATGTTCGGGCAGTCGCTCTTGATATCCAATTCGACCATGCCGATGTCGTTCGTCGTGGCTGTGATGATGGTCTTCATCTTGCATACGCCAGCATCCACGCAAAGCTTGCAATCCGTCATGATGACGTGATGGCCATCAACCCTTATAAGAATGCCTTTGTCGCAATCGTTTGTTTCAAAAGATCCGGTTCATAGTTTCAAGTAGCCATTTGGATAATAGGGATCGATGGGGGGAATCGAATATCGTTTTCGACAGATCCGACAAACTCGGTGTGCTCTGTTTAAGCTTTTTATTGCTTAAATTTTGATTCATTTTGTATCAAAAATTTATTTATATTTAAATCAGATAATGGATATAGGTACTATGTTCAAAAAGGTGATTCTTAAGAATTTCATGTCATTCAGAGACATCGAGATCAATCTCTGTACCAAGAGCGGTTCGCCACCGAACTATGCGTTATTCTACGGAGAGAACGGAGCGGGGAAGTCCAATATGATCCAATCCGTTTCTTTTCTGAAAGAATCGGTCACTACTCTCAAAGCAAAGAGGTTGTTCTCCAATGAGCTCGCGACGATTCCTGAGATTGCAATTCCAAGCCTTTCGGACATAGTCAGTGCCGTAAAGACCATAGGCAGCAATGAAAACACGTATGTCTGCTATGATATGGTCATCAAAGGGAAGAATACTGTATACGAGATGGAATTCTCCGGGGATAAACTGGTGCGCGAGGAATTGCACACATCTCTCGGAAAGAAGTCCGGGCTTCTATTCAGTATAGTCGATACTGGCACCAACCAGAAGATCTACTTTGCTGAGAAGATGATCAAAGACCCTTCTTTCGAAGCGGAGATGAAGAAACAGATCTCCCGCTATTGGGGGAAAAACAGTTTCCTTGCCATAATGGATCTCCAGACCGTGGATACCAATCTAAAATTCATCCAGGAGAACACATTCGCCATTACCGACATAATCGAGTACCTTGAATCTATACAGGTCAGTGTTCTCCCGTTCTTTGGACAGTTCAGACTGAACAGCTATCCATTCCTGTCGAATCTGGAGATAGGGGTCATCCACAAAAAGGATGAGCAGGCGCTCAGGTTCTACGAGAAAGCGTTGAACAGATTCTTCCGTCGTATGTATCACAACGTGACGGGGGTTCGTTACGAACTGGTGCCTTCCGGAGATACGATGGAGTACAAGTTGCTGTTCGATAGGAAGATAGACGGCCAGGTCATTACCGTCCCATCTGTGAGAGAATCAAACGGCACAAGGAAGCTGGTAAGCATATTCACCACACTGATGTCTTGCGCATCCGGTGGCGTGGCATTCATCGATGAGATGGACAGTGGCGTCCATGATAAGCTCATATGCGATCTTCTGATGCAATCACTTCCCGAGGTAGAAGGGCAGCTTGTGATAACTACCCACAACACCGAACTATTGAAGCACGTCCCCGCAAAGAACGTGTTCGTGATAGATGTTGATTCCGATGGATACAAGGAAGTGAGGAATTTCAACAAGGTTGTCCGGACGCAGACCCATAATAACAACCAGTCCCGGTACATGAATAATGCAGTTGGGGGAATCCCCTACATCGGGATAATCGATCTCAAAGGAATAGCAGAGGAGTTGGCAGGAGGATTGAAGGCTGATGTCTGAGCCCCGTATCCTCACAATCAATCATGGTCAAAGCGAGAATATATTGGTCTCATGGGTGGGGAACAGGCTCAACATGGGGATAGAGCAGCATTCTAACAACAAAGGGAGGAATGCAATCCGCATAGAGATGTTGCCCGAGCTATTTGCAAGAGCATGGTTCAAGGATGAAGCAAGTCTTCATCGTAAATTCACGAATCTAGAGTACTTTCCTAAAGCACTAGAAAAGATGCCTGGTTTGGCGATATTCCCGATAATGGACACGGAGAATGAGACACATCCGGACAGGAGTTACATGACAGGAGCGATGTTTGACGGTAACCATTTCAGGGAACAGATACACCCGATATACAACATCCCCAATCTGGATGCGGTGATAGAAAAGGCCGGCCTAGGGACAGTATCTAAGGATAAACCCTCATCATACAGCAATATGTTGGATGACCTTGAGGTGCAAGATATGTACGATGCACTCAAAGGTCGTAACGACACCAATTTGCAGGATTTCCTTCAATACTGTCTAAAGACAAGGCCTTGGAATCAGGGGAAGAATCTGTGAGCGGTTATTGATCTGAATTACCAAACATCCGCCTTAACAGAGCGTCGAAAACAAGGTGGTACGAGGAGTGGCCCCCGAAGGGGCCTGAGGAATGAATGGTTTACGAGGTTCCTTATGCTATGGTCAGAAGACTGGCAGTTTTCCTTCGGATACAAGGGCGCTTGCCATGTAGAAGTTGAACGCGAAGTTCAAGATCGACACGATACCGAGCACGAGGCTCAGGTCCTGTCCGAGGATTCCGCTAATGGCTATGACCAGGAAGATGAGCATCGTTGTGCATAGGATCAGCGTCAGATTCTTCGGTGTCTTCACGATCAGCGACCAGATGATGCAGTAGAAGAACAGTATGGCGAACACCAGGTTCCCTATCACACCTATTCCGTATCCGCTCGCGAACACGGCTGCGCCGACCAGCAGAAAGACGGTGAATCCGAAGTTGCTCTCGGCCCTGTAAGCCAGCAGCGATACCAGGACTATGAGGAATCCCAGCAGCAGGAACAGTTGGGCAGGCACTGTGAACTGGGGTGCGAAGCAACTCACCGCAAGGGGGAGCGAGATCGCGGCCACCAGGAACAGACCGCATGCCGTCGGGTCCAATGGCTTGAATTCAGACATTGTATTGCCTCCAAAGAATGGTGGGCCAGGCGGTCTCCCGCCTGGCTGTTGGGGTTTATCAGAGTCCGTAGTTCTTCAGGTTGAAGTTGGGTACGTCCGCGTATTTCTTGCAGCAGTACTCGAAGAACTTGTCCTCGTCGTCGGGAAGGGCGGAGAGTTCCTTGATGATGTTGTCGAGGACTTCTCTCTGCTTCCTGGTCAGCTGCAGTTCCTTCGCATCGTTATGGGCCTTGATGAGCTCGGCTGCCTTGAGTCCGGCTGCCTTTGCCCTGAGGTAGTAGTTGTTACCCTCGGAGACGATGGCCTTTCCGATCTCGTAGGCGTTGTCGTATGCGAGGATGTGTCCCTCTGGTCCTCTCTCCCTGTCGGTGATCATGTACAGGTCCCTGAGGTCATTCTGCTTTCCGGTCTGGATGGCGGTGTTCATCAGAGCGACCTCGTATCCGAGGGATCCCATCCAGCACTGGACTGAGGTTCCTCCGAACTCGGGGTGGTACTCGATGGACTCGTTGGACCACAGGTCGCAGACCTGGGCCATCAGGTTACCCTGAAGGTCGGCGTGTGCGCACTGACAGTTCTTTCCTTCCTGTGCACAGGGCTTTCCTGCGATGGCCTTACAGATCGGTCCCTCGTATCCGCAGTCCTTGTCGGGTCCGGACGCGCCGCACTCCCATGCGACGAGGGTCCTTGCTGCGGAGATTGCACGGGTGACCGCGGAGTAGGTCCTCTGGACATCCTGGTCCAGCATTCCTCCGGCCATGAACATCGAGGTGTTCGCTCCGGAACAGTTGGTGTCTCCTCCCGCGATGACCTTGTTCTTCTTCGCGATGTCGACGAACTGGCTCCATACGTATTCCATGTCGATGGATCCGAGGTATCCGATACCGAACAGGAAAGCGACGATATCTCCGTTGGTTGTCGCGTAGTCTCCCAGCTCCTTACCTCCGAGGGTCTCGCACGAGAGGACATCCGCTCCGTTCTCACATGCCACCTCGGCACATCCGAACAGTGCCTCGGGGTACGCGTGCTTTCCGTTCATTCCGGGCCTGTATCCCTCCTCTGCCTCACGCTGGTCGGGGATGGTCTGCCTTACCGCACAGTTGATTCCGTATTCCTCGTAGAACTTCTCGCAGATCGCCTTCTGTCCCTCGACGACGGGTGTCGCCATCTTGGGGTTACCCATCTGGGAGATCCACTCGGTCTCCAGCTGGACGTCGGGGAATCCGAGTGTCACACATCTGTTGAGGACATCCTTGGAGATGTAGTCGACGTATTCCTTCCTGAGTTTCTCGGGAGATGCCTCGGAACCGGGCCTGGGTCCGTAGTTGAGCTCAGGGATGACCCTGCCAGCTCCGACCTTGATTCCGAATCCGTAGGAAACGGGTTCCTTCGCGTGTCCGAAGACCATCTCATCCGCACTGCCGTATGCCATCTTTGTGTATTTTGCCATAATAATCACGCTCCTACGATGTGGTCCCACTCTTCCCTGATTCTCTTCCAGTCGTATCCCTCGAGGACCTTGTCCGCGATGGGCGGGGTCTGGGGTGCCTTCTCGGAATAGATTCCGAGGTCGAAAGACTCTGAGAAGTCCCTGTTCACTGCACCGCCTGCGGCCATGAACGGGATGTTGATTCCTGCGGCGACCAGTTTGGCTGCTGCCCTGGGGAATGCGGTCATAGTGGTGGTCATGAGTGCGGTTCCTGTTACCATGAAGGGTTTGATCTCCTTCACCTTGGCGACGACGTCGTCCACAGCGACATCCTTACCCATGTCGACGACTGTGTATCCGGACGACCTCATCATGACGGCTGCGATGTTCTTTCCGATGTCGTGGGGGTCTCCCTCGGCAGCGTGCATGACTACTGTTCCCTTGGTGCTCCTTCCGCCGGGGATTTGCTTCTCTGCGAGAGCGATTCCGATCTCCATTGTCTTGGCGGCCATCATGATCTCGGGCAGGTAGTAGATGTGCTCTGCGTACAGTTTCGCTACACACTCCATACCGACGACGAGACCGTTGTTGATGATGTCCAATGCGTCCTTGGACTTCAGAGCCTCTGCGGTCGCGGGCCCGACGTCCTTGAACTTCATGTACAGGACGGTCTCTGCGACCTTGTAGAGGACAGGGTCCTTCGGGAGCATTGCCTTGGCGACTGCCTCGGGTGTTGTCTCATTCTGCGCCTCAACGTCGTAACGCTTGAGGATCTTAGAGAAATCGACTTTCGAATAGTCTATCATAGATTTTCCTCCTTCGTTTTTAGGATGCTGCTTGCCCAGTATCCTACGTTAGTTGGATGGGTTGCGGAGGTATATAATCGGGAGTATGGATGGATGTTCTATCCCTGTTTCTATATAAAGTCGGGATGTATCCTTTAAATAATATTGAGATTTCAACAAAAAAATTGACCAATTCAATTTCATGGTAGTTGCAGGTTATCGCCATGTTATAAATCCCACAAAATGCTAACCTCGAACATGTGAAAGCCCCTCCTCGGGGCAGGGAGATAAAATGGGTTACGGAATATCCTTGGATATAGGGACGAGCGGAACGAGAGGGCACGCGGTTGACCTTTCTAACGGCAAGATCCTCTCAACATCGGTCACGGAATGCCACCCTCTGCCGGGTGCTAATATCATGGATCATCTTACATTCTGTATAAACGCAGGAACGGACACGGCGCACAGGATCCTGATGGACACCGTGAACAAGCTGATCGCCACCCTCGATGTCGATCTCAAGAAGGTCGAGAGGGTCAGCATCTGCGGTAACCCTATTCAGCTGTCGCTGTTCCAAGGAATTCCGGTTGACGATCTGGCATTCGCGGGTGAGAACGCCCACAAGGCAAGGGGGATAACCGCTCAGAAGAGGGACGCGGGAGTGTTCTCGGCCGTAGATGTGGGGCTGAACGTCCCCGACAGGTGCGAACTTTGTGTACCCCCGGCGATCAGGCACGAGATCGGTGCCGACGCTCTGGCCATGATGTACAAGAGCGGATTCCTGGAGCAGAAGGAGAACTGTCTGGTAACTGATTACGGAACCAATGCGGAGATGGCGTTGAAGATCGGCGACGACATCTACACCGGTTCCGCTGCCGCGGGACCCGCCATGGAGGGACAGTCGATCAAATGCGGTATGCTGGCCGGACCCGGGGCGATCTCCGATCTGGAGTATGACTTCCAATATATCTGCAAGGTGTTGAACGACGACATCATCCCGGAGAACGGTGCGAGATGCGACTTCGGTCTCGAGACCGTGGCGGACGAGGGCCCAATGAGTGGAAAAGCCACAGGAATCACCGGAACCGGAGTCATCGCGGCCGTCGCGGCCGCATTGGATTGCCACATCTGGAGGAAGGGAAAGCTCACGACCTCCGACGGCAAGATGCATCTGCAGGACGGAGTGTACATAGACTCCCATGATATCTCCGAAGCCATGAAGGCCATCGGCGCCATGAGGGCGGGACACTTCACCCTTCTGGAGCATGCCGGAATCAAGTTCAGCGACCTCGACATCATGTACATGGCCGGAGCATCCGGTACGTATGTGGATGCGGTAAAGGCAAGGGAGGTCGGACTGTTGCCGCCTTCATGCAACACAATCTACCAGTACGGGAACACCTCGCTTGCGATGGCGACCGACATCCTGAAGGACCCCGAGCTCCTGGACACCCTCCAGGACATCGCCAACGGCATCCGCGCCAACCACGTGATGTTCGCCGGAGACTCGATCTTCGAGCAGATCTACACCCAGGAGCTGGCCGTCTGCGACGAGGGTATGAGTATGGAGATGTACAACAGGAACAACGCCATAGCAGGCATCCAGGAGCTCCCCAGGCCCAAGGGCGTCCCGACCGTCCACAGGATGGTCCAGCGTGACATTCCCGATCTGGGAGACAGAGGGCTGTACATCCTTCACGACATCGGTACCGAGCTCCGTGGCCATATGGAAGGATGCACCGGATGCAGGAAGTGCGAGAGGGAATGCCCCGAGCACGCCCTTACGGTCACCCCTGACAAGGAGATCGTCGTCAAGACCAAGAACTGCCTGGGGACCGCATGCTACAGATGCCAGTTCAGCTGTCCGGAGAAGGTCTACAAGTACGACAACCTGAAGCTGACCATCTGAGATGATAGGATGGACGTCTTCATAATCGGCGGTTTCCTGGGAAGCGGGAAGACCACCATGCTGCTGAAGCTGGCGAAGGTCTACGTGGACAAGGGTCTGAAGACAGCGATAATCGTCAACGAATCCGGAGAGGTCGGTGTCGACGGGGCCACCATCAAGGCCGAGGGATACAACGCTACGGAGCTGCCCGAGGGATGCATCTGCTGCACTCTCGTGGGCACCCTCCAGGCCACCCTGAGGAACATCAAGAGGGATCTGGATCCCGACGTGATCATTATAGAACCCACGGGACTGGCCCTGCCTCACAAGGTGAAGCAGTTCGTGCACACGGCGATGATAGACGAGGATAACTGTTCTATCATCGGTCTGGCGGACGTGGAGAGGTTCGACACCCTTCTGGAGAAGAAGGAATCCTTCTACAAGATGCAGATGTCTGGTGCGGATCTCATCCTGATAAACAAGTGCGATCTTGCCTCCCCCGGTCAGATAGAGCACATCAGGAAATGGTTCGCCGACAATTATCCCGACAAGCCGGTGGAGGCCGTATCAGCCAAGACCGGGGAGAACATGGACAGACTCTACGAGTTCACACTATCGAACTGAACAGATAGTACTTGACCAGGAGGGCCGCCAGCGACCCTCCGGTCAGTCCTACGAAGACACCTGCGCCTATGCTCAGCCTCCTCATCGGGAGGAAGAGGGGTATGCAGAAGAAGAGTATGGTGAACCTCCAGTAGAAGGTGACCAGGAACGCCGCCGCGAATGCTATCGCCAGGGAGATGAAGAACCACTTCTCGAACAGTGCCTTCTTCAGATCGAAAGGTTCCTTCCTGGAATACATGTCCATTAATTCAGGGGGCATCTGTTCAGCCTGCGGCATCTGGCGCACTATGTTCCCGCATTCGGGACATTGGTATTCCTCGTCCTTGAGGTAACGGCCGCATCTGGGGCAGAAGTCCATGGTTGGTGGACTCATTATGTTGCTTATAAGGATATTTAATGATTGGCAGGTGATTACGAATCCCTTTCAGATCTGTTTTTCATGAGTTTATTCTTTCTTTCTGGGTCCAGAGCACATGTGAATCACATCCTCCGGGGTAACCACCCTTTCGTTTGGAGAATCCTTGGTATTCTTAGTCACTAAAAGTGTCGGAGGATTGCCGATTGATGAATATATCATTGTATCCGCCCAATCTATGTTCCCGCATTCGCCGCACACACAATTTTCTCTTTTGGCCATCAAATACGCAGCATATGCGGCCATAGCTTTGTCATAGTTCACGACTTTGATGTTCATCTTGTTGAGGAAGCTGTACACCTGGTCCTCTTGGTTCTTTACAACCATCTGTCTTAGGTATTCCATATAGGTAACTACAGATATCGATAGGTTTCCATGAAAATGGGATTGGGTCCAATATAGGAAATCCTTGTCACGCAGCACATTCGTATCGAGGAAGAGGGTGAGGTCATTGAACAAAGGATCACTCCATCTGTTCCAACATTTTCTCTATCTCTTCCAGCCTCTTTTCGCGTTGTTCAAGCAGGGCAATTACTCTTGAGTCATCAGAATCGGGACATAGTTCATATGCATAATTCTGAATGGATGAACGATACTTGCTGTCCTCAAAAGGAATCATATCCTCCCACATCCCGATTGTTTCTTTATCCACATTCTCATTGCATTTGATACGCAGATAATAACAGAAGTAGAACCAGAACTCTTCAGCCAAATCGAACAGTTCATTGGTCGAGACCATATTCTCGATTGAAGACTTGAACACAGCTTCAAAGTCCATTCTGGCATCTTCCAGCTTAGAAAAATCCTCCGGGAAGGAGGACATCGCCGTGTTCAATAGGGACAATATGTATTCGTCAGAGTTGGAGTAAGGGTTGTCGGTCTTTCCGATCCTCAGCGATTCTCTGAGTGCTCTGTAATCTTTTTGGAACTGATATGGGGCATCTGAATAAATATCATCGATCGCCGATTCCACCCCTTCTCTGTTTTCGCCATACTCTCTCAAGAATTCTTCTATGTATTCCTTGAAGAACTGTACAACCTTGTCATTATTCGTGAATTCGGCACTTCCGTGCAATGATTTTTCCGAGCCTTGATCGGCTCGTTTTTTTTCAGGATCCGGTGCAAAAACTCGGTGCTGGACCGATGGTTTTCAGTGATTTTAGGGAATAGCGGCGATAGCTGCCGCTGGGATTAGGGCGCCGACGATGCAGACGGTACGCCGAATACAGAGGCGGTGATTGCCGTCGCCCTGAGAAACCCCCTCCCCCGCCGGACGAACCCGCTCCGTGGAGCTGGCCGAGTCCTTGGGCGTTTTCTGTGACTTCTTTTTTATCACGCACAGCGTATTCCATTTTTCAGAATAATTGGTGATAGAATGGGTCGCAGATTCATATTGATGCTATCTATCGTAGTAGTGTTAATCGCCGCTGCAGGCATACTGATCCTGGTCAATAACGGTAATTGGTATCTGTCCCATAATGGTGGTACGGATACCGCTGGACCCATACAGACGCCCCCATCCCAATGGTCATACTTCGGAGGAGACGTCGGCAGCCTCGGCATCACGGATTCCAAGACACCTATCGAGAAGGATGATTTCCTCCTGAAATGGAAAGTCACATATCCCGTTGACAGCGGATCGATGGTCTGGAGGACACCGTCATCAGCACTGTGCGTGGGAGATTATGCATACTATTACAACGGCACTCAGAATGCGGTATTCCGTGTGGATATCGAAACCGGGAACATATTGGCAAAGGGCGAATGTCAATCCAGGGCAGTTTACAACATGGGGTTGGCCTATGGTGACGGGAAAATCTTCGCCACGACATCCACGGGTTACGAGACCGTTCTGCGGGCCTACGACGCGATGACCCTGAATCAGCTGTTCGTCGGTTCCCCGGTCAGAGGAGGGGAGATGCAGGGGACCATCACATACTACGACGGCATGGTGTTCTTCGGAACATATTCCGGCGATTACGCCTGCTTCTCCACTGAAGACAAGGACAAGTCACGTGCAGATGAAGTATCGGTTCCTGTGTGGGTTTTGGAATCGGAGGGTTGGTACAACGCCACTCCGGCTTTCTGCGATGATTTCATCGTCCTGGTGCAGAGGGGATTCGATACCCATGGTGCGACGGCATATCTTTTAGACAGAAAAACGGGGGAAATCAGGGATGCGATATCTTTCGACAGAGAATACTCCTCTTCAGGCGCCACGATCTACGAGGGGCGTGCCTACATCCCCCTAGCCAGGGTCATAGACCGCTCTATCACAGATCCCGATGAGAAGGACGCGCAGCGTCTGGTAATCCGTTCTTTTTCCGTTTCCCCGCAGGGTTTCGACAGGAGCTCCGAGAGATACTGGGAATCTGATTCCGTATGGGGATCCACCCAGTCGATGGCAGTAATTTGGAACGAAACTATCTACATCGGAGGCGGGGGCAAGACAATGGGCACCGACGAACCTCTGTGGATCCTGGACATATCTGAGGACGGTTCCATGAAAGCCAGAGGCAGGCTCGGAGAGATCCAGAGTAAGTCCACCCCTATGATCACCACAGCCTATTCGTCCGAAGATAATGATTTCGCCGTCTACATTTACATCATGGAATACGGACACGTATACGAGGGCGAGAAGCCAGACAGCGACAAAGGATATTCCAACCTATTCGTTGTGAAGGACACTAAAGGCGGGAAACCACAGATTGTTACACAGTTCAGGCCGAGTCCTGAACAATTCTGCTATCAGAGCTTCTCCATATCTGAGAACGGATATGTCCTGATAAGGAACGACTCCACCCTTTTCTGCTACGGGAAGCGTAACCCGTACACCTCCGACGACCTATCAATGGCCATAGACAGATTCCTGGCAATGGCAGAGGACGGGAACGTCAACCTGAGGGATTACGAAAGAATAGTCGGCAGGTACAGCGGACTCTCCAACGAAGATAGGGCGAACGTACTGAACTATCAATCGCTGGTATCGGTATGCTGCACCCTGACAATGAAGACTGCCTCCGGCGATGTCGTCATGACTGTTCCCGCTGGAGCATGGGTGGACCTGCCTGAAATATACGTGCCTGAAGGTAGGGTACTGAAGGGTTGGACGACTGATGATACAAAGATTTCCTTCGGACTGCGTATCACGGGCGACACAACGCTGAATCCGCTGTATGAGAGATCGGTGAGCATAACCCTGGATCCCTTGAACGGGGGCCCGCCCTGGATAATATATGTCGCCCTGGGCGATAGATTCCCGTACGTGCATGATCCATCCAGGGACGGTTTCCAGTTCAACGGATGGTACGTCGGTGATTCGGAATATCTCCGGTACGAAACGGTCATCGAAGCAGATACTGTTCTGAGGGCGGGATGGCTGAAGGTTAGCGAATTATCATTCGACTCCAACGGCGGAGCTCCTGTCGAAGGCACCTACTTGGCAGTCGAGGGGCGCCCGGTGGAATCGCTGCCTGTAGCGACCAAAACCGGATATTCCTTCATTGGCTGGTACCACGGCAGCGATCTCTACGAGGAGGGAACTGTATACCTTTACGACCACGGGATAACGCTTGAAGCAAGGTGGTCGGAGAATCCGCAGAACTCCTTGACCAATGGTAAAGGTTTGACGGTTTCCGGCAGCATACCAGAGGATTCCACCCTCGAAGTAACCGAAGTCAGCGACTTGGGAAACACATACAAGGATTTGAACGAGGCCTGCAGGCGGGACCATGGAGTGCCGGCAGATAGCATCCTTCTGACGATAAGAGGGGATGGCATAGATCCAGAACTGCCTCTCAAGGTGTCGGTACGGGTGGGGAACGGATTCAACGGAAAGACCATAGACGTCTACTACTCCTACGACCGGGTTCTGAAGACCGAGGGGAAAGTCGAGAACGGGGTTCTGACATTTGATGCGTACGGGAAAAAGGTGTACGGAGGTGTGCACTTATCCTTCGGTATTGCGAAAGGAACGGAAATCATGAGGTGCGTCTGAATGCAAAAGAGATCCCTTGCACTCCTGATGGCAGTCGCGGTAGCGGCTGTCACTCTGATATCCTTGACGATAGCAATCAGTCCCGGGGACGGCCCTGTCGCACGTAGCTACGAGGTGACTCTCAGCGTATCGGAGGGCGGCTCCTATACTCAATACAGTGCGGAAGGTGGGAATCTCCGGGAGATCCTGGAGGATGCACTGGGAGAGGAGGTGGTCATACAAAGCAACGGCAATGTGGCCTCTTACAAGGGAATCGAGAGCAGCAAGGATACGGCCTGGGTCGTATTCATTTGGGACGGCACCGGCAACTGGTCTGCCAATGTTGCGGGGAAACTACACGACGGCGCGGAGCTGGTCCTCCAGCTGTCAGCAAGGATAGCCATCGATAACAGCTATGCTTATGAAGCTCCGACGCTGGAGATCACCAAGGAAGTGTACTTCTTCATACAGATACCGTCGATGGCGGAGATAGAATCCGTGGCCACAGCGGAATCTTCCAGACCCGATTCCAACAACAGAGATCTGACCGTCAAGGAACGTTTCACAATACTCTTGGATTGGTTGGAGCGGGCAGGCCTAGATTACGAATCGGTAGAGCACGGGCTCTGGATCAAAGGCCGGGGATCCAACGTCAATGAAGCGCTTGTGGATGCCGTACGCAGCAGCCTATATCCAGGATCCGAAATGATGGTCCTGGAGGAAAGGGGGGTACTCGAATACTATCTGGCTGGGGATCTGGTACACAGCCATCTTACCATTCAGCAGATGTATGGGTGGTTCGTAACATTCCTGGGTTGGACGGACACCAGCCTTGCCAACGGCGACTGGACGTATTGGTCCCAGTTCGCATACAATCCAAATGCCAGAACCATGGACGATGCCAGGCAGTGGACATACAACACCATGTCCTTGGGCATGCACGACCTGACCAGATACCATTACTTCGCTCTGGTGCTGCAAACGACCAGCGAGAGGGATTCCGAGCAGGGGATTTGGATGGCCTTGCCCACACCCTCCGAAATAGGCGAGGAACTTCTATGAGTGCTCGCGGGACCAAGATTATCATCTCCGCCTTATTGCTGGCGGTTACTCTTGTCCTAACTCCTGCCATGGGGCTGACCCATGCGGAGTCCGATGGTAGGAGCGGGACAATCATCGATTTCGGATATTGGAACACCGTGTGGGTAAGTTTAGACTTTGGAGAAGGAATGAATGGATATCAGGCCTTGGACAAGGCCTGCGAACTAAAGGGCTATCCGCTTGTCTATCAGGATGACGATCGAACGGTGGTATTCTCCGTGGACGGGCAGTCCAACCTGCAGGGTAAGAGATGGGGGATGTATCTACTTGACGAAGGAGAATGGGCCCTTTGCGACGACCCAGGAGCCGTGATCCTCTCTGACGGAGATATCATGACCTGGGCCAGGGCCTCGGGCCCGGATGACGTTATTCCTGGTACGGACCAATCAGGATTCACCTATTACAGCTATGCCGAAGGGGGATATTCTCTGAGGACAGGCGAGAAACTCAGAGTCATATCGTTAGCACCGTCTCTTACGGAGACCGTCTGTGCCGTGGGCGGATTGGATTACATCGTAGGGACGGACCTATACAGCAACTACCCTTCAGGGGTGTCCGAGGCCAAAGAGAACGGAACGATACAGGATGTCGGTGGGTACTCCGATCCAAACTACGAATGGATAATCAAACTAGGTCCCGACATCGTCTTCTGCGAAGGTGGTACAGGGGAACATGTTGCGATAGCCGACAAACTCCGCAAATCCGGGATAAATTGCGTCGTAACATACAATGTGACCACGTTGGAAGTCCTCTATGATAACATCTGGATGGTAGCGTCCGCCATGGGGCTGAGCGATAATGCCAATTCTGTGATACAGTCATTCAGGGGGACTATCGATGCAGTGTCTGGCGTCATCGGATATCAAGCATCGGTGAGGACATTCATCGCACTCTCTGCGGATCCGTCCCCTTGGACATCCGGGAGCGGCACATTCGCTTCCGATATTATTTCCAAAATATCGGGATCCAACGTATTCAACACCCAGTCCTCATCATGGTTCATGGTGTCCAAGGAGCAGATACACGCCAAACAGCCCCAGGTTATGATCATTCTTCACAGCAAGGAAATCACCTCCCAAGAGCAATACGAAGAAGTGCTGGATCGCATGGACCCGATCTGGAAGGAGACTCCAGCGTTCAGGGACGGTAACATCTATCTGTTCTCAGGAAAGGCAGCCGACCTCCTGTCTAGACCTGGACCCAGACTGGCTATTGCAGCGGAACTGCTAGGCAAGGCCCTGCACCCGGATTCGTTCACCGGCCGCGACCCACTTGATCTGATTCCGAAATACCTGGGCTCTGATTACGCAGAATACCTTACATATTACAGGGCGATAGCATGAGAACACCAACTGCAATAGCGTTAATCATCGCCATATGCATACTGATTCCGTCTTCGACATCCGATGCGGAACCCGATGGTTCGGTTCTTGTGGATTTCGGCAACGGATTATACCAATGGTTCCCCAACGGAGGAGGATCCACGTTCGGAGAGGTCCTGTCCTCGACCGTCAAAGATCAATCCGTGGTGGACGATATATGCTCTGCACACACCAAGGATTGCCGCTGGCGTATGTTCGTCTGGACCGACAAATGGGAGGATAGGGGAACAGATCTGGGGACAAAATGCTCCGGGAACGTCGCATTCGGATTCTATCCAGAAGGTTTCGCACCGGCATCAACGCCCGAGTATCCCACATCATGGATCATGCTGGGCGGTTCATCTTCAGCTTCCAATGTTTCAGTGTCGCGGGGACAGCAGGAACCCAGCATGCCGGTGGAATGGTACAACACCTACACCACTGGGTACGTGGATTCCGGACTGGTGGTCGCAGGGAACATGCTCTATCACACCACTGGAGGAACCTATGGTGCGAGCGGTGGGGACGAGGATGCATGGGTGTATGCACTAGACAGATTCTCGGGTTCGATAGTGTGGAAATATCAGGGGCAGAAAGGTGCCGGTTACGAAATCACCACGCCCCTGGTAGTCGGGAACTATCTGGTGGTTACCTTCACCTGCGGGGACGTCATCTGTTTTGACAGGAACACCGGTGAGATAGTGGATGTGTTAGAGGTTGGTGTCAATCCGCCTACGGACCAGAACGGCGATGTCGTTTGGGAAGGAAGGGTATTCCAGACCGGGGGAACAACACCGGTATACGACTCAGGGAGGATCTATCTCGGCACGTCATCCGGGACAGTAGTATCCCTGAAACTGTCACCGGACGGGAAGTTCGAATTAGATTGGGAGTATGTCCCGTCATCCGACAGGGACCAATCGGGAAAATACATCGGGTCGAGAGGTTGCTTCTACTACCATGCACCGACCATAGGGAAGATCGATGGGACAAGGATGCTGTTCATCGGCAACTATGAAGGATATGTACACGCACTGGATGCATCGACGGGGCAGGCCATCTGGGTGGAAAGGGCCGTAGACATGAGAGACTGCAATAGGGCTGCCCCTGGTACACCTGGTTCGGCATCTTTTATCTCGATTTCCCCCGATGGGACACGTCTTCTCGTGGGATGCACCGATGGGGCCTTGTTCTCACTGGAAGGATTCATGCTAGCTCTCGACCCAAAGACGGGGAAGAAACAGTCAGTAGACGGTAAAGAATGGCGCCTGGACGCTCTCTTCACATCACCCGTAGTGACAGATGAGGGATTCTACACCTACGTATCTCCTCTTTCTGCAGACCAGGGAAGTTTCCGTGATATCAGCGGAGATGCAGTTGAGCCGACCTCGGCCGTTTACAAGTTCGATTGGAACGGAGATGTCATCTGGAAATCCCAGGACTATCAGATGATCAAAGGATCCCTAACATTGGATGCTGACGGCATCCTTTACGGAACGGACTACTCCGCTGGAGCATTTTGGCCTACCGGAGGAGGGCTCACCGCATGGGATTCGGCGGATGGTTGCGAAATCTGGAGGGTGCTGCTCTCACCGTACACCCAGGATTCCTATTCCATGGTTCAGCCCACAGTGGTGGACGGGAAAATCTACACAGGTAACGATTTCGGTGCCGTATACTGTCTGAGCGATATCAAAGGAGAGGGCACCGAGGAAGAGAGGGTGGAAGCCCTTCAGACCGTCGGTTTCGCACATTGGTCCTGGTATCTCGCGGCTGCTGTCGTAACCTTCTCGCTAATGACATTCGCTGAACTCTACAGGAGAACGATTTGATATGTCTGGAAAAGTGATGCGGAGCATGTTGGAGAAAAGACACAGGAGGCACAGAAATAACCAAGTGGACCTCGACGTTTCGGAGATTAGCCTAAAAAAGAAGAGGTTCAGACTCATTGTAATGTTCGGATCATTCATGTCGGCGATGGCTTTCCTGATATCAATTTCAATTTCGTCCGGCGGAGTCATCCCTCTCAGCGATGCCATAGGGGCACTGTTATCTTCCATTGGGAAAGCCTTGGAAAACGATAGGAATCTTGACATAATCGAGCTATACATCTACAACGGAAGGCTTCCCAGGACCATGGCCGCGATAGCCGTCGGTGCCGGACTGGCCATAGCGGGATGCATGTATCAGGCCGTGATAAGGAACCCCTTGGTGGACCCTTATATCACCGGTGTATCGTCCGGAGCGGGCTGTTTTGCTACTGCAGCTACGGCCCTAGGTTTCTCCATACCGTTCCTGTTGGATAATTCCCTGTACCTCATTCCTGTAGTGGCAATAGCCGGCGGCCTGATTGCATTCGCAATTACCATGACCGTTGCCGAATGTTCTGGGGGAGCATCGATCAATTACATCCTTTCAGGAATAATCGTTGGGTTCGCTTTTGCCTCGATCCAGACCATATTTATGACTCTAGGCAAGAACCATCTTACCGATGTGATGTGGTGGCTGTACGGGAGTTTCGCATACATAACATGGGAGAATGCTTGGATCGTATTCGTCCCGGTAATCGGCGTATCGCTGATAACCATGATATGGGCCAGAGAATTCAATCTATACTCCATGGGCGAGGATCAGGCCGCTCAGCTGGGCCTGAACGTCAAGATGTTCAAGAGGCTAACGATGATCGTCGCTTCGATCCTGACATCGCTGTGCGTGGCGTTCGTCGGAATAATAGGTTTCGTGGGATTGGTTGTGCCACACGCCTGCCGCATGGCTCTGGGGAGCGATCACCGTCTAATAATGCCCGCATCGATTGTGATTGGTGCCATGTTGATGCTGTTCGCCGACCTGATAGCAAGAACAGTCATGTCGCCGGCAGAACTCCCCGTAGGGGCGATAACAGCCATGATAGGGACGCCTGTGTTCGCCTATATGCTGATGAAAAGGGGGCGCGACTATGAAGGATGAAACGGCCGTGCTCAGAATCCGGGGCCTTGTAAAGGAATTCGACGGCTTCAGGGCTCTGAACGGGATTGACCTGGAGTTCGGAAAAGGACTATTGATCGGATTGATAGGTCCCAACGGATGCGGGAAATCGACTATGATAAAATGCATATCCAGGATATATCCTCAGACCGAAGGCATCATTGAAGTGAATGGCAACAATATCTCCGAGATGAAAGTCATGGATGTCGCCAAGATGGTCGCAAACGTTCCTGCGGAGGTCGGACAGACGTTCGGAATCAGTGTCATGGATATGGTCATGTTAGGCAGATACCCATTCGTGGACAGGATATGGTGGGAAAACCCCGAGGATGAGAGGATATCCAGGGAGGCACTTCGTACTTTCGGTATTGATCACCTCAGACGTAAGCAGGTCTCCCTTTGCTCATCCGGAGAGAGACAGCGTGCACTGATAGCGAAAGCATACGTTCAGGAACCGATTCTGATGCTGGTGGATGAGCCTACTTCGCATCTGGACATAAAATACAAGCTCCAGGTCATGGAGTACCTGCAGAAGATGGCACGCTCCGACATGACTGTGGTGGTCGCGGAGCACGATATCTCCCTGATGGCCAGATACTGCGATGTCTGCGTGATCATGAAAAAGGGCGAGATAGTTGCGGTGGGGGATCCGAAGGTCATAATCACCGAACAGCTCATCAGGGATGTCTACGAGGTAGATGCAAGGGTCGGCCTTGATGCGGACGGGGAGATCTACATGCTTCCTAAAAGGTGTCTCGAAGATTGTCCCTGATGTCGAAACAAGAAACGCGCTCAATTTGTGTTCTATTCCGTATCATGCCTTACTGTTTGGTAAAAAAATGTATTTATTGGTTCAACCCGAGACATCGGATGGATAATCCATCTAGGGGGTGTCGCCATGATTGATGAGACTAATTTCCATATCGGAATGAAAAGGTTGGAGAAGTTAGCGCAAAGCAGCAGAAGAGACTCGGACAAAGTAAGCAACGAACGCAAGATCAATGTCTGCAACATATGCGGTCATCGCTGGAAAGCGTGTTTGAATCACCCGCATCCGCGCGTCTGTCCCAAATGCAGGTCTTCATACTGGGACCATGACGACATAAAACACTACGAATGCTTCCGTTGCGGCCATAAGTGGCTGTCTGCCCGTGTGCCGGTCAGATGTCCGAGCTGCAGAAGCAGAACTTGGGGCACACGTCGCCTAAATGTGAGGTGCAAAGTCTGCGGTGCGCATTGGAAGGATCCAGTCTGGGTAGATGGCAAGATGCAGTGTCCAGAATGCGGCAATGACGACCGCGACGGGATCATCATCTCCCCGAGCAAAATGGGAGAACATGGAATCTTGAGTCGGAACAGCACCCTTAACGAAGACTTGATCAAGGGTATGCGTTCGGCCAACGGCCCTTATTTTAAAACTGTTTTTCTGGTTAGAAATGGCCTGTCATCAGAGCATGCTGGAATACTCGTTAGGTTGGACGGCGGAAGTTCTGTTACCTCCATAGCGTCGGAGATGGCGTTGCCGGTCGCGGATGTAATGACGGTCGTGAGTGCATACATCGATCTCTTCCAGACCGAGGGTGCATAAAGTGAAGATCCTGAACACAGCGAACTTCGGTCCGTCCGCCAGATACACGGATGCGCACCTGTTCGTCATCATGGATATCCTTGACAGGAACCATCGCTGCAGCAGGAAGAAGCTTGTTGAAGAAACTGACCTTGGCGAAGGCAGCATCAGAGGGATGCTGAAGGTTCTGAAGGACTGGAAATGGATCGAAGTCATCCAATCCGGAGTATCGCTTACCGAGACCGGCAAATCCAATTTCAAGGATTTTGGGATATTTTTCGTGGACATTACGAACGATGTGTACGGCACCGGTGGATACCAGCAGGCAATCCTGATCAAAGGAGCTGCGAACGACGTTACCAACGGAATGGCCCAAAGAGATCTGGCGATCAGGAACGGTGCGGACGGTGCATCCATATTCATAATACGCAACGGAAAACTTTTGTTCCCCGAATCATGGGACGTGGACATCAACGACCCCGAATTCGCGGATAGGATAAGATCTACCGGAATGGAGGAGGGCGATGCCCTTATGATCGTGGATTCAGAATCTGAATGGCATGCCCGGCTGATTGCCGCAGCCGTCGGTCTGGCGATGAGATGAGATTGATTATTGTCTTATTCCCCATCATCATCATCCTGGCATCCATCTTTGCGGCAGGAGCGGAGATTTCTTCAGAACAAATCGTAGAAGGATCCTCATATGAATACACGAAACACGGATCGGCTCACCCATCCTATCATTGCGACATAATTAGAGCCGATACCGTCGGGGATATCGTATACATCCCGGCAACCCTCGAGGGATACGATGTTACCTGCATAACCGAGGGGGCATTCTCCGGATCCTCGATATCCTGCGTCATCATACCCCCAGCAGTCTCCATTATCCATCGCGGCGCTTTCTCATCCTGTCCGAATCTGAAGGATGCATATTTCCTCGGAGACCGCCCAAGCATGGATGGGGCATTCGAAATGAAGGTGCTTTATCACGCTCTCCCCAACAGTTCAGGATGGACTGCGGAAGACAGGATCACTGTCGTATCTCTGGATGGAAGCGATTATGCACTGATGCCAGACTGTGCAATGGTGATCGGAGGTAAACCCTCTGACGGCATTCTGACAATAGGGTCCTATGTAGGCGGTCTGGATGTGAAGAGGATAGGCCCTTACGCATTTGCAGGCTCCATGATGGACAATGGGGAGGTTAAGAGACGTTCCGACATCAAAGAGGTCAGGATGCCAGAGGGCATCGAGATAATAGGCGAAAGAGCATTCTATTACAGCGACATTTCATCGATCAGGCTGCCCAATTCTGTCACTGTGCTGAACGACGAGGCCTTCCGCGGTTGCGTCTTCTTGGAATCGGTCAATCTGGATTCTGTTAGATCAATAGGGTTCGAAACCTTTAGGGACTGTGCTTCCATCCGTAACGTTTTCGTCGCCGGATCTGTCGAAAGATGCGGCGACGGGGCGTTCTACCTGTGTACAGGACTGGAGACGGCGATGATATCCCTGCACAACATCCCCAACCGCATGCTAGGATACTGCGAGAATCTTGAATCGGTCAAGCTAAAGGGTGTGACGTCGATAGGCGGTTCCGCATTCTTCAAATGCAGCTCCCTGATAAGTCTGGACTTGGATGGTGTGCGTACCGTCGGCGAAGAAGCCTTCCGTGACTGTACTATGTTGGAAAATACTGCGCTAGGAGATGTCGAAACGATAGGTCATTCAGCATTCAGAGGCTGCACCTCTATTCGTGAGATAACGATTCCAGATTCGGTCTCGTATTTGGGAAGCTACGCCTTCGCCGATTGTACGGAAATTCATAAGATAGTTTCTCTCGGTGCGGCTCCAAGGGGCGACGACACCGTTTTCCTAAACGTGGACTCTAGGATATACTGCAAACCGGAGCATTCGGATTCTTGGATAATGTCGGATTTCGGATTAGAAGTGGAATGCTATGTGTCGGGAGATCAAACATTAACGGCATCCGTAATCATCCTGGCTACCATCGCCGTCGTGATTGCTGTCGTATTCAGGAAGCGGATATCCGCATAATCCTGTGACGGCGATGCGACATCGTCATCCGATTGTCTTAGCCTCGCCCGATGGGTGGGAAGTTTTCTCCATTGGATTGGTTCGTTGGAAAATACTGTGAGCTTTGGCTTATATCACCACAAAACATATCGATTCGGCTCTTGAAAACGAACCGAACCGCAAGTAAAGAGCCTCTGTCGAAAACGACCATAGCGTCGTTCTTCGAAGCCGAAAGAAAGAAGGTGAGAAAATGGAAACAAAAACAATACTGGCCTTCGCGGTCGCGGCGATGATGATGTTTGCAGGAGGATTCACCCTATTTGTGGGTACAGATGAATCCGATGCAGCAGCCGGGGCGGCAGGCAACTTCAACGTGTATATCTACACTGAGGAGAACGACGTTGGAACATGGACAAAACATTACGTACCAGCCTACAATGCGGTCAGCGCTGTGGTTGCTTGTCCGGAATATTCGGAAACAACCGCCACCATTGACCTTACCTACGACTACGCGTATCAGTACGGTGGAGAAACATATTACGATATCAACCCTGCATACGGGACCATAACCAAGTTCTTGGGTCTGGAAAACGATTCGGTATCCGGCACATCATGGAACATGCTGGTCCTGACCAAGACCGGCAACGAATCTGCATTCAGCTGGAAACTGGGGGAAGCAGCGACTGGTTGGTATAAACCTTTCGAGGATTATGCCGCATACATTCCGGCGTACGGTACCGCCAACATCGCTCTGTATTACGGCGATGCGAACGATTCTTCATCGATGGCGACGGATCTCTCGGCGTTCATATCCGACAATTCCAGTAACGATACGATATCTATGACGCCCGTCATCAAGACAGCAGGATCGGTATTCGAACACAGGTTCTTCATCAAGAAAATCCTGGACTGGGGACCAGCAACCATATCAAGCGGCACCTGGGTCAAACTATGGAATTATCTCCAGGTTCCGTTACTGAAGGAATTGCTGCCCCTGACCGGGTACAGAATTGTAGGATACGGATCTGACGCGATGCTCGCGCTGATCGATGCGGTTGGGGGGTCGAATGTCGAGTTCCAGGAAACCAACAATCCGTATCCCGGTTATCTCACATACAGCTGGATGATCTCCATGCTCGGTCTCGAGACCTATTATGACGAGAACAGTGACGAATACATCTACTGGCAGATATACACCGAGCATTCATCGCTGTCTGACAGCAACAACGTATCGGCACAGCTCGTGACCGGGGCATATAGCGCATTGACAAACGCTCCTAAGACGGACGGATCTCTGGCATTCCTGTTCCAGGCATACACTCCCTGAATCAAACAGGGCCGGGTCGGACCGGCCCTTTTCTTTCCCGGAGGATTGGTCAGATGACAAAACACACGCTCAAATCTTGTACAGCGACCCTGGTCATCGTCTTCATGGTTATTCTGTCGGCCAAAAGCACGATGTGGATAACATCGGATAATGCCGATGCTAGCGTAGCCGAGGAAGAACTGTACTATTCGGAAAGCAACAGGCTAAGCTACATAATCAGTTCGGAGATACCTTTCAGCGAAGATGACATCGTTTTCGACTGGCAATATTCACCGATCAACAGCATCACATCGAATTCAGCAACGGTCTGGACCATCACGAGCACACCGTTAATCGTCGGAGATTATGTCTATATTGGGTGCGGAGAACTTTTATTCAAGCTTGAGGCCTATTCCGGAGCTTGTGTTAAGAAGGCAGAGAGGGCCTTCAATGGACCCAGTTTCTTCCATTATCTGGGCTACGGGGACGGCGTGATTATCGACTTCAACGATGGAGAACTGTATGATCTCGACCTCAACAAGAAGGGCAGCATGGGGCCCCTCATTTCATCCTGGTACGAGGGCGGGCTGTTCTACGGCATATTCAAGAACGGAAATACATTAGAACTGAAGAGTTTCAGCATCGAGAAATCTGAAACATACACCGCCGAGTACGGAAGCTGGACCACTGATGTGACCAGATGGTTTAGGATCAACGGCAACACGACCGTGCCTGTGTTCACCGAAACGCACCTGTATTACGTGAGCGCCACCACGGCAGATGGCAATGCCATGAGTCCTGGAAAGACCTTCCTCAACTCGGTGAATTTACAGACCGGTGAAAAAAAGACACTGGACCTAGAACTGGATTACCGCTATATGGATGACGGCTGGCTGACACTTCACAACGGGACCATTTATCTACCCACGTACACGAACGGATTGTTCGACCAAAACGACGAAGAAACTGGTTCAGCGCTGACCGCCGTCTCGATAGATAACTCGGGCAATATGGTGAAGGAATTCTCCTTATTCTTCGAAGAGACGGGTGTAGCCTCGAATCTAATTGTTTACAACGATCGCGGATACATCAATGTCTGCAAGAAAGATATCACTCAGGGAGCCACGTTCTATGTCTTCGACATGACCGATCTGAATGAGAACAGCGAACCGATTTACACCGTTAGCAGCGAATACACTCACGGCGGCATCGTTCTGAACGATTATTACGCGGAGGCAGACGGCGACGTGTACATCTACTTTGTGCCGTACGAGAACGGAGCGCTGCCAGGAAGACCGTATCTGTGCATGATACACGACAATCCGGATACCACGGCTTCCAGAGTCCAGAAATTCACACTCGCATCCGCGGGAAATACAGGGGGCCTCAATTATTCCTCACAGACCGTAAGGGTCACCCAGGATGGCCACATGCTCTGGTACCGTGACTTCGGACAGGTCGTTTGCTTCACCTCCGTCCAGAACAAGTCCTATGACGTGCTCCTGCTGGCAGGGGACAACGCGAAATTCGTCACACTCACCGAAGAGGAGCTAAGAGGTCTGGGAAATGACTGTATTACGGTATCGGACAAGGTTATTGTCAACTACGTTCTGAGCGAACAGACGGTCAGCGATTTTAATATGTACTTTTACAAGGACGGCAGCGGTTGGACGCAGACAACGGACTCCGATCTGAATAACGTCTCTGGCAGCACTTATTCCCAGATCAATTCACAATCTGGATGCACCATCAATTACCTGATTCTATCGAACGGAGATACACCCGAAGAAAGCACGGTATATCATGCACCTAACGGCAAAAGGGTTACTATCGGGAATTATGTGCAGGATAGGAGCCTCATAGGAATCGAACTGACAGAAGGGGAACCAACAATACCGGAGGTTCAGAAGCCATATGCTCTGTCATTGAATATTTCCAATTCAGCCACCGATGCGACTATAGATATCACCCTGACCGAAACGGATGATTCGGAGCCCCTGGAGAATCCTCGCATCCTGGTCATATCGGCCTACGAGGGTGGGATAGCCCATAACGTCTGTCCGACCGTTGGTCCTTTCGTTGACGGGATGACCGTAGAGAGGGTGGTGGTCAGCAATAACGATCTGGTATCCGTATCTATAGAGGTCACGGATGGAATCCCGGTAGGAACGTATGCTGAATACGGATCCGCCACATACATAGCGGATGATCCAATCCCTATTGATGCGGATTACATAATCACAAACGACGATACAGTATATGAGTTCATAAGCGGTGAATGCTATACTCTGGATATCCTGTCTGAGTCCCGTATTTCTGCACTGACAGGAATCTCGGTGACCAACGGAGATGGTGTTGTCATCGATGAGATCCGGCCGGAGATTGGGAGCGCAAATATAATCTGGAATGTACAGTCCGACGGCTTCTTCCATGCGTACTGCACAGTAACAATTACGGGCCCGTCTATCGAGATGTGTATTGTTGCCATCGAGGGATTACCCTATCAATTCAATGCGAAGATCATAGGCAGCGATCCGGAACCGCCGGTTCCGGAGGAGCCCGACTATGTGGTGAATGAGGGCACATCCTCGACCACGGTGTACGAATTCGTCAGCGGCCAGACGTATTTCGTGGAGTACATCA
>Ga0079305_1000896_pt1 | contig 50099 bp, 48 predicted proteins | sample LMS_cellobiose_e_FD_79183 | JGI IMG/M metagenome (GOLD analysis project Ga0079305, IMG submission 79183) | Rumen-fistulated moose microbial communities from Alaska, USA - LMS_cellobiose_enrichment | ecosystem: Host-associated > Mammals > Digestive system > Stomach > Rumen fluid ...
CGCTTTTTCATGCTGTAAATGCCGATGGCGGCCAGCGTGCCCAGGATGGTGGCGGCGACGGTGGCCACAACGGCTACCGACACCGTGACCCACAGCGAGTTCATAATGGAGTTATTCTGGAACAGATCCACATACCAGTGGAAGGAAAAGCCCTTCCAGTTGGAGGCGCTGCGGCCGGAGTTGAAGGACTGCACGATCAAAACGGCGATGGGCGCGTAGAGGAAAATCAGGATCAGCGCCAGGTAAAACTTTTTGAAAAACCGCTTCATACGATGCCGCCCCCTTCGCCGTTGGGATCAGCCTTGCGCAGGATCGAGAGCGAAATCAGAATAAGGATCATCATCACCAGCGACAGCGCGCTGCCCAGGTTCCAGTCGCCCGCCTTTAAGAAGGTGCTTTCGATCAGGTCGCCGAACATGCGGGTGTTGCCGCCGCCCAGCACGCGGGGGATGAAGAAGGTGGTCACCGAGGGCATGAACACCATCGTGATGCCGCTGATGACACCCGGCAGGCTGAGCGGCATGGTGACGCGCACCAGCGTTTGCACATCGTTGCAGCCCAAATCCTGCGCCGCTTCGGCCAGCTTGGGGTCCATTTTGTTGAGCGACGTGTAAATGGGGAACACCATGAAGGGCAGGAAGTTGTACACCATGCCCAGCAGCACGGCCTGCTGATTGTACATCAGCTGCACCTTCCCGATGCCGATCGACTCCAGAAAGCTGTTGATCAAGCCGTTGTCTTCCAGCAGGCTCATCCAGGCGATGGTGCGCAGCAGAAAGTTCATCCACATGGGAATGATGAAGAGCACAACCAGCGTCGCACCCAGCTTGATGCGGCGGTCTGCCATGAACAGCGCAGCGGGATAGCCCAGTATCAGCGAAATGACCGTGCACAGCAGCGCCATCCACAGGGAGTAAAGCAGGTTATCCACGTTGATGGTGCCGCGGGCCACCCGCAGAGCGGCTTCATCGCCGCCGCGGGCGCGGATGGTTTCCCTGCGCAGGAAATTGCTGTCCCAGAATGAGCTGAAATTATCCAGGGTAAAGCGGCCATTGGCGTCGGTGAAGGCGTAATAGGCGATCAGGATGCAGGGCAGAATGGTGAAGATGAGCATCCACAGCGTGTACGGGGCGGCAAACAGAGAGCGTTTGATCCCGTGATTGCGCCGCACGGAAAGGATGACCAGCCCCACGAAGGCCGCCAGGGCGACGCCCATCGCCCAGGGAGCCCATGCAGGAAGCTTCAGATCCGTCATTTTCAGGCCTCCTTCATGGGATGCATGATGTGAATGTTGAAGGGAACGATGGACAGGCCCACCTTGGAGCCCACGGGTTGCATGGTGGTTGAATGGATCTTCCAGGTGAAATTGCCGGCATCGATCATCATTTCATAGTGCACGCCCTTGAACAGCACGCTCTTCACCGTTCCGGTCAGCTGGCCGATATCCTCGCCCACGATCACAATATCCTCGGGGCGCACCACCACGTCCACGGGCTTGTCTTCGCCAAAGCCGCTGTCAACACAGGGGAAATCCACCCCGGCGAAATGCACCAGCTCATCCCGCACCATGGTGCCGCGGATGATGTTGCTCTCACCGATAAAGTTGGCCACAAAGGCGTTGGCAGGCTCGTCGTAAATGGTCTTGGGGGTGCCGATTTGCAGGATATGGCCGGCATTCATGACTACGATGGTGTCGCTCATGGTCAGGGCTTCCTCCTGGTCGTGGGTCACGTACAGGAAGGTGATGCCCAGCTGCTGCTGCATGGATTTGAGTTCCAGCTGCATTTCCTTGCGCAGCTTCAGATCCAGCGCGCCCAGCGGCTCGTCCAGCAGCAGTACCTCCGGCTCGTTTACCAGGGAGCGGGCGATGGCGATACGCTGCTGCTGGCCGCCGGAAAGGGAATCCACATAGCGCTTGCCATAGCCGGCCATGTTCACCAGGTTCAGCATTTTATCCACGCGCTTGTCGATTTCACCCCGGCTCATCTTTTTGATTTTCAGGCCGAAGGCGATGTTGTCATGCACGTTCAAATGGGGGAAAAGGGCATACTTCTGGAATACCGTATTGACGCGGCGCTTATAGGGGGGCATATTGGTGATATCCTTGCCCTCGAAAAGCACCCGGCCGGTGGAGGGGTACTCAAAGCCGCCGATGATGCGCAGCGTGGTGGTTTTGCCGCAGCCGGAAGGGCCCAGCAGGGTAACGAATTCCTTTTTGCGGATATATAAATTGATATCGGAAAGAACGGTTGCCCCGTCGTATTCCTTCGATATATTTTCCAGGTAGATCATCCGCGGCTGTTCGCTCATAAGTGCGGCCCTCCTTATAAATCAGTCGTTATCAGAAGCTGGGCGGGGTGGAAACCCACAGCAGCTTGGCGGGCCGTTTGCCCGGATTTTTGATTCGATGCGGGGCGGTGGGATGCAGGCAGAAGCTGCCGCCTGTGTGCACCTTCAGCTTTTGATCGCCGTTATACAGCACGATGGCGCCGGAGAGCACATAGCCGAATTCTTCTCCCTCGTGGGGCGGAAATTCCTGGGATTCTCCGCCGGGGCCGATGCTGAGCAGGATGGGCTCCATGCTGTTTTTCTGGGCGCTGGGCACCAGCCACAGCACGCTGCCCCGCAAGGTCTCCTCGTCGTTTTTTTCAAACATATCAGCGGGCTCAAAAACGATTTTTTCATCTTTGTCCGCTTCGGAAAAAAAGCTTTTCAGGTCACTGCCGAGGCATTCCAGCATATCTGTCAGCGTAGCGATGGAGGGAGAGGCCAGATCCCGCTCCACCTGGGAGATGAATCCCTTTGTAAGCTCGCAGCGATCCGCCATTTCCTCCTGCGTCAGATTCCGCTGAAGGCGCAGCCTGCGCAGCCTTTCACCGATTTTCATTGTCAGCAGCTCCTTGGTCTGGTTTAGCGTTGCTAAACATTTTGTGCAATCGCCAGGTTTAGAATTACTAAACTTTGAGCACGAAAATGATTAAACCACAATCCAATTCGCATGTCAATATGATTTTTATAATTTTATGTTGCAATTTGATGTTTTTTATGCTAAAATTCATTTGGTCAAAGTTAGTCAATCTTTTGACCTTGCAAAGAGGTGAGCTAAATGCGATTGAGCGACGCAATTGAACAGTTTATCAAGGATATGATGAAACAGGAAGAGCAGTCCGGCATCGACCTGAAGCGAAACGAGCTGGCGGAATACTTTCACTGTGCCCCCTCACAAATCAATTATGTGCTGTCAACGCGCTTCACGCCAGACCATGGGTATGTCACCAGCTCCCAGCGCGGCGGCGGCGGCTATATCCGCATCGTGCGCATCGTTCGTTCGGGGGATGAGCAGCTGCGCTACCTGCTGCATGAGCGGGTGGGTGAAAGCATCACGGCGGGCGAAGCCCAGATCCTGTGCATGCAGCTGTCGGAGCGCGGAATGGTTTCCGCCCCGGCGGCCCGGCTGATGGCGGCGGCCACGTCCAGCAGCGCACTGTCCGCGCCTGTGCCGGAAACGGTAAAAAACGCGATGCGTGCGCATATCCTGCGCAGCATGCTGCTGTCCCTTGCCCAAAGCCAGGCACAGGAGGAAGGAAGTGAAGGCGGATGAAATGCGATGTTTGCGGCAAGCGGGAAGCGGCGGCCGTCGTGACCCTGCGCGTCAACAATAAGAACACAGTGCGGCGCGTGTGCGCTCATTGCGTTAAAAAGCTGCAGCGCGGAGACGCTTATTCCGCCCAGATGGCCGTGCTGAGCATGATGCAGCCGCCCGCGGAAGAGATTACCTGTCCGCTGTGCGGCAGAACTTCGACGGACTTGATCCGCAGCGGGCGTGTGGGCTGCGCCCTTTGCTACCGTGTTTTCGAGCCGGTAATTCAGCCGCTGGCGGTGCGCATGAACGGCGCGATGCAGCATACGGAAGCAAAGCCGGAGGAGGAAACGCCCCGGAATGAAAGGGCACAGCGCATCGCCGCCCTGCGGGATGAGATGTTTGCGGCCGTCAATCAGGAGGCGTATGAGCGGGCCGCCCAGCTGCGGGATGAAATACGCCAGCTTGAAAGTGAAAACAGCGGGGAAGAATGATCGATGATGGATTATGTGCTGAACGCGGCCGTGAGCCTGCTCCGGAATTATGAGGATTTGCCCTTTGACGCGCCGGACAGCGAGGAAACGGCCCGGCGCGCGGTAGAGCGCGCGGCGACCGCCCTGGAGCGCAGCGGTGACAGCTTCGCCTATCTGCCGGTCGCCGATCTGCCTGTTGAAAAGCGGCTGGAGCTGGAGGAAAAGCGCTTGCTTTCCGCCGAAGCCCAGGACGCGCCTCACGGCATCGCCTATTTGCGAATGGATGAAAAGGTATGCGTCGAAGCGGCGTCGGAGGATCATCTGCGCATATCGGCCTTTGACGCGGCAGGAAAGCTGCAAAGCTGCTATCCGCTTTGCGCCGATCTGGAGGAGCGGCTTGAAAACACCGGAAAGCTGGCAAAAAGCGAGGCCTTCGGCTTTTTGACGGTGCACCCCTGCGACGCCGGAACGGGCCTGCGCGCGTCCCTGCTGCTGCACCTGCCCATGACGGTGCTGGTCAAGCAGCTGCCCGCCGCCATGAAGGTGGCGGCCGGCGCGGGCATGACGCTGATCAGCCGGAATAAGGGCCTTTGCCTGCTTGAAAACCGCGTTACCATGGGTATAGACGAGAATACGCTGCTGCAGCGGGTATCGGAAACAGGAGATAAGCTGTGCACCCTCGAACGGGGCCTGCGCACACGGGCCAGGGAGCGCAGCGATGTGGCGGTGCTGGATCCTGTCTGGCGCTCCTACGGTACGGGCCGGTATGCGCTGCGGATCGGCCGCGGGGAGGCAGAGCAGGTGTGGAGCATGCTCACCCTGGGGCTGAGCGTCAGCGACGTGATGCCCTATACCGAGCAAATGGCAGACGAAATCTGGACGCTGGCGCATATGACCCAGGCCCAGCTGACACAGGATCATCCCGGCCATCCGGATATCATCCGGGCGCAGAGAATACGCACAGTTCTGAGTGGAGGAAAGTAAATGGCGATTTATGCAAAATTCAATGAAAGGGCGCAGCGCGTGCTTGCCATAGCCCAAAAGGAAGCCCAGGCTATGCGCCACCCCTATGTGGGTACGGAGCACATGCTGCTGGCTTTGGTTTGCGAAGCGCGGGACGACGTGCCCGATCTGCCGGAGAGCATGACGGAGGACGCCGTGCGCTCCGCCATCCGCATTTTTATCGGCCAGGGCACCGGGCTGCAAAACCCCATGGAGCTGACCCCCCGGGCGAAAAAGCTGCTGGAAAACAGCGTGCGGGAGGCGCAGATGCTGGGGCATCCCTACGTTACCAGCGGCCACCTGTGGCTGGCGCTGCTCAGCGAAAGCGAGGGCGTTGCCGCGCGGATATTGACCACCCCGGGCTGCGACCGGGAACAGCTGCGGCGCAGCGTGCTCAAGCGGATCACCCAGGAGCAGGGCCGGGTGCAGAAAAATGCCGAGGAAAAGCAGGGAGAGGATTCTGCCCTGGCCAGCTTTGGCACCGATCTGACGGCCCGCGCACAAAAGGGCGAGCTGGATCCCGTTGTGGGCCGCGAAACCGAAATCGAGCGCATCGTGCAGATTCTTTCCCGCCGCACGAAAAACAACCCGGTGCTCATCGGCGAGCCCGGCGTGGGCAAAACGGCGGTGGCGGAGGGCCTGGCCCAGCGCATCATCGCGGGCAACATTCCGGAAACACTGACCGGAAAGCGGCTGATTTCCCTGGACGTGGGCGCGCTGGTGGCGGGCACCAAATTCCGCGGGGAATTTGAAGACCGGCTGAAAAGCCTGATGGCCGAGGTGACGGAAGCGGGCGATGTCATCCTGTTCATCGACGAGCTGCAAAACATCATCGGCGCGGGCAAGGGCGAGGGCACCATGGACGCGGCCAACATCCTAAAGCCGGCGCTGGCCCGGGGAGATTTGCAGTGCATCGGCGCCACTACCCTGGATGAGTACCGCAAAAATATCGAAAAGGACGCGGCGCTTTCCCGCCGTTTCCAGCCGGTTATGGTGGATGAGCCCTCCGCTGAGGAGGCGGTGCAGATCCTGCGCGGCCTCAGGGATCGGTACGAGGCCCATCACAAGGTTCGCATCACCGACGAAGCGCTGCAGGCTGCCGTGACCCTTTCCGACCGTTATATCAGCGATCGCTTTCTGCCTGACAAGGCCGTTGACCTGATGGATGAGGCGGCCTCCCGTGTGCGCATTCACGCCTTTACCGCACCGCCCGATTTAAAGGAGCAGCAGAAACGCCTGGAGTGCATCCAGCGGGAAAAGCAGGAGGCCATCGACCATCAGGAATATGAGCGCGCCGCCCGTCTGCGGGACAGCGAGCATGAGATAAAGGCTGAAATCGATGAAAAGCGGGCCGAGTGGGAGGAAACAAAGCTTGCCGGGCGCGATACCGTGACGGAAGAGGACATCGCCCAGGTGGTTTCCGCCTGGACGGGAATCCCTGTCAAAAAGATGACCGAAGGCGAGTCCGAGCGGCTGATGCACCTGGAGGAGATCCTCCATCAGCGGGTGATCGGCCAGGACGAGGCCATTTCTGCTGTGAGCCGCGCCATCCGCCGCGCCCGGGCGGGCCTGCAGGATCCCAAGCGGCCCATTGGCTCCTTCATCTTCCTGGGCCCCACGGGCGTGGGTAAAACGGAGCTTTGCCGAGCGCTGGGAGAGGCAATGTTCGGTGATGAGAATTCCCTGATCCGACTGGATATGAGCGAATATATGGAAAAGCACGCCGTTTCCCGCATGGTAGGAGCGCCTCCCGGCTATGTGGGCTACGAGGAGGGCGGCCAGCTGACGGAAGCGGTACGCCGCAAGCCTTACAGCGTGGTGCTGTTTGACGAGATCGAAAAGGCCCATCCCGACGTGTTCAATATGCTGCTTCAAATTCTGGATGACGGGCGGCTGACGGACAACAACGGCCGGGTGGTATCCTTCCGCAACTGCGTGATCGTGATGACCAGCAACGCGGGGGCCCACGCCATCAACGACGGCCGGGTAATGGGCTTCGGCGGCGAGGGACACGGCGACGCCCTGGCCTATGAGGATATGAAATCCCGGGTAACCGAGGAGCTAAAGCGCGTTTTCCGCCCCGAATTTTTGAACCGTGTGGACGAAACTGTGGTATTTCACGCCTTGACCCAGGAAGAAATCCGGAAAATCGCGGCATTGATGCTGGGGCAGATGGGCAAGCGCCTGCAGGAGCTGGGCGTGACGCTGACCTATGAGGAGGATGTGGTGCGGCTGCTGGCCGAGGCGGGGTTTGACGCCAAATTCGGTGCGCGGCCCCTGCGCCGGGCCATTCAGCGGCGGGTGGAGGACGCCCTCAGCGAAGAGCTGATCGCGGGCCGCCTTAAGCTGGGCGACCGGGTGAAAGCCAGTGTAAACGAAGGAGAGCTCGTTTTCGAAAAGCAATAATGGCCCTGTGCGGCAGCCCCGCGGCATTGAACGCCGCGGGGCTTTGCATATCCGCTTATGGCGGCGCATAGGTGTAACGGAAAGGAAGGGGAAAAGCCGATGAGCGTCGCGGTATTTCTTATGATCGTCTGCGGATTTTGCTACGCCCTTTTTCAGGGTAATACCGGCAGTCTTTCCCGGCAAGTCATGCAAGCGGGGCAGCAGGCGCTGGAAACGGGGCTTGGGCTGGCGGGCTCCTTCATGTTCTTTGGCGGCGTGATCAGAATACTGGAAAAGGCCGGCGCGCAGCGGGCGCTGACGCAGCTGCTGCGCAGGCCCCTGCGCTGGCTGTTCGGCCCGGAGGCATCCCAAGAGGCCATGGAGGCTGTTTCCGTCAATCTGGCGGCCAATATGCTGGGAATGGGAAACATGGCGACCCCCATGGGCATGCGGGCGGCAAAGCTGCTGAATACCGCGGGGCAGTCCGTCCCCTCCGCCGCGCTGTGCATGCTGCTGGTAATCAATGCCACGTCGGTGCAGCTGATGCCCGCATCGGTGATCGCGCTGCGCTATGCGGCTGGAAGCGCGTCCCCAGGTGCTATCGTATTGCCAAGCCTGGCCGCCAGCTCGGCGTCTACAGTGCTGGGCATCCTTCTCTGTAAGGCGTTTGAAAAGTGCGGGGCCAAAGCATGATTGGCATCCTGCTGACGCTGGCTGTCCTGGCTGGATGGCTGCAGAAGGTCGATCTGTTTGCCGCATTTACCGAGGGGGCGGGAGAGGGCTTGCAAAACGCGCTGCACATCATTCCCTGCCTGGCGGCGGTGATGACTGCGCTGGCAGCGGCGAACAGCAGCGGTGCTGTGGAGGCGCTGTGCGAAAAGGCCGCGCCGCTGGCCCGGATTCTGGGCATTCCCCCCGGAACGCTGCCGCTGGTGCTGCTGCGCCCCCTGTCGGGATCCGCCTCGCTGGGGCTTTTGCAGGATATCCTGCGGCAATATGGGCCGGACAGCCCCACGGGGCTGGCGGCAAGCGCTATGATGGGCTCCGGAGAAACGGTGTTTTATACGTGTGCGGTGTATCTCTCCGCCGCGGGCGTAAAGAAAAGCCGGTATATCATTCCCGCCTCTCTGGCTGGGTGGCTGGCGGGATGCGCTGTTACCGGCCTTTTTTTCCAGTGATCACGGCTTGACCGGGCGGACTGGATTTCGTATAATAAAAAAGCCGCGTCCGGCAATATGAATTTGGGAGAAACGACATGTACAAATACAACGCGCAGGTACCGCAGCACGTTCCGGCCATCACGCTGGGCGGCTATGTACGGCGCGCTTTTCCTTTGCTTCCGGAAAGCGCGCTGCGCAGCGCTTTCGACAGGCGAGATGTGAAGATGGACGGAAAGCGCTGCGGCAAAGGGGAAAAGGTTGTGCCGGGCAGCGTTGTTACGGTCTTTACGGAGCATCAGGCCATGATGCCCATTGCCTATGAGGATACCGACGTGCTGGCGGTGGATAAGCCCGCCGGGGTCAGCTGCGACGCGGACGCCTACGGCAGTATGACCGTGCTGGACTGGGCGCAGCTGTATGCCCGGGATGAATTCTGCCCGCGCATGTGCCATCGGCTGGATAATCCCACCAGCGGTCTGCTGCTGCTGGCGAAAAACGATCAGGCGGAAAAGGTGCTCACCGAAATGTTCGCCGCCCATACCGGGCAAAAATCATATTGCTGCATCGTGGCAGGCAGGCCGAAAATTGCCCATGATACTTGTTCTGCTTGGCTGACAAAGGATGCCGCCCGGGGCGTGGTGCGCGTCAGTTCACAGGAAGGGCCCCAGGCGAAGCGCATTGAAACGGAATATGAGGTCATTCAAGGCGGGGCACTTTCTCTGCTGCGGGTCAGCCCGCATACGGGCAGAACGCACCAGATCCGCGCGCATATGGCCTTTATGGGGCATCCGCTGCTGGGGGATGATCTGTATGGAGACCGTGCACTGAACAGGCAGTACGGCGCGCACGGGCTGATGCTGCGTTCGGTGAGCATCCGTATTGAAACCCGGGGGGCGCTTCCGCAGCTGGATGGAAAAGTGATCACCGTTCAGGATATAATAGACCGATGTTATAATAATTTAATACGGTAGTCAGCTTTAGTGATACGATTTTAACGCAGAAAGGAAACATATGCCGACACTAAAGATCAGAATGGTGGCCTCTGATATCGATGGAACGCTGCTGCGCAGCGACGGCACCATCAGCGCTCATACGGTGGACATGATTCACGCGGCCCAGGAGCGGGGCATACTGTTCACCATTTGCAGCGGCCGTTTTCCGGAGCATGCGGACGTGCTCCTGAAGCCCTACGGCATCCGCTGCCCCATTACCGCCTGCAACGGCGCCACCCAATGGGACGCCCGCACGGATACGATTTTGCAAAATCACTTTATTCGGCCTGAATCTGCCCGTCAGGTGGTGGAGACGGCAGAAAAAAACCGATTGGACTATATGATTTTTTGTACCAAGCACATTTCCACCCGCAATGATCGGGTGCCGCACTCCTCCCAGCGGCTTTACGGCGATCTGCTGACGCGTGAATATGGCGTGATATATGATACCGGGCTTGACGCCGTCCGGGAGGCGCTGGAGCGGCCCATCAACAAATTCTATTTTCAGATTGACGACCTCAGCCACAAGCAGCGGATGATCGAAGCCTTTCGCCAAATATCGGAAATCTCCGTTACCACTTCAGGGCAGAATAATATTGAAATCATCCCCCTGGGCTGCGACAAAGCGGGCGGCATGCGGGAAATGGCCCGGTTGTTTGATATTGATATCGAACAGGTGATGGCGGTGGGCGATTATGATAACGATGTGCCCATGCTGCAGGCCGCTGGATTGGGCGTGGCGATGGGGAATGCGCCGGATCATGTAAAGAAGCGCGCTGATCAGGTCACGCTTTCCAACAACGAGGACGGGCTGGCAAAGGCCATCGAAAAATACGTGCTCAATCAGGAATAAACAGTAAAAAAGTGCCGCGCTGCGATGCTTGCAGCGCGGCACTTTCACTCCTCCGGCCAGGGGTAAAACAGCTCGTCCGTTACCAGGTATTCCGCTTTGCCGTCGGTCAGGGCGGTCAGCTTTTCGCATACGGTGGCCGCGTCCTTTTCCCGAATTAACAGCGTGGCGTCCACGGAGGCCTGAAATTGACTGCCCTCCAGCAACGCCGGCAGGGAATGCAGCGCATAGCTGAATTTGTCCCACAGCGGATAGGGCACGTCAAACAGGATGCGCTGGGTTTTTTCCATTACGGACACCTGAGCGGCGTCCAGCGCAATGACGCAGCCCTTTGAATAAGCCCGCACCAGGCCGCCCGCGCCCAGCAGCACGCCGCCGAAATAGCGGGTGACCACCACGCAGCAGTTGACCACGCCCCGGCTTTTGAGCACCTCCATCATGGGCAGCCCCGCCGTACCGCCGGGCTCCCCGTCATCACTGTACCGCATGATGCCGGCATTGGCTCCGATCACATAGGCATAGCAATTATGGGTGGCGTCCCGGTGTTTTTCCCGGATCTTTTTCAGAAAAGCCAGCGCTTCCTCCTCTGTTTCACAGGGGCAGGCGTTGCCGATGAAACGGCTTTTGTTGATGATCACCTCGTCGCAGGCTTCCTGCCGGACGGTTTTATAGCTCAGCATTTTCTCAGTATATCCAGGGTGTGATTGCCGACACCCATCAAGTCAGCCCGCTCGCAGATGGAAAAATGGTAGGCCATAAAAGCCTGAAAAACAGGCTCAGACCAGGTGTTGATCCGATCCCGGATGTAGTTGGCGAAGGTGTCCACCCCAATCAGCTTTTCCCGCCGCAGGCCGCACAGGGCGTTCAGCCTGTCGATATCCTCGGTGCGCACCATTTCAAACAGGTCAGCCGGAGTGGATATGCACTGGTAGTCCTCGGTCAGCATGTGCCTTTCCAGGCAGTTCAGCATGTTCTGGCCGTCGCCCTTGAAGCAGAACTGGATCATGGTGGCCTCGTTCATGCAGTAGGCGGCAAAGATCACGCCATCCGGGGCAAGCACACGCTTTGCCTCGTTCAGCACGGCGCATTTATCCGCTTCGCTGTACAGATGATACAGCGGCCCCAGCACCAGCACGGCGTCAAAGCTTTCATCGGAAAACCGGGACAGATCCATGGCGTTGCCTTGGAAGATCTCGATTTGATCGTTTTCATTCAACTGTTCTTTGAAAACATCGATGTTATGCTGAATCAGCTCCACAGCTGTCACGCGATGTCCGGCCCGGGACAGGGCGATGGAATACCGTCCTGTCCCGGCACCAACCTCAAGGATACGGCTGCCGGGCTTTACATATCGATCGATATAGCGCATGGTGGTCAAATACTCCACGCGGCCATCATTCGAGAGCAAACGGGCGTTTTCATCCCGGGTATTATAGTATTGTTCCAGGTAACCGTATTCCATGACTTCTCCCATCAGATCAGCAGCAGCCGGCAGTAGCTCTTCTTGCCCTTGCGCAGCAGCAGGCCGTCGGTGCCGATCTGATCCGCTGTGATCACATAATCAATATCGGTGACCTTTTCTTCGCCTACGGTGGCGCCGCCCTGCCGCACCAGCTTGCGGGCCTCGCCCCGGCTGGTGCACAGGCCGCAGTCGTTCAGGATGGTGGTCAAACGGCCGTCTGCGCTCAGCTGATCGCGGGTGATCTGGTAGCTGGGCACGTCGCCGCTGGCCGCGCCGCCGCCAAACAGGGCGCTGGCGGCCTGCTGCGCCTTGAGAGCTTCTTCTTCGCCATGCACAAGCTTGGTGCACTCAAAGGCCAGCACCTTTTTGGCCTCGTTGATCTCCTGGCCTTCCAGGGCGCTAAGGCGGCGCACCTCCTCCATGGGCAGGAAGGTCAGCAGCGCCAGGCACTTGCTCACGTCCTGGTCGGCGATGTTGCGCCAGTACTGGTAGAAATCATAGGGTGAGCACAGGTCGGCATCCAGCCACAGGGCGCCCTTCTCGGTCTTGCCCATCTTTTTGCCTTCATGGTTCATCAGCAGCTTAAAGGTGCAGGCAAAGGCGTCCTCATGCTCCTTGCGGCGGATCAGGTCTGCGCCGGCCAGCATATTGCTCCACTGGTCATCGCCGCCCATTTCCAGCCGGCAGCCGTAGTGCTTGAACAGCTGCAGAAAGTCATAGCTTTGCATCAGCATGTAGTTGAATTCCAGGAAGGTGAGGCCCCGTTCCAGCCGCTGCTTGTAGCATTCGGCGGTCAGCATGCGGTTGACGGAGAACAGGCTGCCAATGTCCCGGATGAAGTCGATATAGCCCAGGCCCCGCAGCCAGTCCGCATTGTTCACGATCAGCGCTTTATCGTCGCCAAACTCGATGAAGCGGGAGAGCTGGTTTTTGATGCAGGCCACGTTATGATCGATGGTTTCCACCGTCATCATTTTGCGCATGTCGGTCTTTCCGCTGGGGTCGCCGATCATGGCGGTGGCTCCGCCCACCAAGGCGATGGGCTTATGACCCGCCCGCTGCATGTGCGCCATGGCGATGATGGGGATGAAGTGGCCGAAGTGCAGGCTGGTGGCCGTGGGGTCAAAGCCCACGTAGAAGGGGGTCGATTCCCGCTCCAGCTGCTTGTACAGATCGTCCTCAAAGGTGACCTGGGCGATGAATCCGCGCTCTTTTAAGGTATCCAGAATGTGCATAGCGATGTTCCTCCTGTATTGTAAATGTTGTTTTTAACCTTTCAGGCTTTCGTCCAGCAGGGCCATGCCCCGCTGAATGGTGGGGATATCAGCGTTGGAGAAGTTGAGCCGCAGGGTGCTGTCGTGCCCGCCGTCGGGATAGAAGTGGGTGCCCGGCACATAGGCCACGCCCCTTTCAACAGCCTTCATAAGCATATCGGTGGCGTTGACGCCTCCCCGCAGCCAAGCGAATATGAACAGGCCGCCCTCCGGCCGGGTGAAGCGCTCAACACCCTGCATGTTTTCCAGACAGGAAAGCATGCAGTCCATCTGCGCGCCGTAGCGTTTGCTGATTTGGGCCACGTGGGGGGAAAGCAGGTTCCGCCGCAGATAAGCCTCCACGATTGCCTGGTTCAGATTGGCGGTGTGCAGATCGTCGCTCTGCTTGCAGATCACGCATTTGCGCATCAGCTGAGGCTCGTCGCAAACCAGAAAGCCCACCCGCAGGCCGGGGGAGATGACTTTTGAGAAGCTGCCCATCAGGGCGACCTTTCCTGCGGTATCGAAGGCTTTGATAGTGGGCAGCGCTTTGCCGCTGTACCGCAGGGAATGATAGGGATCATCTTCTGCCACTAGAATATCATACTGTGCAGCCAGTTCAGCGATCCTTTTGCGCCGCTCCAGCGAAAGTGTAACGCCCGTGGGATTCTGGAAGGTGGGAATGGTGTACAGCATCCGCGGATGATAGCGGCGAATGGCTTCCCCCAGCGCGTCCATATCCAGGCCGTTTTCATCGCTGTCAACGGGGATCACCCGCAGCTGATGCAGGTGCATCGCCTGGGTCGCGCCCAAAAAGGTGGGGTTCTCCGTCAGTATCACGTCGCCGGGGTCGGTATAGGCGTCCAGCAGCAGGTTGAACGCCTGGGTGGAGCCGGTGACGGGCAGAACGCTGCTCACGTCGGTCTTGACGCTGAATTCATTTAAAATATAGGGCACCAGCGCCTCCCGCAGGGAGGGCAAGCCCTCCGTCATGCCGTACTGCAGCAGCACCTTGCCGTTGCTGGCTACAAGCTCCCGGCTGATTTCAGCCACGATATCGTCCGGCAGCGCGGCGGGGGAGGGGTTGCCGCCGCCGAAGGAAATGACGCCGGGCCGGGCCGTAAGCTTGAAAAGCTCGCGGATGGCGCTGCCTGTCACACCCTCAGTCCGCTTGGAAAAACGCATGTTTACACTCAATTTCACCGTTCTCCTTTCCCACAAAAAACGCCCTCCGGCAAAAGCCGGAAGGCGGAATAAACCACGGTACCACTTCCGTTCGGCACAGGCTCGCGCGCTGCGCCCTCTGCGGGAACAATCATTCCCCGGCGCTGTAACCGGCGCACCGGCAAGGGCCTACGCAGTTTCCCTTCAGCCCTGAGCTCCCGGGTGTATTCGCCGCGTTTTCCTCCCCACTCGCACCGGCCGTGGGTTCTCTGAAAAGATGGCGCGCAGGTACTCTTCCCGTTCATCGCACGCCCATTATATGTTTTTTTGCGCCCGCTGTCAAGCATTCGTTTTCCGCTTAAAAGAACAATATTTGAAATAAAGTGTTTGATATTGCGCCGGTTTGTGTTATAATCCTTTTTGTGCATTTATATATGGAGGATGCGCCGCGCATGAGGCGGCGATGAGGAAAGTATGCGAATCCTTGTGATCGGGGACGGAAAAGTAGGGCACACCGTGGTGGAGCACCTGGCGAAGGAAAATCACGACGTGGTGCTGATCGATACGGACGAGGAGGCCCTGGCCCGCAGCCAGGACACCCTGGATGTGATGTGCATCCGCGGCAACGGCGCCAACGCCCAAACGCTGATCGACGCCGGGGCGAAGAAAGCGGATATCATCATCGCCGCCACCGCCAGCGACGAAACCAATATGCTGTGCTGCCTGATTGCCAAGCGGCTGGGCGCTAAGTATTCCATCGCCCGCATTCGCGACCCGGAATACAACGAAAGCCTGAGCCTGCTGCGCCATGAGCTGGATATCGACCTGGCCATCAATCCGGAGCGGGCAACAGCCATTGAAATCAGCCGCCTGCTGCGCTTCCCCTTCGCCAGCAATATCGAAGCGTTCGCCCGGGGACGGGTGGAAATGGTGGCCTTCCGTGTGCAGGATAACGACGTGATCGTTGGCACTCCGCTGCGTGATCTGAGCCGCACCCTGCGGGGCATTCCCCAGGTGCTGTACGCCCTGGTGGATCGGGACGGAGCGCTGAGCATTCCTTATGGCGATTTTGTGATCCAGCCCGGCGATCTGGTATACGTTGCGGCCGAGGCCGTGACCATCACCGCCTATTTCCGCTTCCTGGGCAAGGCCTCGGTCAAGATCCGGGATGTAATGCTGCTGGGCGGCGGACGCATCAGCTATTATCTGGCAAAAATGATCACCCCCATGGGCATCCGGGTGGCCATGATCGAAATCAATCAAAAAAAGGCGGAGATGCTCAGCGAATCCCTGCCGGACGTAAACGTGATTTACGGGGACGGCACCGATCAGGAGCTGCTGGAGCAGGAGGGCCTGCCCCAGATGGACGCCTTCGTGGCGCTGTGCGACCGAGATGAGGAAAACCTGATGACCGGCCTGTTTGCCGTGCGGCAGGGCGTGCCGAAGGTCATTGTGAAAAACAACCGCGTAGCTTACGCGGATCTGATTACGGATATGGGGCTGGACAGCATTGTGAGCCCCCGCAGCATCACCTGCGCCAACATCCTGCGCTATGTGCGCGGCTGGGCCAACAGCGAGGGCACCAAGGTGGAGCGGCTGTATCACCTGGCCGACGCCCGGGCGGAGGCGCTGGAATTCATTGCCCGCGCCAACGACCCCTATATTGGCGTGCCGCTGAAGGATCTGACCATGCGGCCCGGCACCCTGGTGGCTGTGATCGTGCGGGATCGCAAGGTGATCGTGCCCTTCGGCAACGACCATATCGAGCCTGGCGATACGGTGATCATCATCGCCTGCGAAAGCGGATTGACCGACTTGAACGAGGTGATCACCCGATGAACAAACGCTTGGTCATCCATGTGATCGGCGCGATTTTGATGATCGAAGCCGCCGCCATGCTGCCGGCCCTCGTGATCGGCCTGATCTACCGCGAACCGGGGGCTGCCCAGGCCATGCTGTATCCCATGCTGATGCTGATCGCCCTGGGCCTGCCGCTGTGGCTGCTGGTGAAGCCGAAGGATCAGAACCTGCGGGCCAAGGAGGGCTTCACCGTGGTGGCGCTCTCCTGGCTGCTGCTGAGCATATTCGGCGCGCTGCCCTTTGTTTTCAGCGGCATGATCCCTAACTTTGTGGATGCGCTTTTTGAAGCGGTTTCCGGCTTTACTACCACCGGCGCGACGGTGGTGACGAATTTTGAAAACCGGCCCCACGGCATCATGTTTTGGCGCGCGTTCACCCACTGGATCGGCGGCATGGGCGTGCTGGTGCTGACGCTGGCCCTGCTGCCCCAGATGACGGGGCGCACCTCCCATCTGGTGCGGGCGGAAAGCCCCGGCCCCAGCATGAGCAAAATCGTGCCCAAGATGGGCGATTCCGCCAAAATCCTGTATCTGATTTACGGCGCGCTGACGGTGATTGAGTTCATTGCGCTGATGATCGCCGGCATGGATGTGTACGACGCGGCTATTCACGCCATCAGCACGGCGGGCACCGGCGGCTTCAGCACCTATGGGGACAGCATTGGCGCCTTCAACAGCCCGGCCATCGAGATCATCATCATGGTGTTCATGGTGCTGTACGGCGTGAACTTCGCTCTGTACTATTCCATCCTGATCGGCAACTGGAAGGCTGTGAAGAAGAGCGAGGAGCTGCGCTGGTATCTGGGCATATTCGCCTTTTCCACCATCGCCATCACGGCCTTTGTTACCCCCCTGTACGGCAATGTGTTCAGCGCGCTGCGCTTCAGCAGCTTTGAGGTGGCCAGCGTCGTTTCCACCACCGGCTTCGGCGTGGTGGACTTCAATACCTGGCCTCAGTCGGCCAAGGCGCTGATCCTGATCCTGATGTTCTTCGGCTCCTGCGCCGGCTCCACCGCGGGCGGCATGAAGATCGTGCGCGTGGCGCTGCTGTGCAAATTGGGGCAGCGGGAGATCCGCCGCACCTTCCAGCCCCGCAAGGTGCAGGTGGTGCGCTTTGAGGGCAAAGGCGTGGAGGAGGCGCAGCTTTCCCAGATCAGCGTATTCTTCTTCGTCTATCTGGCGCTGATCCTGGCGGGCATGTTCCTGATCTCCCTGGAAAACCGGTTCGATGTTCAGACGAATTTCAGCGCGGCGCTGACCTGCGTCAGCAACGTGGGCCCTGGCTTCGGCGCCATCGCCAGCGACTTTGCGGGCTACGGCCCCTTCGCCAAATGCGTACTCAGCGTGCTGATGCTGGCGGGCCGCCTGGAAATGTTCCCGATCCTGGTGCTGTTCCACCCCGCGCTGTGGCGCAAAAACTGAGCGATGCCGGGAAAATTCGATTGATATACCCTGCTTGATGTGGTATAATCCGGCTGTCGGACATGAAAATGTCTGTTTTGTGCATCCCAATGTATTTTTCAGACGCTATTGATTGAAAATGCGCCTGATGCGGGATACAGTAATCGCGTAATCAATTCTTTAAGGAGGGCGCAAATGTCGCCGAAGAAATCCTACCGTCGCCAGAAAAGGGGCCTGTCCGGCGCGTTCATCGCCATGGGCATCGTCAGCCTGATGTATGGCGGCATCTTCCCGCTGTTCCGGATATTTGACTATGCGATGCTGGCGGTTATCATGATGATCGTGGGCAAGGTTTGGCGCGCCGCCAGCCAGAAAGCGCATGAAAAAGAGGATGAAGCCTGGGAAAAGGCGGAGGAAGAGCGCCTGCAGGCGGAGGCTGCTCGCCTGGAGAAGGAGCGCAAAGCCCGGGAGGAAGCCGAGCGCCGGGAGGCGGAAAAGGCGAAGGCCACCACGGGGGATGCCGCGGTGGACAGCCTGATTTTGCGCGGTCAGCAGATGCTGCAGCAGGTGCGCTCGTAGAACGACCGCCTGCCCGACCCGGAGATCACCGCTCAGATCGATTCCATCGAGCACATTGCCAACCAGATATTCAAGGCGGTGATCGAGCAGCCGCAGAAAGCCCAGCAGATCCGCCGGTTTATGGATTATTATCTGCCCACCACGCTGAAAATGCTGGTGGCTTACAGACGTATGGAGGAGGGGAATGTGCGCGGCGAGGCGGCCGACAACGCCCGCGCCCGCATCCGCGACTCGCTGAACCTTGTGATCGAAGCGTTTTCCAAGCAGCTTGCCAAGCTGTATGAGAACGACGCTTTGGATATAACAACGGATATTGATGTGATGGAAACCATGCTCAAGCAGGACGGCCTGATCGATTCCGGCCTGCGCGTCAGAACATCAACCGGGGAGGAGAAATAAGCAATGAGCGAACAGAAAGTACCCGTATTGTCCCTGAACAGTGACAGCAACTCCAAAGTGGCATTGGAACAGGCTGTCGCCCAGCTGGAAGCTCCCCAGGCGCCCAATGCCGACGCCGCGGTGGCCGCCGCGCTGGATGACAGCTTTACCGAGGAGGAACGGGAGGAGATCAAACGCTTTGCGGGCACCATCGACGTGACCAATCCCGATCACGTGATGCTGTACGGCGCGGACGCGCAAAAAAAGGTCTCAGATTTTTCCGACACCATCCTCAGCACGGTGAAAAACACCGATTCCGGCGAGGTGGGCGATATCCTGACCAACCTGATCACAGAGCTCAAGGGCTTTGAGGGCGTTGCCGAAGCGCCCCGCGGGCTGAAAAAGCTTTTTTTCAGCGCGAAAAAGCAATTGGCCGCCGTGCAGGCCCGCTATGACGTGGTATCCGCCAACGTGGAAACCATCGCGGGCAACCTGGAACAGCATCAGGTGCAGCTGCTCAAGGACGTGGCCATGTTCAACCAGCTGTATGAAAAGAACCTGGAGTATTTCCGCGAGCTGACCATGTACATCGCCGCCGGCGAAATGCGACTGGAGGAGGTTCGCTCCACCGATCTGGAGGCCCTGCGCAAGAAGGCGGAGGAAACCGGCGATACCATGGACGCCCAGGCGGCAAAGGATCTAGCCGATCAGTGCGACCGGTTTGAAAAAAAGCTACATGACCTGAAGCTTACCCGGCAGGTAGCTCTGCAGATGGCGCCGCAGATCCGCATGCTGCAAAACAACAATGCCCTGCTGGTGGAGCGTATCCAGTCCACCCTGGTCAACACCCTGCCCCTGTGGAAAAACCAGATGGTGCTGGCTATCGGCCTGCAGCATTCCCAGCAAGCCATGAAGGCTCAAAAAGCCGTGACCGACGCCACCAACGAGCTGCTGCGCAAGAACGCCGAAACCCTGAAGCAGGGCACGCTGGCCACCGCCAAGGAAGCCGAGCGCGGTATCATCGATCTGGAAACCCTGACCAAGACCAATCAGGATCTGATCGACACCATCACCGAGGTACAGCGCATCCAGACCGAAGGCCGCACCAAGCGCCGCGAGGCCGAAAAGAAGCTGGCCGAGATGGAAAACGAGCTGAAACGGAAGATGCTGGAGAGCTGAAAAACCTGAAGGAGCTGAACAATGGCTGAAAATGCTGCGGCTGCCGAAAGCAGCGCCATGCGAAAAGAAAAAAAGACGCTGGACCCGCGGATCGCCTTCGTGATCATGCTGGTGATGCTGTGTATTGCGCTGTGTATCGGGGCCAACAAAGCCTGGAGGAAAAACCGGGAGGGTGTGGACGCGAGCTTTGCCGTATGGCAGGAAAGCATGCAGCTGCGCACCGAAACCGCGTATAACCTGCTGACCGTCGCCAAGCGGTATCTGCCGGAGGAGAGTGATTTGATCCGTGCCGTGCGGACAGACCTGAGCGGCATGGAAAATGACGCTTCCTCCGCGGTGAACCAGCGCGCGGCCGCGGGCGCCGCCTTTGTTGCCGACGCCGGCGCTCTTCTGAAAGCGCTGGCGGAAAACACCGCTGTGCAGCAGGACAGCCGGGACAGCATGTACGTCAATCTGATGCTGCCGCAGGCGGTGGAACAGTGCAGCGACGAAAGTTCTCTGAACGCCTACAATACGGCCGCTTCCGGCTACAATGACGCCATGCGCTGCTTCAGCGGCCTGCTGGCCCGGCTGACCGGCGTGAACCGTGCGGCGCTGATCAGCGCTGACGCTGCGGCGGAATAACGGGAAAGGGGAAAACATGATGCTGAAACGTGCATTTTTCATTTTGAGCGCCGTGGTGCTTGTTTTCTGCCTGTCCTGCGGCGCGCAGGCCCAAAGCCCTTCCCTGCGCACCGGCGCCGTGAATGACGACGCGGCGGTGCTCAGCGACGCCACCGCCCAGAGTGTTTCCGAACTGAATAACCGCAGCCCCGTGCGCTTCACCGTGGTGACCCGCCATTTTCTGGGCGGCGCTGACGCCCAGCAATACGCGAAGGAGCTGTTTGAAAGCAACGGCCTGCAGGCGGATGACGTGCTGCTGCTGCTGGTGATCGGCGAGGAGCGGTACGCCGTTGTGATGGGGCAGGAAGCCCAGAACGCCATTTCCACAGAGCAGCTGAATTCCCTGCTGTCCGCCAAGCTGCGCCAGCCCTTCCTGGAAAACCGGGATTATGACGGCGCGGTGGGCGCTTTTCTGGTGGCCATAGCTTCTCAGGTTGCCCGGACAGAGGGATATCCTTTTGATGCGGCGGGCCTGTTTGGCATTACAGCCGCCGAAAGCCAAAACGCCGATTCCGGGCAGACAGCAGACAGCGGCAGCTGGTATAATTTTAATACCTGGAGCGGCAATTGGTGGAACGGCTTCTTTTCCGATGACAGCTCCGACGCCATCGACGCAGACATTGACAGCCTGCTGAACTCGGGGGAATTCGCCTATTCCGGCAATAGCTCCGGCTTCAGCAAGGGAAGGCTGATATTGATTCTGGCGGTGCTGTTCTTCATCATCCGCGGAGCCAGAAGGCGCGGCGGTTCCGGCCGCATGCGTCCCTGAGCGCAGGATCGAATTCGAAGCAAAACCGTATAAATCCATGCACAAGTGCAAAGAATGAATATACCAACGCTGTGAAGGAGATACCCGATGCCCGAGCAAAAGGCTGTCGTTACCTATTTTCATCATTCCGGCTTTTCTGTGGGCTGCGCGGATACGCTGCTGATTTTCGACTACTGGCGGGGAGAGCGGAATGAGCTGCAGGGGGATCTTGCGCTTTGCGAGGCGGATTTCGCCGGATATAATCAGGTGCTCTTCTTCGTTTCCCATGAACATCCCGATCATTATGATCGGGTTATTTATGATTTCAGGCATTTGAATTACGTGCACTACATCATCGCCGCCGATATGCCGGCGGACGCCAAGGGCGACCGCATGGCAAAGGGGGACAGCCGCATCTATGGTGATGTCCGGGTGACCGCTTATGACTCCACTGATTTGGGCGTTTCCTTTTATGTGGAAGTCGGCGGGCTGCACATTTTCCATGCAGGCGATCTGAACCTGTGGCACTGGCGGGAGGAAAGCACCCTGCGCCAGATCACCCAGGCGGAAAACCTGTACTACGCCGCGGTGGCTCCGCTGGTGGGCAAGCCCATCGATATCTGCATGTTCCCGCTGGATCCCCGCATGGGCGGCATGTATGAGGCGGGGGCGAACCATTTTATCATGACCTGCAAGCCCCATATCTTCATCCCCATGCACTGGTACGGCAGAACGGAAATCGCCTCCGACTTTGCACGCCATTGCCGCACAAAGTTCACCGAGGGCGTGGCGCTGACCAAGCCCCGGGAGCGGGCGGAGATTCTGTTTGAAAACCACAGCATCAACATTCGCGTGTATCTCAGCGCCCAGCAGGAGGATATGCTGCGCAGGCGTCAGCGCACCGAAAATGAGGATGTTGTGCAGCAGGCGCTGCGGGCGCTGGAGAAGGGCGATCCCTTCTCCGAATCGGATCTGCCGGTGGACAGCATCACCGAAAAGAACGCCGGCCAGAAGGAGTGACCAATGCAGCTGAAAAAGAATATGCAGCTGGAGCTGGATATTGATTCCTTCGGAGCCGAGGGCGAAGGCGTGGCGCGCTGGGAGGGTATGCCCGTATTCGTTCCGGGGGCGTTGCCGGGGGAGCGCATCCGTGCCCTGATCCTGAAGGCGGAAAAGAAGTACGCCTTCGCCAAGGTGACGGAGGTGCTGCGTCCCTCCGCTCAGCGCGTGGCGCCTCTTTGTCCGCATTACAGGCTGTGCGGCGGCTGCTCCTGCCAGCATATGACCTATGCCGCCCAGCTGGAATTCAAGCGAAATCAGGTGGAAGGCTGCCTGCGCCATATCGGCGGCATCGAGGCGGTGGTTCGCCCGGCGCTGGGGATGGATACGCCCTGGCGTTACCGCAATAAAACGGCCATGCCGGTGGCGGGGACGGCGGGATCGCCGCTGATCGGCTATTACGCCCGGCGCAGCCATCGGGTGGTGGATATATCGGGCTGTCTCCTTTCAAGCGAATCAGCGGAGCGTACCGTGGCCGTGATCCGCGAATGGATGGAAAGCGCCCATATCCCGCCCTATAACGAGGAAACCCACACAGGGCTGATCCGCCATGTGATGACGCGCGTCAGCCGTTCGGGGGATCTGATGGCCGTTTTGGTGATCAACGGCAAGCGGCTGCCCGCGGCGGAGCAGCTGCTGGAAGCGCTGCGGCGGCATGTGCCGGAAATGGTTTCCCTGTGCATATCCGTCAATCAGAAGCGGGGAAACGTGATCCTGGGCGATACGTATTCCGTGCTTTGGGGGCGGGATCGCCTGGAGGATACGCTTTGCGGCAGCCGCTTTCTGCTTTCGCCTCTTTCCTTTTTTCAGGTCAATCCGGAGCAGACCGAAAAGCTGTATCAAACCGCACTTTCCTTCGCCGGCCTGCAGGGGAATGAGCAAGTGGCTGATCTTTACTGCGGCGCGGGTACCATTTCCCTGCTGCTGGCGCGGCATGCGGCTCATGTGACAGGTATAGAAATTGTTCCCGACGCCATTCGGGATGCGAAGAGCAACGCCGTTCTCAATCAGATCGGCAACGCTGATTTCATCTGCGGCGCGGCGGAAGCGGTGCTTCCCGGACTGGTGGACAAGGGCCTGCGCCCCGATGTCATCGTGCTGGATCCTCCCCGAAAGGGGGCGGAAAACGCCGTGCTGCAGGCCATTCTGCAGGCTGCGCCCCGCCGGATCGTCTATGTCAGCTGCAATCCGGCTACCCTGGCCCGGGACGCGCGCATCCTCTGCGAAAGCGGGGAATATGCCGTCACAGCCTGTCAGCCGGTGGATATGTTTTGCCAAACGTCGGGCATCGAGACGGTGCTCCTCCTGTCCCGCTGAAAGCTGAACGGCGCGTCCTGCCGTGAAAACAGGATAAACAGAACAGAAACGGAGGCTTTTATTCTATGCGCTTTCGGACAGTCTTTTTTGACGTGGACTGCTGCCTGCTGGATACGCACACATCGGAGAGCGGAATCATCCACACCCTGTACCGGCAGCAGGGGCAGGAAGTGGACGAAAGCGTGGTAAAAGCCTATCAGGCGATTAACAGGCAGCTGTGGGTCTATCTGGATCGCGGGGAAATCACCCGGGAAAGGCTGTATGTGATGCGCTTTGAGCGCTTGTTTGCGCTGTATCCTTTTTTCAAGCCGGCGGAGGAGGTTGCGCCTTGGTTCCTGGCGCAGCTGGCCCAGGCCCACGATCCCCAGCCCGGCGCGGCTCATCTGATGCAGCGGCTGATCGACGCGGGCGCACGCATTTTTACCGCCTCCAACGGAGTCGGCCGGGTGATGAACGGCCGGGTCGACGCCTCAGGGCTTGCGAAGTACCTGACGGGCAAATTCGCCGCGGACGACGTGGGCGCAATGAAGCCTGACCCGCGCTATTTCGAGCGAATCTTTCAGAAAAGCGGTGAAACCGACCTGTCCCGCACGCTGATGGTGGGGGATAACCCGGTAACGGATGTAAACGGCGCGGTGGATTTCGGCATGACGGGCGCTTTGTTCGGAGAGCGGTATCAGGAGCCGTCAAAAGCTGCATACGCAGCCCTGACCATGGCGGAGCTGGAACGGCAGCTGTTTGACCAGGGGAAGGAATAAAGCGCTTTTCCATCTGCCCTTAAAAGTGAATTGACCCGTATGCGTCAAATTGATCAAAATCATTTGACGGATGCGGGCTTTTTTTGTAAACCTAAGGAATCTCTGATTAATTCGGCGGCACGTCTGTCAGCGTCTTTTCCGTGATCTGCTGTGTGAGAAAACCTCGATTTAGCCTTCGGCCCTGGGCCTTCCGGCCCGGCCTGCGCTGAAAACCAGCCCAAGGGCAGGTTTTCCAGGCGCTTCGGCCCCAGTAAACCTTCGGTTTTCTCCCTTGCATCTCACAAAAAATACGTATGCCATCCGACCACCTCATTTAATCAGAGCTTTCCTAATAAAAACTCACCTATGCGGGAGGAAGGCAGCATGACAGACAATCGATCCCAATATTCCATGGGCTTTTATAAATTCCTGATCTATTTCTCCCTGTGGGCCTTTGCTCTTTTCGCCGTTCTGTATGGAGAACGCAACGTGATGGACGCCCTGGAAAACGATCCGGAGCACAAGACGGTCATCATCCTGCTGGGCACAGGATTGACCGCGCTGGCGGCCCTGATCATAAAGCCGCGACCGATATGGCCGCCTTCCGGGAAAAATGCCCAAGGAGCTGATACTCGGCTGTGCGGCCGCCGGCGGGCTGGTGCTGCTCTATCAGCTGGTGTTCTACAATTCGGGAGAGAAAATCTCTCAAAGAGGCCTGTTCAGCGGTTTCCTCTTCATCTGCTGGGTGCATCGCGCTGTACCGGTATTTCAAGCTGCACAGCGAGCTCTTTAAGAATAAAAAAACGGAACCTTTTTGCGCTGCCTCCGTCTAACGGGATGAATAGGAGGATGAATGCCATGAAGAAAGCTGTACTCTTTATCCTTGCGGTGGGGTGCCTGACCCTGCTGCTGGCGGGCGCTGCAAGCGCGGAAAGCCGCGTCATACTGTATACCTATTATCGGCAGGTGGGCTGGGGCGACCGGGTGCAAATCGGCTGGGTGGAGGAGGACGGAGACACCTATCTGGTAACGGGCTTTGACAGCGATTTGCATTGGCCTTATAAAACGGAGGAGCAGTTAAACTGGCTGCAAGACCGCGCTGATCGGGCATGGCAGGGAAAATCCAGCGTCGAGAAGCTGTTTAACCTGAAAAGCCTGATCCTCAGCATTGAGGATCAGGGGAGCCAATCCCACCCCGCAGCCTGCGACGCGGGTACGGAAAAGAGCTTTGCCGTGCAGTATGACCTGGAGGATGCGGCGCAATGCGTTTTGCTGGGCATGTCCGGGGATGATTGCTTTGAAAACTTTGATCCGGACGCACAGGCGCTGTACAGGTATCTGCGTCTGCTGTTTCCCGAGGTCACCTGCTATGCCGGCAGCATGGATCCTGCGGGCTTCATGCCCGTACCCATCCGGCAATTCTGCAACATCCGGGAGTTTGACGCCAATCTGGCGACGATTTCCGCCTGCTATATCGATTGCGAGGAAGGGCCAAAGCAGCTGACGGTGAGTGAGGAGGAGCGGCAGAGCATTCTGCGCATCATACTGAATGGAAAAGTAATCGGCAAGGACAACGCCACCGTCGTCACCGGCGGAACGACCAGCTGCTGGATCACCGATCCGGAGGGAAACGAGCTGGGTTCCATCGAGCTTTACAAAGGCCTGCTCGTACGCGATGACGGCATGTATCGGATTGAATACGAATAAACAATCCATAATCGTCCGAAATCCGCCGTTATTCGGCGGTTTTTTGTTTGACACAGCGACTTGAAGGGGATATACTGTGAGCAGTATTCATGGATGACGGAGGCGCTTTATGGAAAACGTGCTGGAAAGATTTCTGCGATATGTAAAGATCAATACCACAAGCGATGAAAACAGCGAAACCTGTCCCTCCACGCCCTGCCAGCTGGAGCTTGCCCGCCTGCTGTATGCTGAGCTGCAGGCCATGGGCGCGCAGCGGGTGCGGATGGATGAAAATGGCTATGTGTATGCCGAGCTCCCTGAAAACTGCCCGGATCAGCCCGTCATCGGACTGATCGCGCACATGGATACGGTGGACGCCGTGCCGGGGCGCAATTTCTCTCCCCGGGTGATCGAGTATGCGGGCGGGGATATCTGCTTGAACGAAAAGCTGAAAATCACTATGCGGGTACAGGATTTTCCCGAGCTGGACGCCTGCCGCGGCAAGCGGCTGGCGGTGACGGACGGCACCACGGTGCTGGGCGCGGATGACAAGGCCGGCGTTGCGGAAATCATGACAGTGTGCGAACGGCTGCTGAATGATCCCACCATCAAGCATGGCAAGGTCTGCATTGGCTTCACGCCGGATGAGGAGATCGGCCGCGGGGCCGACCTGTTTGACGTGCCGGGCTTCGGGGCGGATTTCGCCTATACCGTCGATGGCGGGGCCATCAATGAAATCGAGTATGAGAATTTCAACGCCGCTTCCGCAAAGATCACCGTGCATGGCCGCAATATCCATCCCGGCTCCGCCAAAAACCGCATGATCCACGCGGCGCGCATCGCTATGCAGCTGCATGCCATGCTGCCCGAGGAGCAGCGTCCTGAATATACGGAGGGGTACGAGGGCTTTTATCACCTGACCCAGATCACCGGCGATGAGGAGAACGCCACCCTTTCCTATATTCTGCGGGATCATGACGCGGAAAAGCTGGAAGAGAAAAAGCGCTTCATCCTGCGGGCTGCCGAATACCTGAACGACCGGTACGGCGCAGAAACCGTGCACGTGGAAATCAAGGATTCCTACCGCAACATGCGGGAGGTCATCGAGCAGCATATGGAAGTGATCACCCGGGCGGAGCAGGCGCTGCGCAGCCAGGGGCTGACCGCCCGCTGTGTGCCCGTCCGCGGCGGCACGGACGGCGCAAGGCTCAGCTTCATGGGCCTGCCCTGCCCCAATCTGGGCACCGGCGGGGCAAACTGCCACGGCATTTACGAATATGCCGTGGTGGAGGATATGGAAAAGATGGCCGAAGTGCTGCTGGCCTTGGTCGCCTGCTGAGGGACGGCATGGAGGAAACCATGATCTGCGCCCTCTGCCCGCGCCTGTGCCGGGCGGAGCGGGCGCCGCAAAGCGGCAAGGGGTTTTGCCGCATGGGCACCCAGGCGGTGGTGGCCCGTGCGGCGCCTCATTTGTGGGAGGAGCCCTTCATCAGCGGCATGAAGGGCAGTGGCACCATCTTTTTCAGCGGCTGCCCGCTGGGCTGCGCCTACTGTCAGAACCACGAAATCAGCCATGAGCGGCTGGGGAAAAGGGTCGCCGCCGCAGAACTGGCGGAGCTGATGCGCGGGCTTGTGGAACAGGGTGTGCACAACGTCTCCTTCGTCACCGGCACGCATTTCGTTCCCGCCATTCTGGAGGCGCTCAGGGTTTATCGCCCGCCCGTTCCCATCGTGTGGAACACCGGGGGATATGAGCGCGTGGAAACGCTGCGTCTGCTGGAGGGAACGGTGGATATTTATCTGCCGGATCTCAAGCACGCGTCGCCGCGCCTGGGCAAGCTGCTTTGCGCCGCGCCGGATTATTTCGACGCCGCCTCCGCCGCCATTCTGGAGATGCTGCGCCAGACAGGCGAGCCCGTATTCGACGGCAACGGCTTGCTGCGGCGGGGCACGGTGATCCGGCATCTGGTGCTGCCTGGCTGCACGGGGGACAGTCTGCGGGTGCTGGACTGGATCGCGGAAAACGCTCCGAAAAGCACGCCGGTCAGCGTCATGCGCCAGTATACTCCCATTCCGCAGTGCGCCATCCGGGGAATGGATCGGCGCGTGACCGACGCGGAATATGATCGGGTGGTCAGCCATGCGCTGGCCTTGGGGCTGAACGCGCTGACCCAGGAGAAGGAGGCCGCGCAGGAAAGCTATATTCCGGATTTCAATATGCGGTAAAAGAACAATAAAACGGACAAAAAAACGACAAATCCGCCTTGGAGAAAAGGCGGATTTGTGATATACTGGATAAGGTTTTGGTTATGCGAATGAGGGAGGGGGCTTTTCATTGAAAATCGGTTTTGATCACGATCAATACACCCGCATGCAGTCAGAGCATATCCGTGAGAGAATCAGTCAGTTCGGCGGAAAGCTGTATTTGGAGCTGGGGGGAAAGCTGTTTGACGACAATCACGCTTCCCGCGTGCTGCCCGGCTTCCGGCCGGACAGCAAAATCTCCATGCTGCTGACCCTGAAAGATCAGGCGGAGCTTGTGATCGCGATCAATGCGGATGATATTGAAAAGAACAAGGTGCGCGGTGATTTGGGCATCACCTATGACGCGGATGTGCTGCGATTGATTGATGCCTTCCGCGGCGTTGGCATGTACGTGGGCAGCGTTGTGCTCTCCCGCTTCAATGGCCAGGCCCAGGCGGAAGCCTTTCAGAAGCGGCTGGAGTCGCTGGGCGTGCGGGTATACCGGCACTATCCCATTGAAGGCTATCCGGCGAATATTGATCTGATCGTCAGCGAATCCGGCTACGGGCGCAATGAATATGTGGAAACCACAAAGCCCCTGGTGCTGGTCACAGCCCCCGGCCCCGGCAGCGGGAAAATGGCAGTATGCCTTTCCCAGCTTTATCATGAGCACAAGCACGGCGTCAAGGCGGGATACGCCAAGTTTGAAACCTTCCCCATCTGGAATCTGCCGCTGATGCATCCTGTCAACGTGGCCTATGAGGCCGCCACGGCGGATCTCAACGACGTGAACATGATCGACCCTTTTCACCTGGAGTATTACGGAAAAAGCACGGTAAACTACAACCGGGATATCGAGGTTTTTCCCGTGCTGCAGGCGATGTTTGAGCGCATCTGGGGCGAATCCCCCTATCATTCTCCCACGGATATGGGCGTCAATATGGTGGGCAGCTGCATCACTGACGATCAGGTTTGCCGGGAGGCGGCACAGCAGGAGATCATCCGCCGTCTGTACCATGCCCGCTGCCAGGAGCGGCAGGGGCACGGCAATGAAGGCGAGCTGAGCAAGCTGGAGATCCTGATGCACCGCCTGAACCTGAGCGACGCCAACCGCCCGGTGATCGAAGCGGCCCGACAGCGCGCTGAGGAAACCGGCGCGCCCGCCGCCGCCATTCAGCTGGAGGACGGGCGTCTGATCACCGGCAAAACCACCTCTTTGCTCGGCCCCTCCGCCGCCATGCTGCTGAACGCGGTGAAGGAGCTGGCCGGGATCCGGGATGAGATCATGCTGCTTCCTCCCGCGGTGATCGAGCCTGTACAGGAGCTGAAATGCAAATACCTGGGCAACCATAATCCGCGCCTGCATACCGACGAGGTGCTGGTGGCCCTGTCCGTTTCGGCGGCTACCAACCCCGTGGCGGCCCTGGCGCTGGAGCAGCTGCCCAAGCTGAAGGCCCTGGAGGCGCACACCACCGTGATTTTATCCGGCGTGGATATGAATGTTTTCCGCCGCCTGGGCATCAACATCACCAGCGACCCCAAGTACCAAACGAGAAAATTATATCACAGGTAAACAGACAGCTGGCCGATCCGAAAAACGGATCGGCCGTATTTTATGAAATTTTCCACGTTTCAACCGGGTTTTCCGCATGCAGCAGCAACGGGGCAATGTTGTCATTCCACAGCCATAAATGCCGGTATTCCTCACTGCTGAAAAGGCAGGGCATCCGGGTATGCACCGGAGAAACCACATTGTCCGCCGCCCGGGTCAGTATCACAAAATGCGGCGTTCCGTCCTGCTCCCTGCGGTAAAGACCGGCCATATACAGACATTCCTCCCCGGCCAGGGCAAACAGATGGGGCTGTTTTTGTGCATCCCATTCGTAATAGGCGCTGGCGGGAACAAGGCAGCGGCCCAATGAAAGCAGGCCGGAAAAAGTGGGCTTGCTGCACGCGCTTTCAGAGCGGGCGTTGATCATCAGGCGCTTCCCGCCCCCGGGCAGCGAAAAGCCCCAGCGCATCTCCATGCGTCCCTCCGCCGTGTATACCGCGGCGGTTTCGGAGGGGAACACGTCCCGCTTGCCGCCATGCGCATCAGTCACCAGGTATCTGCCGCACATTTTCCTTTTCCTCCACAAACCAGCGCTGCTTTTCATCCTGAAACAAGTAGGTTTCATGCTCCCCGATGCGGATTGTATACCGCATGCCCTGTACGCCCGCCTTGGTGGCAGCGGCCTGGCGGTGGCAGATTACCTGATCGATGCCATAGCGCTGCCCGCGCAGGGACAGGGAAATGGGCGTGATGCGTCCCGCCTCGTCAAAGAGGGCGTCCACCGATACATAGGTTCTTCGGAACATGGCAAAAACCTTCTTTACTGATTACATTTCCCGCCGATGGATCGCCGCCATGTTGGCGGCGGACAGCGAGGAATCTGCGGCATATTGCAGCGCCTTTCTTTGATCGCCCGTCAGCAGGATGGCGCGGAACAGAGCGCTTTTTCCGAAGCGCCCGTGCAGCTGATCCGCCGTCTTTTCCAGCAGGACGGCCCGCTGGGCCGGGGGATCGGGCAAGGCGGAAAGCTGGATGCGCCGGTCATCCTCAAATATCAGCCCGCTGCCCTGCACCCCCAGGGAGCGCAGGGGCTGGCCCGTCCAGACCTGCCGCAGCAGACGCAGGGCGGCCAGGCTCAGCTCCAGGGAAAGATCGGTGGGTCGGGGCAGCTTCATCTGGTGGGTGCTGCCGGACAGGTCGGTTTTTCGCAGCCAGACCGTTACGGTGGTGCAGCGCACCCGCTGCTTTCGCATGCGCTCCGCCACGCTGTCACACAGCATGTACACCACCCGCTGGGCATCCAGGCTGTCCGCAATGTCAAAAGCGGGGGTGGTGCTGTTGCCGACGGATTTGATATCATCCGCCTGATCCAGCGCCAGCACCGGGGCCGCGTCGCGGCCGGCGGCATAATCATAGAGCGTATCGCCGTTTTTGCCCAAAATATCATGCAGAGCGGCCTGGTTGGCCCGGGCGATGTCGCCGATGGTGCGCAGGCCGTAGGCGTTCAGCTTCTGCGCGGCGGAACGGCCGATGAAAAGCAGCTCCCCAACAGGCAGCGGCCACACCTTTTCCCTGAAGTTTTCCGTGGAAATCACGGTGGTGGCGTCGGGCTTGTGCATATCGCTGCCCAGCTTGGCGAATATCTTGTTGAAGCTGACGCCGATGGACAGGGTGATCCCCAGCTTCTCCCGGGCGCGCCGCCGCAGAGTAGAGGCCAGCTCCATTCCCTCCTGCGGGCCTCCGTCAATCGCCAGCCAGCTCTCATCCAGGCCGAAGGGCTCCACCTGGCTGCTGTATTCGGCATACATATCCCGCAGGATGCGGGAAAAGCGCACGTACCGCTCTCCGCAGGGGGGAAGCAGCGTCAATTCAGGGCATTTCTCCCGGGCGGAGCCGATGGTTTCGCCCGTTTTGATGCCGCGCTTTTTCGCCAGCTCGTTTTTGGCCAGAATGATGCCGTGACGCTCTGCCGGATCGCCGCAGACGGCCACCGGCTTATCCCGCAGCGTGGGGTCATAGACGCATTCCACCGAAGCGTAAAAATTGTTGCAGTCGCTGTGCAGGATGGTTTTCATAACCCCCTCCATAAATACGAACAAATGTTCTTGCTCTTATTATAGCGAAGGGCTTTCTGAAAATCAAGAGGGAAATGCGAACAAATATTCGCTATTTTGCCAGCGAAACGCCGTCCAGCTGGCCCAGCAGCGCCTGGGGATCGGCCATGGCGGCGGAAAAAAGATGATCTTCATCGATAATGCGCTCAATGCGGCAGGCGTTCGCATCCATCAGCGCCACCAGATGGTAGGCGTCCGGCTGCAGCTGTGCCAGCAGCATGCTCAGGGGCAGTTCCGGCGCGGCGCATAGGCATTGTACGGTCAGCACGCCGTTTTTCTCCAGCCTGGAGCGATGGGATACCAGGCTGGCGATGTACCGCGCAGTGCCGCCCCTGCCCTCCAGGCCGGAAGCATACAGCAAATAGCAGCCCATCACCATGCCGAAGGGCCGGAAGAAGCCGCGCGCCGCTGAGATCAGGCTGGCGATCATCATCAGCATGGCCAGGGCGCGGCCCGCCTGCAGCAGACGGGAAAATACGGCAGAGCGCGGCCAGCGAACGCTGAAAAGGGACAGCAGCATGCGCCCGCCATCCAGCGGCAGCACAGGCAGCAGATTGACCGCCGCCAGGGCCAGGCTGGACGCGAGGAAGGCGGCGATCCATGGGGATGCGCCGCCCCGGAAAAGAAAAACCGCGGCAGGCAGGGCAGTAAGCAGGTTGGCTGCGATCCCGGCAGCGGCCAGCAGGAAGCCCTTTCTGCCCCGCAAACCGTCGCTCAGGCTGATCTGCATTGCTCCCCCAAAGGGCGTCAGCTCGATTTGGGATACGGGCAAGGAAAGGCGCAGGGCGGCAAAATAATGGCCCGCCTCATGCAGCAGCAGGGCCGTTAAACCGGCGGAGAGCGCCGCAAGCTGGCCGCCTGCGGTATATACCAGCGCCAACAGAGGAAACAGGATATGCACCCGCAGCACGGTGCCGTGGAAAGAGCCGATCCTGATGCTCATGGCGTGCGTGCTTCCAGCTTACCGCTGCAATCCAGGGATTTTTCGCCCTGGCGCACTTCAAAGGCCATCTCCTGTCGGGAAGTGCCCAGCGCAGTGTCCTTTGTTACCGTGTCGCCCTCCCGGACAAAGCAGGCGTCCAAACCGTAATAAACCGTATCCGCGGCGTCATGGCTGATGCGGATGATGAAGCGCTCATTTTCATCGTGCGCAATGCCGGTGACCTCGCCTGCCGCCGCCGCGTATACCGTGCCCGCGTTCCGGTATATCAGATAGGGCGTTTGTTCCGTCCAGGCGTCGGACGCGGAAACCGCGGCGGGGCTTGTCAGCGCAGGCAGGCCGCTGCGGCCGAAAACGGAAATGCTGTCCGCCAGGGTATTGCTGACATAGGTGAGCCTGCCCACGTTTTGATCCCAGCTTTCCTGAACGGCGCTGCGGATGGTGGCGATATAACCGCCCGGCGGGTCGGCCCCTTCCCGGATGCCCACAACGGTGAGCAGCACCAGGGTGGCGATGGCGATATTGCGGGTCAGCCGCTCGCCCAGAGCGGAAAGATTTTTTCCTTTCTCCGCCTTTTCCGCGGACGGCGGCAGAACGGCACGCTGCCGGATGTTGCTGGACACAAAAAACACCCCCTTGTCGGCCTATCCTATGCACCGACAGGGGGCAAAATCACAGTGAGATCAAATGCAGCCGTCCTTTTGCAGGGCTTCCAGCACGGATTGCAGGGCCAGGCGGCCATGCTCATAGGTCAGTGCACCCTGCATGTAGGCGGCGTAGGGAGGCCGCATGGGCGCGTCGGCGGAAAGCTCGATGGAAGCGCCGCCCACAAAGGTGCCCGCCGCCATGATCACCGGATCCTCATAGCCGGGCATTTCCCAGGCCTCCGGCACCACAAAGCTGTCCACCGGGGAGGCGGCCTGCACGCCCCGGCAAAGGGCTGTCAGACGCTCCGGCGTGCCCATTTCGATGGCTTGGATGATGTCGGCACGAGGCGCGTCGTAGGCGGGGGAGGTTTTCATCCCCAGCTTTTCAAAGATGCGGGCGGCCAGAACGGCGGTTTTCAGCGCCTGGGCCACGGTGTGAGGGGCCATAAACAACCCCTGATAGAAGGGCTGATAGCTGGCGGCGTAGCTGCCCACCTCCCGGCCGATGCCGGGGGCGGTGAGCCGGGCGGCGATGCGCTCAATGGCCTTCGCGCTGCCCACGATGTAACCGCCGGTGGGGGCCAGGCCGCCGCCGATGTTTTTGATCAGGCTGCCCACCGCCACATCCGCGCCCAGATGAGTGGGCTCCTCATTACAGACGAAGGCCCCGTAGCAGTTATCCACCATCACGCAGATATCGGGCCGCAGGGCGTGAATTTGATCGAACAGTGGCTTCATCTGCCGGGGAGATACGGCGTCCCGCCAGGCGTAGCCACGGCTGCGCTGCAGCTCGACCACCTTTGTTTCGGGGCGGATGGCGGCAAGCACCGCAGGCAGATCGATGGCCCCATCCGGCAGCAGGGGAACGGCGTCGAAGGTCACGCCCATTTCGGACAGGGATCCGGCGGGCTGCCCATCGTGGCCGATCACGCCCTCCAGGGTATCGTAGGGCATGCCGCTGGCCGCCAGCAGGTGATCCCCCGGCAGCAGCAGGCCGAACAGACACAGACTCAGGGCATGGGTGCCGCTGGCGATCTGCGGGCGAACGATGGCCGCCTCGGTGCCGAAGATCTCGGCGAAAATGCTCTCCAGCGTATCCCGACCGATATCGTCATAGCCGTAGCCGGTGGTGGGGTTGAAATGGCGCGCCGCCACCTGATGGCTTTTAAAGGCATCCAGCACTCGCTGGGTGCCCTGCAGGGAGCGGGCGTCGATGGCGGAGAACTGGGCCGCGCAATCCTTTTCGCATTGATCGATCAAAGCATGGATGTCCATGAATCAGGTTCCTCCCAGGTATGCACAATGATTTCTTTTGCCTTTTTGATTTGTTCGCTGGAAATCCAGCGGATGCGCTTGTCCCGCCTGAACCAGATCAGCTGCCGCCGGGCATAGTTGCGGGTGCCGGTCTGTATGTTTTCGATGCCGATTTTCAGGGGGATTTCTCCGCGCAGCACGGGGATCAGCTCCTTATAGCCCAGCCCCTGCATGCTTTGCGCCTGGGGCGAAACGCCCTGCCGCAGCAGGTTTTCCACCTCTTGCGGCAGCCCTTCCGCCATCATCTGCTCCACCCGCACATTGATGCGGGCATGAAGCGCGGGGCGGGGCCAATCGATGGCGAACAGCTGAAAATCATAGGGCGCGTCCGCCGCTTGCGGCGCTCGGTGGGCAGACATGGGGATGCCCGTCAGCTGCCAGATCTCCAGGGCACGGATGACACGCCGGGTGTCGTTGGGGTGCAGCCGATCCGCCGTTTGAGGATCCACGCTGTGCAGCGTGTCATGCAGGGCCGCGGGGCCTTCCACTTCCAGCCGCCTTTGCAGGCTGGCGCGGACGGCAGGATCGCTGGGCAAACCGCCGTAATCCATGGGCAGGGAAAGCCCCTGAAGATACAGGCCCGTTCCGCCCACCAGCAGGGGAATATGGCCTCTGGCATGCACCTCCCGGATGACCCCGCGGGCGCGCTCCACGTATTCCGCTACGGAAAAGGGCTGATCCGGCTCCACCAGATCCAGCAGGTGATGGGGCACCCGGGCCTGCTCCGCCGAGGTGGGCTTGGCGGTGCCGATATCCATACGGCGATAGATCTGCATGGAATCCATGCACAGGATCTCGCACCCCAGCGCCTCGGCCACATCCAGCGATACGGCGGTTTTTCCGCTGGCGGTCGCTCCCACAATGCCTAACACCCGGGGTTTTTCAGAAGGATGGTTTTCCATGGCTCATCCCTGGATCCGATGGAAGCGCTTTTCCAGTTCCCGCTGGGTCACCTCGATCACAAGGGGCCGACCATGGGGACAGGTGGGGGTCACGTTTTCCCGAATCATGCGGCGGATCAGTTCCAGCAGTGCGTCCATGGGGGCGCGTTCGCCGCCCTTTACCGCGTGCTTGCAGGCCATTTGAATGATGCGGTCCGTCCGCTTTTGATCGCTGATCTGGCCGCTCTCCGTCAGCTCATCCAGGGCGTCCCGGAAGCAATCGGCGCTGCGGGCCTGGCCCAGCATCATGGGTACGGAGCGCAGCTGCACCGTCATATCGCCGAAATCATCGGCGTCGAAGCCCGCTTTCAGCAGCACGTCTTTATTTTGCAGGAAGGTTTCAAACTCCCGATGGGTCAATTTCACCATTTCCGGGGCCAGCAGCAGCTGGGTGGCGGCGTCCCCGGCGCAATCCCGCATATACTGCTCATACAGCAGCCGCTCATGTACGGCATGCTGATCGGAAATCAGCAGGCGGTTTTCGCATTCCATCAGGATATAGGTATCAAATACAACGCCAATCACGCGCACCGGGATTTCAGACAGCTGTTTTACCTGGGGCATTACGGAAAGCTGCTCCGCCTGGGGTTCTTTCTGAACAGGAACTGGCACGGGCGCGCTTTCCCGTTGGGGTGCGGCGGCAAAAGGCAAGGAGTTTTCAGGCTCTCTCTCCGCGGAATAGGCGTTGCGGCTGAAGCCCTCAGGCGAAATGGGAGGTAAATCGGATGTATCATTCGACTGCCGCGCGGTCAAGCCGCTGAAATCTGGGGTATTAACAGCGGACGCATTATATACATTAGCCTTATTAAAATCGACTTTCGTATAATCAATATCAAAATCCGGTTTGCTGTTACTGATTCCGTTTCCTTCCGGTGCGGCTGCCCTTTCGCCGGCGGCGTACTTTTCCAGTGCGATGCTCTTTACCGTCACCGGTGCGGCGGCGGGCTGATCCGTGAACAGGGCTGGCGGGGCCTCCAGCGGAGAATCGCCTTGCAGGGCTTCGTATATCAACGTCTGCACCGCCTGGCGCACGCCCTCCTCGTTCTGGAAGCGCACCTCCCATTTGTTGGGGTGCACGTTGACATCCGCCGCCTCAAAGGGCATGGTCAGGTGCAATACGCACATGGGATATTTGCCGATCATCACCCGCTGCTTGCAAGCCTCCTCCAAAGCGCCCGTCAGCAAATTGCTTTTGATCAGACGGCCGTTCAGGATAAAGGATTGATGGGAGCGATTGCCCCGGGCCTCGTCGCCGATGCCCACAAAACCCTCCAGCAGCACGCCGTTCATATTGCCGCTGACGCGCTTCATGCTTTCCAGCACGTTCAGGCCGTATATACTCATCACCGCGCTTTCCAGCTTGCCGTCGCCCGCGCTGAAATACACCGTTTTTCCATCGGCGATATAGCGGAAGGATACCTGGGGATGGGACAGGATCAGCCGCATCATCAGGTCGGAGATATACCCGGTCTCAGTAGCGGGTTTTTTCAGGAATTTACGCCGCACCGGAGCGTTATAAAACAGCTCCTTCACGGTAAAGCTGGTGCCCTCGGGGCAGGCGGCCTCCTTGATTTCGCCCATTTCGCCGCCGTTGTTCTGCACCGATACGCCGTATTCCGCCCCGCGCATGCGGGTGGTGCAATTCACCTTGGAAACCGCCGCGATGGAGGCCAGCGCCTCGCCGCGGAATCCCAAGGTCGCCACGCTGTACAGGTCGGCGGCCTTGCTGATTTTGCTGGTGGCGTGGCGGGCGAAAGCCAGGCGGATATCGCTGGGCTGAATGCCCGAACCGTTATCCACCACACGGAAAGAGGTCAGTCCGCCGTCCTTTATCTCCACCGTGATGGCGGTGGCTCCGGCGTCCATGCTGTTTTCCACCAGCTCCTTGATGGCGGCGGAGGGCCGCTCCACCACCTCGCCGGCGGCGATCTGACCGATCACGTCAGCGGACAGCTGTTTGATGTGCGCGATTTGCATAATGCCTCCTATGTGTTTACAGCTTGCGGGCCTTTTCCCGCAGTAAGAACAGCTTGTTCAGCGCGTCCATGGGGGACATCGATAATACGTCCAGGCTGGAAAGTTCGTCGATCAGCTCTGTGCGGCTGTATTCAAACAGATCCTGCTGCTGATTTTTGCGCTTGCTCTTTTCCAGTATGTTTTTGCCGATGGTGTTCTGGTTGATGTTGTTGGCCTCCAGCCGCGCCTCGATCTCCTGCGCCCGGGCCACCACCGCGTGGGGCACCCCCGCCAGCCGGGCCACGTACACGCCGAAGCTCTTGTCCGCCCCGCCCCGGATGATCTTGCGGAGGAAAATGACTTCCTCCCCGTGTTCCTTGACGGAGATCTGGTAGTTGGCCACGCCCTCCAGCACGCCCTCCAGCTCGGAGAGCTCATGATAATGGGTGGCGAACAGGGTTTTGGCCCCGCACTTCTTTTTGTCGCACAGATATTCCACCGTAGACCAGGCGATGCTCAGGCCGTCAAAGGTGCTGGTGCCCCGGCCGATCTCATCCAGGATCACCAGGGAGCGGGCGGTGGCGTTGCGCAGGATATAGGCGGTTTCACTCATTTCCACCATGAAGGTGCTCTGCCCGCCGGCCAGGTCGTCCGAAGCGCCCACGCGGGTGAACACGTTGTCCACCAGAGAGATCGTTGCCTCCCGGGCCGGAACGAAGGAACCCATGTGAGCCATCAGCACGATCAGCGCCACCTGGCGCATATAGGTGCTTTTGCCCGCCATGTTGGGGCCGGTGATGATCTGCATGCGCTTGTCGTCGATGTTCATATCCGTGTCGTTGGGCACGAACAGCGATTCATCCAGCGTGCGCTCCACCACCGGATGACGCCCGTCGCGGATCAGCAGGGTACCATCCTCCGACAGCGCAGGGCGGACGTAGTTGTTTTCCCGGGCCACCCGGGCCAGGGAGAGCAGGGCGTCCAAAGTTTTGAGGGCTTCGGCGGTGCCGTGCAGCCGGGTCATAGCCGCGGCGATGGCGCTGCGCACGGCGTAGAACAGCTCCAGCTCCAGGCGCATGCTCTGCTCCTGCGCCCCGGTGATCTTGCTCTCGATCTGCTTGAGCTCGTCGGTGGTAAAGCGCTCGGCGTTGGCCAAGGTCTGCCGCCGCTGATAGCGCAGGGGCACCAGGGAATAATAGGCCTTTGTCACCTCGATATAATAGCCGAACACCCGGTTATACTGGATGCGCAGGTTTTTGATGCCGGTTTCCTCCCGCTCCTTCGCTTCCAGGTCGCTGAGCCACATTTTGCCCTGAGTGGCGGCGGAGCGCAGCTCGTCCAGCTGGGCGTTGTAGCCCGGGCGGATCACATTGCCTTCGGTGATCTGCAAGGGGGCTTCCGGGTCGATGGCAGCCTCCAGCAGCTGGGCCAGCTCCGTCAGGGGATCCAGCGCGCCCAGGGCGGCCCGCACGGGGGCGCAGCCCTCGTCCGCAAGCAGCTCCTGCAGCTTGGGCACCTGGTACAGGGAACGCAGCAGGGCCAGGCAATCCCGGGCGTTCAGGGAGTTGTAGGACACCTTGGAGAGAATACGCTCCATATCGTATACGTTGCGCAGCACCTCATACAGCCGTTCGGAAAGCACGTGGCTGTTATACAGGGCGCTGACTGCGTCCAGGCGCTTTTCGATGCTTTTCCGGGACAGGAGCGGCTGCTCCACCCACCGGCGCAGCAGGCGGCCGCCCATGGCCGTGGCGGTCTTGTCCAGCAGCCACAGCAGGCTGCCGTGTACGCTGCGGCTGTGCAGGCCCTCGGTCAATTCCAGATTGCGCCGGGTGGCCGCGTCCAGGGGCATGGTCTGGTTCTCCGCCAGGATGCGCAGGGCGGTGATGTGGGTCATGGCGTTCTTCTGGGTTTCATCCAGATAGAGCATCAGCGCCCCCGCCGCATGGGCGGCGGGCAGCAGAGTGGCGTCCAGCCCCAGGGCTGTCAGGGAGGAGACGCTGAAATGCCTGGTGAGCATATCGGCGGCGTTGCTGCCCCGGAAAGCTGTGGCGGCGTAGCTGCCGATGGGTGCTTCCGACAGGCTGCGGATGGCCTCCGGGTCGTTGGTGATGATTTCCCGGGGGCCGATGGCGGCCAGAGTGCCCCGCAGCTCCCGCTCGGCGGCGGCCAGCTGACGCACATAGAATTCGCCGGTGGTCACGTCCACATAGGCGATGCCCGCCCGCTTGCCCTCAAAGCATACCGAAGCCAGAAAGCTGTTCTGCCGCTCCGACAGGGCAGATTGATCCGTTACCGTGCCGGGGGTGACGATGCGGGTGATTTCCCGCTTGACCAGGCCTTTGGCCAGGGCGGGATCCTCCATCTGCTCGCAAATGGCCACCCGGTAGCCCTTTTCGATCAGCCGGGTGATATAGGTATCCACCGCATGATAGGGCACGCCGCACATGGGCGCCCGCTCTTCCAGGCCGCAGTCGCGCCCGGTCAGCGTCAGCTCCAGCTCCCGGCTGGCCGTCAGGGCGTCGTCGAAAAACATTTCATAAAAATCGCCCAAACGGTAGAACAGCAGCTCGTCCGGATGCTGCTCTTTGATTTGCAGATATTGCTGCATCATGGGGGTCACGCTGCCAATGGGCGGCCGTGCCATGTTCGATCACTCCTTTGTGCAATGGTGAAAAGGGGCTGGAAAATCAGCCGCAGCCGCTGCAGCCCTCGCAGTTTCCGCCGCAGCTGCATTCCACGTCAGGATAGACGATGCCCTGCAGGGCCTCCACCGTGCCGCGCAGCAGATCGTTCATCTGCGAGCGGGCAAAGCGCAGCTGCTGGCTGGAGGGCAGGCTTGCTATGGCTTGCGCCGCCGTTTCCTGATCCAGCACCAGGGCGTTGATCAGCTGCATATCGCCTTTGTTCTGCGCCTCTTCGATGCGCTTTTGCAGCAGCGCGTATTCCGCCTCCTGCTGTTTGGCGGCGGGGTCGGCCTCAAAGGCGGCTTCCGCCGTCTTCATGGCCTGATACTCCGGGCTGGCCTTGATCAGGCGGCCCAGCTCGTTGATCTTTTCATACAGCTCCATGGACATGTGAAACACGCTTATTCCTCCTTTTCACCGCGCAGGGTGTTGCTGCCCGCGCCGGTGATGCGCACGGGAATGATCTTGCCGATGTCAGCCTCGTTCCCCGCAAAATTCACGTTGATGTTGCGTCCGCTCTTGCCTGTCAGCTGCTTTGCGCTGCGGCGGGAGGCGCCCTCCACCAGCACCTGAGCCACGCTGCCCCGCATGCCGGCCAAAATCTCCCCGGTGATGCCCTCCTGGACTGCTATCAGCCGCTCGATACGCTCCGACGCCACCGCCGGGTCGATCTGCCCGGGCATTTCCGCGGCCCGGGTACCCTTGCGGGGACTGTAAATGAAGGTGTAAGCGCTGTCATAGCGCACCTGGCGCACCAGGGACAGGGTATCCTGGAATTCCGCCTCCGTTTCGCCGGGGAAGGCCACGATCAGGTCGGTGGTCAGGCCGATTTGTGGCAGGGCACGGCGCAGGGCTTGCACCCGCTCCAGATAATGCTCTACGGTGTAGCGCCGGTTCATTTCATGCAGGATGCGGTCGTTGCCCGATTGCACCGGCAGATGCAAATGTGGGGCAATGGCGGGATTGGAAGCCATCTCCGCGATCAATTCATCGGAAAGATCCTTCGGGTGGGAGGTCATGAAGCGGATGCGCTCGATGCCCGTTTGGCTGACGCGGTGCAGCAGCTGGGCAAAGGATACGCCCTCCTCACTGTCCAGACCGTAGCTGTTCACATTCTGGCCCAGCAGCATGATTTCTTTCACGCCGCTTTTCACCAGCGTTTCCGCCTCGAGCAATACGTCCTCCGTCCGGCGGGAGCGCTCCCGCCCGCGCACATAGGGCACGATGCAATAGGAGCAATAGTTATTGCAGCCGTACATCACGTTGATATAGGCCTTGATGGCGCTTTCCCGGCGCACAGGCAGGCCCTCGGCGATGGTGCTTTCCTCCCGGTCCACCCGGATCACCCGCTCCTTGTTTTCCAGCGCCTCCAGCAGGTATTCCGGCATACGGTAGAGGTTGCCGGTGCCGAAAGCCAGATCGATGAAGGGGTACTGCCGCAGCAGCTTTTTCGCCATCTCCTCCTGCTGGATCATGCAGCCGCACACGCCGATCATCAGCTCGGGCCGCTCCCGTTTGATCTCCTTGAGCCAGGTGACGTTGCCCAAAGCCTTGCGCTCCGCGTTATCACGGATGCAGCAGGTATTGTGCAGCACAATATCCGCCTGAGTGCGCTCGGCGGCCGGGGTCATGCCCATATCCTCCAGCATGCCCGCCAGGGTTTCGCTGTCGTGGGCGTTCATCTGGCAGCCGTAGGTCACGATAAAATAGGTGTGAGGCCGATCGGGGTGGAAGCGCACCTGCCGCATAAAGCCGCGCTGGCGCGCCATCTCCTCCTCTGTGATCCGCCTGATCTCATCACGCATCCGGTGCGTCCTCCTCCTTTGGGGTCTTTACGCCGCTGCCTCCGCAGCATGGGCATATTTCGTCAGGCCTGGGCGGCAGGGGCGTCTGCCCGCGATGCCGGGTCAATTCCAGAATGCCCAGGGCCGTAAAATCATGCACGGTGGTTTTGACCGGGTCTTCCAATAGAGCATTGCGCATTTCATTCATCAGCCTTTCCCGGGCGGCGGCGTCCGGCAGATCGATAAAATCGATCAGGATCATGCCGCCGATGCCCCGCAGCCGCAGCAGCCGGGCAATCTCCCAGGCCGCTTCCCGGTTGACCTTCTCCGCGGTCTCAGCAATGCTCCTGCCGCCCGCCGCCATGGCGCTGTTCACATCGATCACCGTCATGGCCTCGCAGGGGTCGATCACCAAATTCGCGCCGCTTTTGAGGGTGACTGTGCGCCGCAGGGAGCGATCCAGCTTGTGCTCCACATTATACAGCTGAAAGGGCCGCTCGCTGTATCGCACCGGGCAGGTTGGCCGCTCCGGCAGCTCGTCTGGCGCGTTGGTCAGCACATGCTCCAGGCGGCTGCCCTCCTCCCGGATCAGATGGGCGATGGGGGAGCCTTCCTCCCACAGCAGCCGGGGTGCGGACGCTTTGCGTGCCTGCTCCTGAATGGCTTGCCAGCGTTCTTCCAGGGTATTAAGCTCCTGCCGCAGCGCGTCCGGATCGCAGGAAAGGGCTTCGGAGCGCAGGATCATGCCGCCGATTTCCGGCGCAGGAGCGCCGTATTTTTCGAGAAGGGCTTCCTTATCGCTTTCCTTTAAACGGCTGGAAAGATGAACGCCGCTGCCAAAGGGCAAATAGACAACATGGGTTCCCGCCAGGGTGATATCCCGGCTGAGCAGGGCTTTTTTCGTGCCGTTTGGCGGGCGGCGCACCTGCACGGTCACCTTCGCGCCGGAGGGCAGGGATTCTCCCTTTTCCAGGGGCAGAAAACCATATTCCTTGCCCGGCAGCCGCACGAATACGGCGCTGACGCCCTTGATGGCGCGGTCGACGATGCCCGAATAAATCTGCTCCTCCAGCAGGGAAACGGCGCTGTCCTGCCGCAGGTAGGCATACAGACCGCCCCGGTGCATCAGCGCAGCGGCCCATTGGCCCTCCCGCTTTTCCGCCAGCAGGATGCTCATAGGCTCTCCAGGGGCTGCATGCCTTCGCCATACAGCTGGGTGCGGGTGCACAGCACCCGAGGCCGCTCCGGCAGGCCCGCCTGCTCCGTCAGGGCATCCAGCAGCAGTTCCGGCTTGCAGGTGGCCGCTTCGCACAGCGCCAGGATGCACAGCAACGTATCCTCGCCTTCAGCGCGCAGGTCATAGATCATAGGTCGGATATCCGTCAGCTTTTCGCCGCTCTTGGTTTTGCGCAGGGCCATGACCTCCTTCCGCTCCATGAGAGCGGGAACGGCGGCAAGCAGCTCTGGCGCATGATCCTTCACGCAAATGCGATAGCCCGCCGCCTGCAGCAGCGCCATGGGGGCGGGATGCCGGTCATCCACGGCGCGCACGGCTACGCAGGGCAGCTCTGGCGGCAGGGCGGCGGAGAGCTTCTCCCGGAAATCCGATTCGCTGATCTCATCGGAAAGGGGCACCTCCATCACCTCTCGCCGGCCCGCCATGCCCACAGAGAGGGGAGCGGCAAAGGTGACCAGCAGATGCGGGTTAAAACCCTTGGAAAAGGCGATGGGCACGCTGCTGCGGCGCAGAGCCCGCTGCATGGCGCGCATCAGATCCAAATGGCCCACGTGGCGCAGGCGCTCCTTCTTTTCAAATATCACCAGCATCTTCATTCCGCGCACACCCCCTCGAAGCGGCGCAGGCCACAGCCCTGGCAGCCCAGGCGGCAGTCGGGCGTGACCTCCGCCCGCTGGGCCCGCTGCCATTCCCGCCACAGGAAGGCGCGGGTGACGCCGGCGTCGATAAAGTCCCAGGGCAGCAGCTCTTTTTCTCCCCGGGGACGGTTGGCGTAGAAGGCGGGATCAATGCCGCATTGATCAAAGGCCTGAAGCCAGCCCTCAAAATTCATAAATTCGCTCCAGCTGTCCATGCGGCAGCCGTTTTTCCAGGCGGCGTACAGAACATCAGCCATACGGCGGTCGCCCCGGGAGAAGCAGGCTTCCAGCATGCTCAGCTCCGGCTCGTGCCAGTTGAAGTTGATGCCCTTTACCTGATGCAGTATCTCGCCCAAGCGGGCCTGCTTCTCTTTGATTTGGGGCAGGGTATCCTGGGGCTGCCACTGGAAGGGGGTAAAGGGCTTGGGCACAAAGGTTGAGGCGCTGCACGTGATCCTCAGGCCTTTGGCGCGCACGTTGCGGGGCACGGAGAAATAGGCGCTGATCACATCTTGGGCCAGATGGCCGATGCCCTGCAGATCTTCATCCGTTTCAGTGGGCAGACCGATCATAAAGTACAGCTTTACCGTGCTCCAACCGCTTTCAAAAGCGTCCGTCACGGCGCGGATCAGATCATCCTCCGTAACGCCCTTATTGATCACGTCGCGGAGCCGCTGAGTGCCCGCCTCCGGGGCCAGGGTCAGGCCGGATTTGCGCACCTTCTGCGCTTCCTCCAGGGATTGCTTCACAATGCTGTCCAGCCGCATGGAGGGCAGGGAAACGCTGACCTTCTTTTCGGCGTAGCGTTCCGTCAGGGCGCACACCAGCTCGGTCAGATGGGTATAATCGCCGCTGGAGAGGGAGGAGAGGGAAATCTCCTCGTACCCGGTGGCGTTTTCCAGCTCCTCCGCCTGCCGCAGCAGCGTTTCCACGCTGCGCTCCCGCACGGGGCGATACAGCATGCCCGCCTGGCAGAAGCGGCAGCCCTTGGTGCAGCCGCGCATGATTTCCAGCACGATGCGGTCGTGAATGGCCTCGGTATAGGGCACCACAAAAGCGGAGGGATAGGCGGCGCTGTCCAGATTCAGCAGCACGCGGCGGCGAACAATGGCGGGTGCTGCGGGATCGGTGGGGGTAAAGGCGGCCAGGGTGCCATCCTCATGATATGTCGCCTCATAGAAGGCGGGCACGTACACGCCCTCGATCTTCGCCAGCGCCCGCAGGGTTTCCAGCCTGGTTTTGCCTGCCTGCTTGCAGGCGCGCATGCATTCGATGACCTCCACCATCATCTCTTCCCCGTCGCCGATCTGGAATACATCCACAAAGGGCGCAAGAGGCTCGGGATTATAGGCGCAGGGGCCTCCCGCCATGATGATGGGGCCTTCTGTGCGGTCTTTAGAAAAGAGGGGGATATCCGCCAGATCCAGCATTTCCAGGATGTTGGTGTAGCACATTTCATATTGCAGGGTGAAGCCCACAATGTCAAATTGGCGCAGCGGCGTGCGGGATTCCAGGGAAAAGAGAGGCAGCTCCTCCCGCCGCATGGCGTCCGCCATGTCGGGCCAGGGGGTGAACACACGCTCGCACAAGGCCCAGGGCTGGCGGTTGATGATATCGTAAAGGATCTTGATGCCCAGGTGAGACATGCCCACCTCATAGGAATCAGGGAAACAGAAGGCGAAAGTGATTTCCGCTTGGTCAAAGGGCTTCATCACGGCGTTCATTTCGCCGCCGGTATAGCGGGAAGGCTTGAGCACGTTGTCCAGCAGCTTTTCCAGGCGCTCTTCGGAGAATTCTTTCACAGGCTTCCTCCATGCACAGTATTTCAATTTAATATAATACCATAACTTACAGGCTTTGTCCATCAAAGCGCGTATTTTTTCCTTGGGGGATTAGTTTCTGTTTTGGAATTGCGGGCACAAGATGTTGTGGATGAAATATTTTTACACAATTTTGCATGTAAAAATGTACTCCGATATTGACAATGGCTAAAATGGGATGTAAAATAACTGATCGTTAGTTCTTTGTCCTCAAGGAGGTATGTGTTATGTCGAAATCAATGCTGCTGATCCCAGCGCTGGAGGATGAAACCAATCAGCCGCTTTATGTAGAGGGAACCCATTCGCCCGATGAATTGGCCCGCGCCAGCGGCGTATGGATCGGCGCGGCGGGCTCCGCCATGCTGCCCCTGGGGGTATACAGCATCAACGAAATGCAGCGCTGGCTGTGGTTTGCCGTGGAAAACGGGCTGGTGCAGCTGGAAAACGACGAGGTATCCTATACGCTGCACGGCGGGGATTGCTGCATGCTGCCCCCCGGCACAAAGGATATCACCATCACCGCCACCCAGGAGGCCCGGGTGCTGTGGATGACCGTGGACGGCGTGCTGAGCAGCAGCTTTTTGCAGCGCATGGGTGCGCTGCCCCATCGGGTGATGAAGCAGGGCGCGCTGCCCTCTCAGCTGACGCTGAGCCGCCACATCGTGCAGGCCATCGTGCGCATCGCCGCCGCCCAGGACGCCAGCAGCGCCCAGCTGCAGCAGCTGCTGTGGGCCATGCTGGCCTCCCATTCCGGCCAGCCCGTGGCCATGGACGCGGTGCTCTCCCATGAGATCGCCCGTGTAGTGGACGCCATGCGCAAGAACCAGTACCGCGACAGCTTTTCCCTGGCAGAAATGGCGGCCATCAGCCGCATGCCGGTGGAAACCTTCCGCAAGCGCTTCGTATCCGAGGTGGGCATGCCGCCCCAGAGCTATCAGCTGTTCTGCAAGATGGAGCGGGCCAAGACGCTGCTGAAGAACGGCTCCACCGTGCGCCAGGCGGGCATCGAGGTGGGCATGAGCGACCCCTATCACTTCTCCAAGACCTTCAAAAATATCGTGGGTATGAGCCCTTCCGCCTACAGCAAAACGGCGCAGAAGTAAGCCATGCCGCTGATGACGCTTTCGCAGGCGTACCGCCTGCCCGCCCTGCAGCTGGCCTTCATGGGGGATACCGTGTGCGATCTGATGGCGCGGACGGGCCTGATGTTTACCGATCAGCCGGTCAAAAGCATGCACGCCGCCGCCGCACAGCGGGTCAACGCCCGAGCCCAGGCCGCCCAGCTGGATGCCATTGCCCATCTGCTGGACAACAAGGAAACCGACATTGTGCAGCGGGCGCGCAATTCTCATCCCGGGCACAGTATTCCCCAGGCTGCTACCCGGGAGGAATACCTGAAGGCCACCGCCTTTGAGGCGCTGATGGGCTATCTGTACCTGACCGGACAGATGCTGCGGGCGCAAAAACTGTTTGAACTCAGCCGTTTATAAGGAGAAAGCCATGCCTGAAAAGCTGTTGCATGTGGAATTGATCGCCCATACGCCCCTGCCGGAGCAGGTGTGCGCCTTGGGAGCCAAGCTCTGCTACGCCAAGGCGGATGTAGCCGCCCTGCAGGAGCGCATCTCCACCCAGGATCAGGGGGCCTTTCTGGAAAGGATCATGCAGTCCGGCCACCTCTCCGTTTTGGAGCATGCCTCCTTCACCTTTGCCGTGGAGGGCGTCAGCCGCGTGCTGCTGGCCCAGCTGACCCGGCATCGCCTGGCCTCCTTCAGCGTGCAGAGCCAGCGCTATGTTTCCCTGGCGGAAACCTTCTCCTATATCATCCCGCCCGCCATCAAGGCGCTGGGGGAGGAAGCCGCAGCCCGCTATCATGCGCAGATGGATCAGATGCATGCCTGGTATGTGGAATGGCAGGAAATGCTGGGCGCCAAGGGGGAAAGCAGCAACGAGGATGCGCGCTTCGTGCTGCCAAACGCCTGCGAAACCCGGCTAATCGTGACCATGAACACCCGGGAGCTGCTGCACTTCTTCGAGCTGCGCTGCTGTCAGCGAGCCCAATGGGAGATCCGCGCCCTGGCGGAAGAAATGCTGCGCCTGTGCAAGCGGGCAGCCCCGGTGCTGTTTGAAAAAGCCGGCCCCGGCTGCGTGCGCGGTCAATGCCCCGAGGGAGCGAAATCCTGCGGGCGCGCCGACGAAATGCGGGAGAAATTCAAAAACCTGTAAACCATTAAAGAGAGGAACACCATGGCTTATTATAATGATTTCAAGAAAAAGCGCATGACCCGGCAGGATCATCTGCGGGAGGACGCCCGCAAATCGGACGAGGGGGCGGATTACCGCGGATATAAAAAGCCCGGAAAACAGAAGCCTGCGGGCGCTCGCAAGGAAAACCGCCCCTTCCAGGGCAGTCGGTACGAAAAGCCCTTTGAGGCGGATCACCGTCCGGGCAAAGACGGGCGGCCCACGCGCCGTCCTGCCGAAAAAAAGGCCGCGCCGGAGCGAAAACCCGCTCCCGCTCCCCGGTTTGAAGAACGTCCTGCCGAGGAAGCGGAAAACCTGCTGACGGGCCGCAATCCCATTCGGGAAGCGCTCAAATCCGGCCGGGATATCGAAAAGCTGCTGGTGGCAAAGGGCGATCTGTCCGGCACCGCCCAGCAGATCGTAGCCATGGCCCATGAAGCCCATGTGCCCGTGCAGATGGTGGAGCGCATACGGCTGGATGAATTGGCAAAAAATCATCAGGGGATGATCGCCTTTGCCTCCGCCTATCAGTACGCCCAGGTGGAGGATATGCTGGAGGCCGCCGAGGAGCGGGGCGAGGATCCCTTCCTGATCATCCTGGACGGCGTGACCGATCCCCACAACCTGGGGGCCGTGATCCGCACGGCGGCGGCAGTGGGAGCGCATGGCGTCATCGTGCCGGAACGCAGGGCCGTGGGCCTGACGCCCGCTGCGGTAAAGGCTTCTGCCGGCGGCATCGAGCACATCGCCGTCGCCCGCGTGACAAACCTGACCAACGAGATCAAAAAGCTGAAGGCCCGGGGCATCTGGCTGTACGGCACGGACGCGGAGGGCGAAAACTACCGCACGGTGGATTTCAGCGGCCCCTGCGCCCTGGTGATCGGCAGCGAAGGGGAGGGCATCAGCCGCCTGGTGCGGGAGCAGTGCGATCATATCGTATCCATCCCCATGCGGAACCCTGCCATGGAATCCCTGAACGCATCCGTTGCCGCCGGAATTCTGATGTATGCCGCCGAAGCCGCCCGGAACGACGACTGAAGGAGCACCGCATGTCCGAAGAATTTGACGAGCGCTATCAAAAATACCTGACGATGAACGATGACGACGTCTGCCTGCAGGCCCAGGAGGGGGACGGGGAAGCGCTGGAATACCTGCTGGACAAATACAAAAATTTCGTCCGCGCCAAGGCGCGCAGCTACTTTCTGGTGGGGGCGGATCATGAGGACATCGTGCAGGAGGGCATGATCGGCCTGTACAAATCCATCCGCGATTACAAGCCCGACAAGCAATCCTCCTTCCGCGCTTTTGCGGAGCTGTGTGTCAAGCGGCAAATCATCACCGCCATCAAAACAGCCACCCGCCAGAAGCATGTGCCGCTGAACAGCTATGTATCGCTGAACAAGCCGCTGTACGGCGAGGAATCCGACCGCACGCTGCTGGACGTGATCGAGGGCCGCGTCACCAACCCGGAGGAGCTGTTCATCGGCCAGGAGGATATGAGCAGCATCGAGCGGCAGATCGGCACCGAGCTTTCCGAACTGGAACAGCAGGTGCTGGAAGCATTCCTGGATGGAAAAAGCTATCAGGAAATTGCCGTGATGCTGAACCGTCATGTGAAATCCATCGATAACGCCCTGCAGCGTGTCAAGCGCAAGCTGACGCATTTTCTCGAGGAAAAAGAAAAAAATGAGCTGCAGTGACCGGTTTGCCCCGGATATTTTAGAAAAGGTTTTGAAAAGTATCCTGGGGGAGTTGACAATTGCTTCACAAACGGGTAAAATAAACATGTTTGGTATACATGCCAAGCATGCGCGCAGGTGTAGTTCAATGGCAGAACTTCAGCTTCCCAAGCTGACCACGTGGGTTCGATTCCCATCACCTGCTCCATTTACCGGAATTTGTCCGGCAGCAAAGTGTGTTGAATATCTGAGGAGGAGATTCCAATGGCCAAGCAAAAGTTTGAGCGCACCAAGCCGCATGTCAACATCGGCACCATCGGCCACGTTGACCATGGCAAGACCACCCTGACCGCCGCCATCACCATGGTTCTGGCTACC
>Ga0079305_1000898_pt1 | contig 49931 bp, 42 predicted proteins | sample LMS_cellobiose_e_FD_79183 | JGI IMG/M metagenome (GOLD analysis project Ga0079305, IMG submission 79183) | Rumen-fistulated moose microbial communities from Alaska, USA - LMS_cellobiose_enrichment | ecosystem: Host-associated > Mammals > Digestive system > Stomach > Rumen fluid ...
CCGCTCCCCTGCCAACGGCAAGCCATCGGGTGAAATGTTAAAAAATACATATAGCGTACAGGGGATATATGTGCTACGTCATCTGCCGACTGCCACAAACTACTAAAGGACACCGGCAACACCGGCGTCCTCTTTGTTTCGTTTAATAAATTTCTCTGATTAAAATGTCCGTAAGAAGAGTGTAAATCGTTGACAATCAGCGATTTACCCCCCCCGCACACAATATAACGCTATGTCGTCATTGCCGCCTCCGGCAACAAAAAACAACATATTACTCCATGCCATTTCTCTATATGGATATATACTTTTCTTCATTTCGGGTGCAAAATTACGACATTTTTTAATACGATAAACAAAAATTTTTTATTTTTTTTCAGATAGGAGATAAAAACAGTTATTCAGTTGGATTAACTGACTAACTGAACAACTGATTAACTAATAAACTGATTAACTTCTGGCTTTCAGGAAGTTGCGTATGAAAATTTAAGGTTTTCGAGTTGAAAATAGCTAACTTTATCGTCCCTTTTCCGCGAGGCTGCGGTCAAGGTCGAGGAGAAATTCTTTGGCGTGGGTGAGCGTCCTGATGAGCATCGCGTTCCCTTCGAGCTTGTCGAACTTCTGTTTCATGGCGTCTTTTGCCCCTTGTATGGTATAGCCTTTCACCTTCACAAGCTGGTAAATGACCTGAAGATAGCGCATGTCGCGCTCGGTGAAAAGACGGTTGCCCTTGGTGCTCTTACGCGGACGCAGCACGTCGAACTCGCTCTCCCAATAACGTATAGTGGAGGTGTTCACATTGAACATTTTCGCCACTTCGCCGATTCTGTAATATATCTTCTTTACTTCCATGATATTAATCCATCGTCATTGAAGGAATCTCCGACAGTTCGAGAATCTTGTCGTATTCTTCAGGTGTCAGGTCGTTGAAAAAGAAATTGACAGGGTTGATGGCCTTGTTGTTTTTGATGACCTCGTAATGCAGATGTGGTGCCGTTGACTTGCCGGTGTTACCTACGAGAGCGATGTTCTCGCCACGTTTCACCTTCTGTCCGCGTTTCACGAGTGCCTTGCTCAGGTGCGCATAACGTGTCTTGTAGCCGTATCCGTGATCCACTATGATAAAATTGCCATATCCGTTGTTGCCACTCACCACTTTATCGACCACTCCGTCACCGGTGCAATAAATCTTGGTGCCTAAAGGAGCACTGAAATCCATGCCACTGTGGAACTTCTGAATTTTATAGAATGGGTCGGTGCGATGTCCGAAGTTTGAAGAAATCCTATATATGTCAACGTCTTTCACAGGCATGATGGCAGGGATGCAGCTAAGCATCTGCGCTTTGTTTTTCGCCATGTCGTAAACGTCGTCAAACGACTTCGACTGTACGTAAATCTGACTTTCCACAATGTCGATTTTCTTTGCTGTCTCTCTCACAATGTCGGAATTGGCGTAGCCGTCGAGGGCCTCGTAACGATTGGAACCACCATATCCGGCCTTCCTTACCGACGTGGGGATAGGCTCCGACTCGAAAATCATCCGGTAGATGTTGTCATCGCGGTCTTGCATCTCTCCAAGAAGCATATCAATGTTGTCGATTTTGTCGTTTATGATGTCATATTGAAGCTGGAGAAACTCAATTTCGCGGGCTTGCATGCGCTCTTTTGGCGTGCCGATGGTCCTTTCAATGAGCGAAACGCAGGAATATCCGATTATTCCAGCACTGAAAATATATAGCAAAAATTTTCCGAAACGTGTTCCTTTAGATGGCTTATATTCCTCATAATCAAGCGTTTGGATGTTGTATATATATTTTTTCCTCGCCATTTTTCTGATTTTTATGTTAAAAATTAATTTATTTGAATTTTAATGTCGCAAAGATAATAATTTTTGTTAAATTTGCATACTTTTTTCAAGAAAAAATATTCACGATGAAAGCAAACGAAATTCGTAAGAGTTTTTTAGATTTTTTTCAGTCGAAACAACATTTAGTGGTGCCGTCAGCACCTATTGTTGTTAAAAACGATCCTACTTTGATGTTTACCAACGCGGGTATGAACCAGTTTAAGGATGTTTTTTTAGGAAACAGTCCTCGCAAGGCGCCACGCGTGACAGATATTCAGAAATGCTTGAGAGTCTCAGGAAAACATAATGACCTTGAGGAAGTCGGTCGCGACACCTATCATCATACCATGTTTGAGATGATGGGCAACTGGTCGTTCGGAGATTATTTTAAGAAAGAGGCCATCAGCTGGGGATGGGAGTTTCTCACCGAGGTGATGAAGATAGATAAGGACAGGCTGTATGTTACTGTTTTCGGTGGTGATGAGAAAGACGGAATGGCACCCGACAACGAGGCTTTCGGGTTTTGGAAAGAGCATGTCGAAGAGTCGAGAATCATTTATGGCTCGAAAAAAGATAACTTCTGGGAGATGGGTGAGACGGGGCCATGCGGACCTTGCTCAGAGATACATATCGACATCCGTGATGATGAGGCACGTAAGAAAATCAACGGTCGTGACTTAGTTAACAAAGACGACCCCGAAGTGATAGAGATCTGGAACCTCGTGTTCATGCAATATAACCGCCTCGTCAACGGCACCCTCGTTGACCTTCCGGCGAAACACGTCGATACCGGCATGGGCTTCGAACGTCTCGTCCGCGTGATACAAGGCAAGAAATCGAACTACGACACCGATATTTTCACACCTATTATTAACGAGATTTCTCAACTTTCGGGAATAAAATATGGTGACAATGAGCAATGCGATATTGCGGTGCGCGTCGTCGCCGACCATCTGCGCGCCGTCAGCTTCGCCATCACCGACGGACAGCTGCCGTCGAACAACGGTGCCGGATACGTGATACGCCGTATCCTACGACGTGCCGTGCGTTATGGATTTACGTTCTTGAAATTCACGGAACCTTTTGTGTATCAACTGCTTCCAGTCCTCGTGAGAGAGATGGGCGAGCAATATCCTGAGATAAAGTCACAAGAAAACCTCGTCGCCAAGGTGATATATGAGGAGGAATCGTCGTTCCTGCGTACTCTGTCGTCGGGAATCAGACGTTTCGAGAATTATGTGGAGCAAAATAAAGATTCCAAGAGTATTGACGGTGCTTTCGCTTTTGAACTCTTCGATACTTTCGGCTTCCCCGTCGATTTGACGAATCTGATGGCGGAAGAAAAAGGTCTCGAAGTGGATATGGACGGCTTCAACGCTAATTTAGAGGAGCAGAAAAACCGTTCGCGTAAGGCAGCAGAGAAGATGTCGGGCGACTGGGTTGAACTCATACATGAAGACAAACCGACTTGCTTTGTGGGCTACGATGAGATGGAATGTCAGGCTAAGATATTGAAATTCAGGGAGGTTGTGGCGAAAGGCAAGAAACATTACGAGATAATCCTCGACAAGACGCCGTTTTATGCCGAGATGGGTGGTCAGGTGGGTGATAAAGGTGTGTTAGTGTCTGATAATGAGACACTTAACGTTGTAGATACCGTGAAAGAAAACGATTTGAGCATTCATATCACCGACGTTCTTCCGCAGCAGCCAGGGGCTGTGTTTACGGCAAAAGTCGATGTGGCACGACGAATGAAAATCGAGGCTAACCATACTGCGACGCATCTCATGCACGCCGCTCTGCGTCAGGTACTCGGCACTCACGTGGAACAGAAAGGCTCAGTGGTAGATGACGAACGTCTGCGTTTCGACTTCAGTCATTTCTCCAAGATGAGTGATGAAGAAATTCGTAAGGTGGAAAGCATTGTAAATCAGAAGATTAGAGAAGATTTGAAAAACGAGACCGCTGTCGATGTACCTATCGACGAGGCGCGTGAGATGGGTGCCATGGCACTCTTTGGCGAGAAATACGGCGACAAAGTGCGTGTAGTGACGTTCGGAAAAGACTATTCGTGTGAGCTATGTGGCGGGACGCATATCCCTTCGACGGGACGTATCGGGGCGTTCAAGATTTTGTCGGAGAGTGCTATAGCAGCCGGCGTGCGTCGTATTGAGGCGATAACGGGTGATGCCGTGATGCAATATCTTGATAATCAGATAGATACGCTGAATAAGATAAAAGCTGTGGTGAAGTCGTCAGCCGATGTGGTGAAGGCTGTTGAGACATTGTCGGCACAGAACAATGCGCTTCAGAAAAAGATTGAGGCTATGATGATGACGCAAGCTGTGGCTGATGCCAAGGCCGCATACAAGAACGCCATCGAGTGGCATGGTCATAAACTCGTAGTGGCACGCATCGATGCTGACGTGAACCAGCTTCGTGGTATTGCAACGGCATTGAAAGATATTGATAACGAGGTAGTTGCAATAATAGGCGGGGTGTTTGATGAGAAGCCCGCTTTGTGTGTGATGTTGCCTCAAAGCGTCGTTGATACCGAGAACATGGATGCCGCCGCCATGGTGCGCACGGCTTCTAAAACGATACAGGGTGGCGGCGGCGGTCAGAAAACACTCGCTACTGCCGGTGGCAAAAACGCTTCCGCCCTTGATGACGCTATCGAAATACTGAAAAATGATTTTAAATGAAAATGTTGAAACACTTTCTCTTCATTATTACCATTATAATGAGCCTGCTTTTGCCCGGATGCTCGAAAAATAACAGCGAGACACTGGCACTGGTGGGCGACGAAAACGATATGGTGTCGTATTATCAAATTTATCCGCAACAATATTTCCCTACATCTGAAATAAATCAGGAGGTGCTAAACGGAAGATTTCCTCCCGATATCACCGGAGAATATGAAATGATAGGTGACTTCGTGGATGGTTACTATGAATATTATAATCAGCAAACGCATCAGTATCAAGTGTTACCGTCGCAGGCATATCCCGTTAGCAAAACGATGTATATCATTATTGAAAACCAAGTCAACGGCATGGCTAAAATCAGGTTTTCTTTGAATGGAGAATGGTTCGACTCAAATGCTTATATTTTTGGTGATGTCTATTCTGATAACAATGCCGATTTCGTGGTGTTTTTTGAAAATGCCCAAGGAACCGATGTTGTTAAGTATTTTCGTGGAAACATACTCAAAGGTAAAATCAGTGCTGAAGGAATACAAAATATTACTACGTGGAGTGTTATAAAAGACAGACAGTTTAACTCTCTCGTCTATGGAATTTATAATTTGGGCGGTCATGAGCAGTATCATGCCGATTTTGCCGAGAGAAAAAAATGATATATATGAAGAAACTTCTGACAATATTGTTTTCTATCTTTTTGAGTGTCAATCTCTTCGCTCAGGTTGATTATAGTTTCGGAAACATCAAACACAAACGTGAGAAAGGTAACGTGCCCATCATAGGTATTAAAGGCGGTCTGTCGCATTACTACATGCATTTTGCCTATGAAAAATATAACAAACTGCCCGACGATTTTATCCTGAAACCCGGATTTGGCTTATATGTCGAGTATCCTGTTCAAAAAGTTAGAGGTCTCGCGGTGAGTGGCGAAGTCATGATGATAGAACGTGGTTTTCAGAAATCCTTTGACTTCAGAGGCGATATGCCGGAAGTTGATAATATCAAAGCAAATTATCTTGATATCAGAATTCCGATTACATACTATTTTATGTATGCCGACCTGCTTAATCCTTATGTGTATTTCGCTCCCGGCTTCGGCTTGTGCTACGGCGGCGAGTTTGCAAAAACATTTCCAAACAATCCGGAGTATAATACCTCCGTCAATGTGGCAAACTCTGATGCAATGAACGCTTTTGATATATGCATCGCTTTAGGTGCCGGCGTGAGATATAATATTCATTTTCAAGTGTTTACGCTTGTCTTGAAACTCGATGGCAGCTTCAATCTCGGCATGTTGAACACTAATGGCGCATCCGACCCCGTCTATGTAGATAATATCGCTTATCATATAAAAGACGATAGCCGAAGAAATCGTGGCTTTGAACTGATGTTTAGTGTAGGTATTCCGTTGAAATTCAACAGATTACATGATGCGTGCTGGGGCTGGAAATAAACCTAAATCACTTCTCGAGCACAAACTTCTTCGTTACGACGAAATCATCACCGGTTATCTTGACGATGTACAGACCGTTTGGCATTGCGTCCATAGAGTAGTGTGTTATATCGTTGCCGTTGCCTTCAAACGTGTCAATCAACATCCCGTTGTAACTGTAAATGCTGATGTTTAACGCAGTCTGTTGTATGAGTTCGCTCAATCCGATGTAAAGCTCGCCGTCCGATGGGTTTGGATAGACACTCACAAGCTTTTCGTAGTTGATTTCGTCAATCGATTCTCCTTGGTTGTAACCATCTGTGTAGATAAACTTCTCCGTCTTCGTTGAGCCGCATTCCGTAGTGATAGTGCATCTCAACAAAGCGTTGCCATATTCATTGACAGCTACGAAAGCCTTGTTTTTATCGGTGTCATCAGGGAATACATACCATATCGAAGTACTCTCGGTACCTTGTACGTGGTTGGGAGTGTCGTAATAACTGAAAAGTTCCCATGTGTACTGCGCATCCTCTATACCATAACCATGCAGACTCGATACATGAATGTTATATTCGTATATGTACGGCATGTAAGCTATACCCGGTATCACGTTGCTTTGCCCAATCAAAGTCTCGTTGACACTCGGTTTTTCTCGTATCGCGATGTCAATGCTCTTCTCAATTCGGTTGTTCGTCTTGTCGTCAATGCCTGTGTCAGTGATGACACATTTGAACGAATGATTGTCGAGGGTAGGATACACCGTAGTGGTTTGCGAATAAGGAGTTGAATAATATGCTCCCGATTCCGATACCCAATGATAAGAATAATTTCCTGTTCCACCGTCAGGATGTGCTGTCAAAGTGACGGCGAAGCCATCGCATGTCTCTGTTGCTGATGATGTTATGTAACTGTCATTCAACGACTTATGCACTATCACCGTAACATTGTCTTCGTTGGAACACCCATTTGAGGTGGTGACAGTAGCATTGAATACGAGATTACTGTTTTCCTCAAGATTGATGGTTTGAGCAACTCTATGGTTAGGCTCTATGAAGTTACTAATCATATTTGCCGGTTCCCATGAATATGAGGCTCCCGCAATGTCGTTCATCGACAATATGACGTAGTTGCCTGCAAGAATATTGTATGTCTGATAATGTTCGCCTCCTTCCTCGATATACGCCATTGCATCTGGTATCGGATTGACGACAATAGTTGGCGATGTGGCGTTATATGTGTGGTTGTCGGTATCAGTTATCGTGCAAGTGTATGATAATGAAGATGTTAACTCTTTTGTCGTGATAGCCTGAGTGGTATTGGAGCCTTCAATCATATTGGCAGGCTGCCAATTATATGAATATTGTTCCGTGCCTCCAGACGGGTTGATTCTCAATGATGTAGATTCACCTGAGCAGAGTACACTTTGTCCGACGACGACTATATTGCCATAGAGAGCATCACCGACGGCTATAGTCATACTGTTCTCGTCGGAACAGCCGTTTTTGCTTACAGTCACATAGAAAGTGGTAGGCACTGTCAGACTTTTTGTCGTAATCTGATAGGTTCCTTGTCCCGATTGTATCAGATTGGCAGGGTCGGAACTCCATGTGTATGTGGCTCCTGACATCTGTGGCACCGATAGCGTTGTCGTGGCACCGTAGTTGACATGAGGCGGGTTGGGGCCGGTTATTGTAGCGTCAGGTATGGCATTGACGGTAACCGTCACTGTTTTCGTCAATGTTGAATGTCCGTCGGAGATAACGCAGGTGAATGTAGTGTTGCCTAATGCAGGATGTGCCGTCGTGGTGGCTGAGTTAGGATAGTCAATCGGGCACGCTGGTGATGCCGTCCATGTATATGTGTAGTTGCCGTAACCGCCTGTGGCTGTTGCTGTTAGGTTAGGTGTCGCATCGTCTTCACAGAAACTTGTGCCGTCGCTGCTGACGGTGGCATTAAACTCATTCCTGATTTGCACTGTCTTGGTTTTGATGTCGCCACATTCACCATCGTGGCCTCCTGTGACAGCCACGTAATACGAGACCTGATAGTCGCCGGCACTTGAATAGGCGTGCGTCGGGTTCACCGATGTGCTTGTTGCGCCATCGCCGAAGTTCCATTCTCTCACAGTGATTTCATCGTTATGTCCTGAAGGACTTGTGGTCTCGGTACCTGTAAACTGTATCTGTTGCCCGACGGTTCCTTCACTGTTGGTGAAGTCGGCTGTTACATTGGGAAGCACCACTGCGACAACGTTCTCGTTGCCGCTCGACGACCCCGCCGTTACATGACATGTGTAAGTGCCAGCCATGTTTAAGGTGGCGTTGTTACGCGTCCACGTCCTCCCCGTATGTGTCTGATTGTCAGGACTTGTCCAATTGTATGTGGCACCCTCGATGACGTTTGCCTCAAGAACCAAACTGCCACCGTAACACGGCGTAGTCGAAGTCAAAAACGGCTCAAGAATGGAGCAGTCGGTTTCTCCATTACCGGACTCTTTTTTGAATGTAATGTTGCCAGAGCCTCCAGCAAAATTGGTTATTAGCATGATAAAGTATTGCCCAACCTGTCCATTGACAATGTGCGCATATTCTATGCCATTTACCGAATAACTACAATCATGTAAATTACCGGACGGATAAAAATTGGGATTACTTGTATTGTTGGGACAAGATGTGCAATTTGCGGTAAGTAAACCTGCCTGATTTGCAGTTGTTGGACATGGTGTGGAAGCGTCATCAAATGGTCCCCACAGGGCAAAGTCAATATCAAAACCTGCTTCTATCTTCATTGTAATATTACCAGACACACCAATTCTCATGTAATACCAAAACGATTGTTTTGTTGTTGGTGATGAACCCAAACAACCATAATTAGGACCTGACCAGGAAACTCCAGAGCCTGTTGCAGGGAAAACATAAATATCACTTGTGCAGAAAGGTTCGGCATCCATGCAATGGTTGGCTTTATCATCTATAAGGTCAGATATGAGAAAATTATAATAATCAATGCTTAAATTGGTTGCCCAAGAATGTACTACGTCACGAAAATCGTCTTTTGGAAGAGACATCGCTTCATCAAACTCTCTCTTCAAACGATTTTTTAGTTTTTCAAATTCCGTATATAAATCAATGTCTTTGTTATATACATTGGGTTGAATACAAATTTCACCGGGTATCGACGTCTGATGGCAGATGAAAATGTCGCTGGTCGCTAAGGCAGAAGCAAGTTGAATACGTTCCTCTACAGATTCTATGTTAAAAACGTTAAAGATGATAGCATTATCATATTCGTCATACTGCGCTTTTAATGATAACGAACATATTATCAGTGTAATAAGGAAGATTTTTTTCATAAAACTTGTATTTTTAATTTTAGTAAAAAAATAACTTTACAAATCGCAAATATATAAAAAAAATACAAACAATCTCCGCATACCTAAAAAAAATTATTACGTAAACAAAAATCCCTATTTTATGGGATAGTGTTGCTATTTTGATACATTATACCTTTGCAAACAATTTAAAACGTAATAAATTATGGAAAATATAAAAAAGAAAAATCCGGTGCTGAAACGACTTCAGGTTTATATGGGAAAACGTAAAATTCTTATGCCCATCGCATTGTTTATGTCGGGCATCAGTGCTTTGTTGTTGCTTGCGCCATTTATCTTTATCTGGTTGATTATCAATATCTTACTGCAGACAGGAGGTATTGCAGCCGGGACTCCTGTGAATGCTTATGCGTGGTGGGCTGCCGCTACCGCGGTGGCTGGCGTAGCATTGTATTTCGGCTCAAGCATGCTTGCACATCTCGCAGCATTCAGTGTGGAGACAAATATGCGACGTGTTGCAATGAAAAAACTGATGGACATGCCACTCGGTTTCTTTGAACAGAACAGCAGTGGGACGATGCGGAAAATCATCGATGAAAACGCATCGCAGACCCATACTTTCGTCGCACATCTCTTGCCTGATCTGGTAGGAAGTTTCATTGCTCCTGCCATAGTGACAGTACTTGTTCTGCTTTTCAACTGGCAACTTGGTATAGCGTGCATGATACCGCTTGTCGTGGCATTTATCATGATAGGCAGGACTTCAAGCCCGCAACAGCGTGGGTTTCAGCGTGAGTACATGAACGCACAAGAGAAAATGGCTGGTGAGGCAGTGGAGTATGTTCGCGGCATTCCTGTGGTGAAGGTGTTCCAGCAAACGGTGTTCTCTTTCCGCCGTTTCTACGATAGCATAATCATTTATAGAGATATAGTTACAAAATATACTTTAGGAATGCAAGTGCCGATGTCGGCTTATACTGCCGTCATTCACGGCTTTGCCTTTTTCATGGTGCCTATCGCAATCCTTATGATAGGACGTGCAGGCGATTATGTAGGCGTTATTTCCGATATGTTTCTTTATGTATTGATAACGCCCGTCATTGCCGCTAACGTGATGAAAATCATGTATGTTCAGCAAGATATGTTTCTCGCAAGTGAGGCTGTTGACAGAGTCGAAAACTTGACCGACGGTGCGATTACTTTGAGCACGGCACCTGTCGAGAAGATAACAGACTACAGTATAAAATTTGAAAATGTGTCGTTCGCTTATCCTAACACCTTGCAGAATGCAGTAAATGGTGTTAGTTTCTCTATTCCGAAAGGTAAGACGTATGCTTTGGTGGGCGCATCAGGTGGGGGCAAGACAACCATCGCCCGCCTGATTCCTCGTTTCTGGGACGTGAAAGAAGGACACGTGAAAATAGGCGGCGTAGATGTGCGCAATATATCTAAAACAGAACTGATGAATAATATATCTTTTGTTTTTCAAAATACAAAATTGTTCAAAATGTCTGTCCTGGATAATATAAAATATGGAAATCCTGATGCCGACGACGTGGCCGTGCAAAAAGCCATTGACTCGTCGCAAAGCCGTGAAATTATCGATAATCTGCCTGACGGACTAAACACAAAAATAGGTGTTGATGGCACTTATCTTTCCGGCGGCGAACAACAACGCATCATCTTGGCACGCGCTTTCTTGAAAAACGCACCTATAGTGGTACTCGACGAAGCTACCGCTTTCGCCGATCCTGAAAATGAACATAAAATACAAAAAGCCTTGCACGAACTGATGAAAAGTAAAACAGCCCTGCTAATCGCTCATCGCCTGTCAACGGTGGTCAATGTTGACCGTATCTTGGTCGTCGAACAGGGTAGTATCGTCGAACAAGGCACACACGAAGAACTGTTATCTCTCAATGGTATATATAAATCTATGTGGGAAAAATATCAGAAATCTGTAAGATGGACAATATAACAATGTAATTTAATGAAAGGATACTATTATGAGTATAAATAAATATTTTCAAAATCGTTTCGCACTTTCGGAAAAAGGTGCGAGGTCTCTTGTAGGCGGTATTTTAGCCTCTTTGTTGCTGAATCTGTCGTTGATGTTGCCTGTGATGCTGATATTTCTGTTCATCACCGACTATCTGCAGCCAATATTAAATCCGGGAACCCAAATATCCAACGGTTTCTGGTATTATACATTGATGGCAGTTGCTTTCATTGTAATAATATATTTTGTGGCGATGTTTCAATACAAAAACACCTATACAAATGTTTATGTTGAAAGCGCAAACCGCCGTATAAGCCTCGCCGAGAAATTGAGGAAATTACCACTTTCGTTTTTTGGCGAGAAAAATCTATCTGACCTCACTTCCACCATCATGGAAGATAATAACACGATTGAGATGCTTTTTTCTCATGCAGTGCCTCAAATATTTGCATCTATAATCAGCATCTTATTGATTACCATCGGGTTATTCTTTTATAACTGGCAGCTTTCCCTGTCTATGTTCTGGGTAGTGCCAGTATCGGCAGGTGTTATGCTTTACGCAAAAAAACTACTGGATAAAGCCAATGAGGACTTCTATTATGTGAAAAGAGATGTTACAGAATATATTCAGGAAGGAATTGAGAGCATTCAGGAAATAAAAGCTTACAACGGCGAAGAAAAATATAATGAAAATTTAGATAAACAACTTAATACCTATGAAGAGAGCCTGCGATATGGTGAATTTCTCGGTTCGCGTCTTATGGCAGGCTCATACTCTATACTGAAGTTGGGTCTTGCGACGGTTGTGCTCGTCGGGGCGTATCTGCTTTCAACAGGTGCGGTCACGGTGCTTACTTATCTGGTTTTCCTGATGGTTTCGGCGAGTATTTACAATCCGGTGATGGAAGTCTTGGATAATATTGCCGCCTTAACCTTGCTGGATGTGCGTATCAATCGTATGCGTGAAATGGAGCAGATGCCGACTCAACAAGGAAAAGAGAATTTCTCCGTGTCTAATTATGATATTGAGTTTAGAAATGTTGATTTTGAATATAAAACAGGACAACAGGTGCTTCATGATGTAAGTTTTACGGCTAAACAAGGCGAAGTGACTGCTTTGATAGGCCATTCGGGAAGCGGTAAGACTACGCTTGCGAAGCTGGCAGCACGTTTCTGGGACATTAAAAAAGGACAAATTTTGCTTGGCGGTGAAGATATCAGTAAAGTGGATCCTGAAACACTTCTTAAATATTACGCCATTGTGTTTCAAGACGTGGTGTTGTTTAATGCAAGTATAAAAGACAACATCCGTGTCGGGAAAAAAGACGCGACGGATGAGGAGATTTTCACCGCAGCCAAGATTGCGCGTTGCGATGAATTTATACAAAAGATGCCCGATGGTATAGAGACGGTCATAGGTGAAAACGGTGAGCGTCTGTCGGGAGGCGAACGTCAGCGCATCTCCATCGCGAGAGCGGTACTTAAAGACGCTCCTATTATCCTTATGGACGAGGCTACGGCCTCCCTCGATGTGGAAAATGAAAGCTTGATACAGGAGGCTCTTTCAGAACTGATTAAAAATAAAACCGTAGTGGTGATAGCTCATAGAATGCGTACGATAAGAGGCGCCGATAAAATCGTGCTCCTCAACCAAGGTAAAGTCGAAGCAATTGGCACAGACGTGACACTGCAAAAACAATCACCTACATACAGGAAGATGTTGGAGAAATCCGGATTCTGTTGAGTAACTCCACGAGTTTCTCCACCGCTCTTCCGCGGTGTGAAATCTTGTTTTTCACGTCCATGGACATCTCGGCAAAGGTCTCTTCAAAGCCTTCAGGCTGGAAAATGGGGTCGTAACCGAAACCGCCGTCGCCATGCTCCTCTTCGAGAATCTTTCCGTTAACTACTCCTTCAAAAAAATACTGTTTCCCGTCAAGATTTAATGCTATGACTGTTCTGAAACGTGCTCTTCTGTTGGTCATGCCTTTCATGGCTTCTAACAATTTCACCATATTGTCGTAATATGAACAACCCTCGCCGGCATATCGTGCTGAATAAACGCCCGGCGCACCGTCCAATGCTTCTACTTCAAGACCGGTGTCGTCGGCAAAACAGTTCAAATGATAGTTGTTGGTCACAAAATCAGCCTTGATTTTGGCGTTACCCTCCAAAGTGTCGGCATCTTCTACAATCTCCTCATGGCAACCGATGTCGTGCAACCCTACAACCTCATAATTTTTTAAAATATTCCTGATTTCATCTAATTTATGCACATTATGCGTAGCAAAAACTAACTTCTCTTTCATCTTAAAAACTCTTAAATTCTTAAACTCTTAAATTCTTAAACTACTCTCAACTCTAAACTTCAAACTCCAAACTTCAAACTCCAAACTCCAAACTTCAAACTCCAAACTCCAAACTTCAAACTTCAAACTCCAAACTCCAAACTTCAAACTTCAAACTCCAAACTCTAAACTATCACCTCCCATTTCACCGGCTCAATCCCGTTACTGATAAGATATTCGTTTGTTTTCGAGAAATGTCGGCATCCGAAGAAGCCACGACTTGCGGAGAGCGGGGAAGGGTGCACTGTCTTCAGTATCAGGTGTTTGTTATAGTCGATGAGTCCTTCCTTAGCGATGGCGTAGTTGCCCCATAGGAGAAACACTAAATGTTCTTTTTCCTCCGACAATGCTTTTATAGCGGCATCGGTAAACTGTTGCCATCCGATGCGCGCGTGTGACGCCGCCATGTTGGCACGTACAGTGAGTGATGCGTTTAGAAGAAGTACTCCTTCGTCAGCCCATTTCTCAAGATTTCCGCTGTGTGGTATGGGCATCCCGATGTCGCTGTTCAACTCCTTGAAGATGTTTTGCAGGCTTGGCGGCGGCTGTATCCCCTCCGGGACAGAAAAAGCGAGGCCGTGCGCCTGACCTACGTTGTGATATGGATCCTGACCGATAATTACAACCTTAACCTTGTTAAAAGGCGTGCGGTTGAAGGCGTTGAAAATCAAAGGCGACGGCGGATAAACGATATATTTACGTTTTTCTTCTATGAGAAACGACTTTATCCCGACAAAATATGACGAATCAAACTCTTGTTTCAGAGCCTCATACCATCCTTCTTCGATGACAGGCTTTTTGATTTCGACCATGATGAAAATTTTTATAAATTTAATTATACAAAATTAAAAAAAATTTCGTTTCTTTGTAGAGTGAAATTAATAATTATTTGTATGAAAAAGATAGTATTGTTTTTGGCGATAACATTCACTTTGGGAATGCTGTTTGCGGCATGTAGTCAGTCATCATCATGTCCGGCATACGGTGAGCACCAGCAGTATCAAAGAGAGAGTGTTTATTAGGTTTTTTTGTAATTTTTGTTTTAAAAAGGCGAAAGGCACCCTTTCGGGTGCCTTTCGCCTTGATTTTTATCGTTACTAATATACTAAGAACTTAGTATTGCTGACGTTGCCGCCTGCTTGTACGCTGATGATATATGAACCGCTTGCAAGGTTAGCCGTGCTAAATGACACGTTGTGCTCACCTTGTACGTAGAAACCGAGGTCGCTGCTGGCAACCATGCGGCCGCTGAGGTCATAAATCTTATAACTTACCCTTGCATTCTCGCTGAGAGTAATGTTGAAGTTAGCATTGTTTCTCACAGGGTTAGGATAGACACTGAGCTTCATGTTGCTGCTTGTAATGCTGTTCTCACCAACACCGTTGTCGCCACCTTCTTTGTATGTGTCGCATGATAAGATACCTGAGCCGTACGTGGCTGCATAAATCATGCCTTCGTTGAACACTCCGCGATAGACGACGTTTGTTGCAACGCCCATCTCATCATAAAGGACATCGATGATGTCGTCATGATTTGTTTGGATTGCTTGTTTGATTTCCATCACAGGGCATGACACATCGCCTGACTTCTCCCATGACGTGCCGTTGTTTTCAGACACGTAAATGCCGTTTTCTGTTCCAAGGATAATCAGGCCGCTGCTCTTCTCTATGATGCTTGAATAAACAGGGAATTGCCCGAGGTCTCCTTGAATTGCGGAAAACGAATTACCTGCGTTTGTCGAGCGATATACATAGTTGCTGTTGCCGTAGTTGCCTAACGTCACCACAATGTTATTGCTATTTGAAGGGTCAATGGCGACGCTTGTTACAGCCTGACCGAAGTTGTTCAACTGATCAACTGTCAGCACACAAGCTGTTGAGTCAACGCTGGCCTGTGCTGATGTGTAGGCATTTGAGAGACCTGTCACTCTGTAGAGGAGTCCGTCGGCTGTTCCCACCATAGCCATGTCGCCATCACCGCTGATGGAGACTGCTGTCGGGAGACCGTTGATGCTGCTTATTAACAACCATTCAGTATCCTTGTCAAAGATGAGAGCGTATCTGGTCATGTAAATTTTATTCTCGATACCGCAAACCAGCAGTGAGCTTATCGGGTCGTGCAGATTCCAGATAGTATCGCCTTGTATCCATACGTAGTTGCCTTCGTCGTCCATGTGTGCTGCGTCATGCGGAGGCTCGCCAAGGGTGATTTCCACAGGATAGCCGGCTTGCAAACTGTATGCAAATGCTGTCTCACCGTTATGTTTTGTAGTCCTGATAGGAGCAAAGATGGTATCAACAGGATTGTTGGAATCGTTATAGTTTTCAAACAGAGCGTATGGTGTTCTGAATGCGTTTGCGTTGGAGATGACGCCTTCTGCACTGAATTTCGTTGCATCGTAGTCCACGCCGTTTGACTCTGACCTGAAGAGAGGCATATCTTTGGAGCCTGTAGTCGAAACAAACAAGATGTCGGGGTTAATTGTAGATATTGCACAAGGACCGCCTTCGTAACCTTTCACGAAGAAGCCAAACTGCTGGTTGGCATTGGTAGAAGGATTCGAATTGGGGAATATTGCAGTACCTGTAGTGACGTTGTTCACGTTCTCGTCTCCGAGTATCTGGATAGTACCATGATCAAGGCTGCCGCCAATAATCTTTGTGTTGCCACTGATACCGACACTCATCATACGTGTCACTGATGTGTGGACGTCGTCTGTCAGGAAGTAACGGTTACCGCTCTTATATGAATAGAGTTCTGAGTAATATTCACCTTTAAATATACCACCGGTTGTCCCTATGAAGAAAATGTCAGGATTCGATGGGTTGAATACTATGTTCTGTATTCCGCGATGCAGGTAAATGTAGCGATTTGTCGCGATAGGTGTGTATTCATAGATGTTTGACCTGGAAATCTGTATCGGTCTGTAGCTGTTTACGCCTGAGCCTGTCACATCTTCCACCAACCAGAGGTTCTCCGAACCGATGAGGAGTTTTCTCGGATTGTTAGGATAAACGGTGATAAATCCATTGTAGTTGGCATCTTCGCCGAAAATCGGATACAGCGTTGTTCCTGCCACTGCTACTCCCCAGCTTTCACCGCCGTCGTCAGTAAAGTAGATATTACCTGTTCCATAACTTGTACCTGATAGTGTGAGATATGCAATGTACATAAAGTTGGCGTCTGACTGTGACATTGCAATAATCTTCATGTTGGTGTTAGACGGAAGGTCGCCACTGCCTGTTATTTTTTCAAATGCACTGCCTGCTTTTGACAGATATACATCCGTCTCGTCGGCAGCGAGGATGTCACCGTTGTTGTTCGATTTGACGCTTCTGAACGAGCCGTTGATAATATTGGTCCACGTGGCACCATTGTCTTCGCTGAGCATGATACCACCTGCTGTGGCAGCGTAAATCTTGTTGTTGTTGATGGTCATCTCATTAACGTAGCCCCAGCCGTTCGCCGCTGTTGGTGTAGTACTTGCAAGAAGCTCCGGAGTTGTTGAACCCGCAGCCATTTTGTAAACACCTTTTCCAATAAAACTTGCATCGTATCCTAGATCGCTGAGACCGTTGAGACCTTGCGCGTCACGACCGTCACCGGTGCCGATGAAGAGGTCGCCGTTCGAGTTGATAACCATGCAACTGATAGGGAGACTTAAGTTTGTGATTCTCTGGAACGTGATGCCGTTGTTGGTTGTCTTGTAAACATCACCCCCCATCGTTCCGATTAAGACGTTGCCGCTATTATCGTAAACAACAGCTCTTGTAAGCCCGCCGAAATTGTCGGGACCTGCAAATGCCCAGTCAAGACTGACACTTTTTGCCGATGATTGAGCTGCTTCCTGACCCTCAATTAACAATGCCGGGTCAATCAAACCGGTCTCTTGATTTGCGCGAATGCTCTTCATGAATGAAGAAAATGTAGCTTTTGAACTGCTCCTCGGAGTGTATTTCCCTTGGTTCCCAGCAGCGTTAGCTACCAAACTTGCTTGAGCTAACACTATGGTTATCAAAAGCATACTTAACGGTAAAAATCTTTTTTTCATATCACGTAATTTAGACATATTCCTTCCCAAAAATTAAGTATAGTTTAAGGGTTCAAAAATACAACATTTTTTTTTACTGTGCAATATTTTTTTAAAAAAATATAATTTTTTTTTGAACGCAGATGCTTAAATATAGGAAAATCAATAATCAAGACTATGAAAATCAAAATTTTACTGTTGATGAGACGGGTAACCATCCTACACTGCCATCGGCAATTTTAATCTTGTCCCAGTTGTCGGTGTGGTCTAAAACTTCTACCTTTGTGCCTTCATGCAAAACAAACAGGTCAACACCCGACGCCGAAGGCGAGCTTTTCACCGTTATCGTTGGCGTCATCACTATGCCTTCGTTGTGCTGATTCATGTATTTGTATTTCTGTGAAGATAAAATCAGACTGCATATAAACAGTAAGATTATCAGGATATTAATGAAAAATGTCGTTTTCTTTATGACAATGGAGTGCGTGGTAAAGTACAGGAACAGTGAGATTGTTAGAATGAAGAAAATAACCAGCGAGGTTTTTGCCCAACCATTGGCAGACTGCCAATTACCGATGTTTTTCCAGAGTTTAGCCGTGAAAAAGACAGGCATAGGCTCAATCTTGTCGGTGATGAGGCTGTTTGCAATGGATAGGTTTTGCTTGATTTCCTCGTTGTTGGGGTCGAGTTTCAATGCTTTCTCGTAGTTGAGAATAGCCATCGGATAATTTCTTAGCTTGAAATAGGTGTTACCTATGTTGTATAACAGAGGTGCCGACACAAATCCTTCTTCGATGATGTTTTCATAAATCACCAGCGCAGTATCGTATTTGCTCTCATTGTAATAGAAATTTGCTTTTGCAAATGCTTGTTCCTGTATGACTTGCGCATCCAATGCCGCAAATGTAGTGGTTAAAACCAATATCGCAATAATTATTTTTTTCATTTTTCTAAAGTTTAATCAATTCAAACTTCTTTCTGATTTCGTGATTACTTCTAATCCTTTTTGGTACAAATCTTCCATTTTCTTATCCGGATCGCCCGGAGCAAATCTGGCGAATTCACAGCTGTTAAGTAATTCAATAAATTGATTTACAATATCTTCGGGTACATTTTTGCTGTTCATCATCTCTTTGACGGTGTCCATTGAGAGTTGCGAGCGTGCGATGTTCATCTTGTCGGAGATGTAACCCCACAGAGCTTGTGAAAATTCTTCATAGAAATGTTCTTGATTTTTGATTTTCAAGTAGTTATAAGCATTTTGAAGACGTTTTTTAGCTATTTTAGTTGCCTTTTTATTTCTCACAAGAACCTGATTCTGGTTGAATTCATTTATTCTATTGTAAAAAAATAAGGCTAATGCGAATATTATCGCCATCGCTGCCAGCAAGATATAATAAAGAGGCGAGGCGAAAAGCAAGGTATCTGCTTTGTGAAGGTTGCCTCGTGTCATGATGTGTCGGATGTCGCTTCCCACCACCTTGATGGCTTCCTGACCGCCGGCGTAAATGATGCCACTGCTGCCTTCGTTGTTGCTTCTCTCTACTTTAATATTGTAATTCTCTGACTCTAACGTGACGTATTTATTTTTCGCCGGGTCGAAATAGGAGAACTTCGTCGGGGTTAGTGAGAAGTCACCGGAAACCCTTGGAATTACTACATATTCAGCTTTTTTTGTACCACTCATGCCGAATGAGTTGTTTTTTGTGTTTGTTGTAATTTTAGGGTCATAGACCTCAAAGTCGGGCGGAAAAACAGGTCGCGGGATGTCAAGAAGTTCAATGTTGCCTTTGCCTGAGACAGTAAGCGTCACGGTAAAAGCATCGTTCGATTTCATCTCGGTTTTGTCTATTTTCGAAGTGAAGGTGAATTGTCCTACAGCACCTTTGAAACTGTCGGGCTTATCTTTTGTTGGCAACGCTTTTACTTCAATATCAATGGGTTGTGACTTTATCTCTTTTTTTACATTGGTATAAGACGATCCCATGATATCACCAAAGAAGTTGTCGAACGGGTCGTATCCACGTTGTTGCTGACGTTCTTTTCTTATTTGTGCTATGCAGTTTATGTCGAGCGGGTCGATGGTAAGAATGCCGGTTTTCTGCGGAATCAGCACTATTTCTTGTATAGTGGCAACGTGATATTCCTGACCGTTTTTCACTATCGACGACTGCTGCAGGACGCCGTTGTTCTCCGTCACGTCTTTTGTCCAAAAGCCGGAATATGAAGGTGCTTTCGAAATGGTGAGGTTTGATATAGGTATGGTATAGTAAATCTTGTATGTCAGGGTTATCTGCTCTCCGAGATATGCTATTCGTTTGTTTGGTATAGCCTCAAGGAACACATCCTTGGCACCGCCGTCGCCTGCAGATGCTGGCGTGTTGTTGCTGATGCTGCTGTTGTCCTTAACTACTTCAATCTCCATGGTGTTACTTTTCACCTTCTGCCCGTTGACGGTGATGGTGGCAGCCGGCAAGGTGTATTTACCTTCTTTTATCGCTCTCAAATAAAATGAATATGTGTGGGTGTTCGTCTTTGTCACCGAGCCGTTTATTATCTGTACGCTGGAACTTGACGACGAGAAAGGTCCTCCTAAAAGCTCAAAATCATTGAAATTAGGAGACTCGAATTTCTTGCTTTCGCCTTTTAACTCATACGACACCTGAAACTGCTCTCCGACAACGACTTGTTTCTTACTGATTACCTTAAAACTGACATCGTCTTGCGCTCTCAACGTGAATAACGACATCAAAAACAATAATAATAAACTTATTTTTTTCATTTTATCTATTTATTCATCTGCGAGTCATTACATTTATCAAAAAACTCTAAACTCAAAAACTGTCTCTAAACTCTAAACTCTAAACTCTAAACTAAATTTCACCAATCTTTCTGAATCTTACGTCTCTGCATCTTTGCAGCCTTGGCCTCGTTCATCTTATCCATCGTCTCTTTTTCTTGATTTTCAAGAGCTTGCAGCATTCTCTCGACATCTTCTTTCGACATTTGTTGCTCTTGCATCTGCTGCTGTTGTTCGTCCTGCTCCTGCTGTTCCTGATATTGCCGTTGTTGTTCGTTCTGCTGCTGGTTTTGCTTATCTTGACTATCCTTATCTTCTTGACTGTCCTGATTTTGTTGTTGTTGCTGCATTATCATTTTTTGACGGGCATATTCAAGATTATATCTTGCATCCTCGTCATTAGGGTTGATTTTTAGGCACTGTTTGTATGCATTATATGCTTCAGCGTATTTCTGTTGTTCCATCAGGCTGTTGCCGAGGTTGTAATAGGCACTTGCTTCGAGATTTTTGGGTACATTACGGTCAGCCACGCTCTTGAAGCTTCTCGATGCTTCCTCGAAATTTTGCTGCCGGTAATATGCGTCGCCAAGGTTGAACTGTGCCTTGTCGTTATATTTTTTGTCGAGCGAGCCTTTATAATCCTTTTCTGCTTCCGAATATTTGCCGTTCCGGAAGTTCCTGTTTCCTTGACGTATCTCCTTTTGCTGAGCGTGCAGTCCGAGAGTCAAGGTCATCAGCAGAATTGTAATACTTATTTTATTAATTGTTCTCATTTTTCGATTGAAAGAAGTTAAATTTCGATTCCCAGTTTCTCTTTCCGGAAGATAGCATGATTTCTATTATCAGTAAAATTATAGCGACACCCACAAACCACTGGAACTGGTCGTCGTAGTCGGTGAACACTTTCGATTCTATCTCGGCTTTTTCAGCCTTGTTGATGTCTTCATAAATCTTGTCGAGACCCACATTGGAGTTGCTGGCTCTCACGTAGATACCGTTGCCTATCTCAGCTATTTGGCGTAACATATTGTCATCAAGTTTTGTGATGATGATATTACCTTCTTTGTCTTTTTTATAGCCTGTTTTTTTGCCGTGTTGGTTATAGAGCGGGATAGGGGCGCCTTCTTCAAGTCCCATTCCTATGGTATAAATCTTGATGCCTTTCTTTGCCGCTTCCTGTGCCGCTTTCACTGCATCGCCGTTTTCATGGTCTTCGCCGTCGGAGATGATGATGATGGCTTTATTGTGTTGCGTGTCGCCGAAACTCTTGATAGCCAATTCGATAGCTCTTCCCACTTCTGTTCCTTGTGTGGGGATAAGGTCGGTATCTACTGACGAGAGGAACATTTTAGCGGCGGCGTAGTCGGTGGTGATAGGCAGTTGCACGTATGCGTTGCCAGCGAAAACTATCAAGCCTATTCTGTCGCCTCCGAGTTTAGAAATGAGCTTGCTGATGGCCTGTTTCGAACGTTCGAGACGGTTGGGTGCTATGTCTTCGGCATGCATTGAGTTAGAAATATCAACACATAAGAAGAGGTCGATGCCTTCACGTTTCACTTTTTCCATCTTTGAGCCGGATTGTAAATTTGCTGCGCTTATTATTAATAGTGATATCACCAAACAGAAAATTATGAATTTAACATTAGCCCTTGCTGATGAAAAATTAGGTACAAGATATTCTCTAAGGTTAAGATTGGCAAAACGTTGAAACTGCTTCTTGTTCCATAAGCGAATCAAGATATATACAGCCACTAATACCGGAATGATGAACAGCAAGTAAAGATACTGCGGGTTTTCAAATCTTAATATGTTGGTTTCCATGATATTTCTTAATCCGTTAATGTTTTTAAAACAGTTTTTCTAATGATAAAGTCCAACAATAATAATGCCAAACTCCACAAAACGAAGGGTAAAAATTCTTCGTGTGTGCGGGTGAACTCGTTAATTTCTATTTTCGAGCGTTCTAATTGGTCTATTTCGTCGTATATTTGTTGCAGTTTCTCGTTTGATGTGGCGCGGTAGTATTTTCCACCTGTCTCGTCAGCGATTTGTTGCAACAGCGGTTCGTTGATTGTCACTGGAATCTGTTGGAATTGTATTCCGCCGAAAGGTGTACGCACGGGATATGGTGCTGTTCCCCTTGTGCCTACGCCTATGGTATAAACTCTTATTCCGAATATCTTCGCCATCTCAGCTGCCGTCGCTGGATCCACTGAGCCGGCGTTGTTGTCGCCGTCGGTGAGCAATATCACAACTTTAGAGATAGCCTCACTGTCTTTGAGGCGGCTCACCGAGGATGCAAGTCCGTCGCCGATAGCGGTGCCGTCTTCCAACATACCGCATTGCATCTCTCGCATCATGTTGAGTAACATGCCGTGGTCGGTGGTGAGAGGCACCTGAGAGAATGTCTCGCCGGCAAAAATCACGAGACCCATTCTGTCTTCAGGACGTCCCGCCACAAAGTCGGCACCCACGTTCTTGGCGGCTTCCAAGCGGTCGGGCTTGAGGTCTTGGGCAAGCATACTGCTTGAAATATCCATTGTAAGGACAATATCGATGCCCTCCACGTTGATTTTCTGATTCTTAGAACTGCTCTGTGGACGCGCTAACGCTATGATTAACAAGGCTATAGCACACATCTCTAACGCAAAAGGCAGATGACGGATGTAGAGCCTCCAGCTTTTGGGCAGAGTTGTGAAGAAGTTTGTGTCGGTAAACCTGACGTAAGCCACGTGATTCCTGCCGAGGAAAATGTACCAAACGACAAGTAACGGAATGATTATCAATCCGTAAAGAAAATATGACGATGCAAATTCTATAGAACTCATTCCTTTTCCTCCTTCTTTTTTTCTTCCTCTTGGAAGAAAACGTAACTGTCTTCAACAAAATTGTTGATGTCGCTGAATGATTTCTTGTTCTGCTCCGTCGTGGGACTTGCTTTCGCAAACTTGACAAAATCAGCGATGATAAGCGTCTCTTGCAGTTTCTCTTTTATTGGTGTAGTGAGATTCAACTTATTCACAGCTTCCATGATTTCATCTGTCGTCATTTCTACTGCATCAATCTCAAATTGTCCTTCCAGATATTCCCTTGCGATATCGGTCAGGTCGGTGTAATAGTCTTTTGTCTTGCTTGAATTCCATAACTCATTGATTTTTATTTCGTTGAGTTTATTGCGTGCAGTTATGATAGCAGGAATTGCTGGTTTTTTCTTCTCTGCTACGACGATTTCTTTATTTTTGGCACGGTTTTTGTTCAGATATAAAAGATATGCCAATAATGCTAATGCCATTACCACCGCTGCCCACGGGAACACTTCTTTTGCTGTGATACCCTGTTTCATCACGTCTTTTATTGGACGGAACGTCTGTGTAGTGTCAACCGCCACTGTTGTCACGTATATCTCGTATTCGTTGGTGTAGAGTTTGCGTCTGACGCTGTCTCGAAGGCTCTTGCTGTAAGTGACGACGATTTCCGGGACATAGACGTAGCCGGTGTCGAACGAGGTCAGTGTGAGGTGCCGCGTCATCATCACGTTGTCGCCGTTGTTGACTGGTTTTGTGGTTACGTCGCCCACTTTTATCACGTCGATTGACTTGCTCAGGGTGTCGTCGAACTGCTGCCATTCCACGTAATAGTCTTTTGGAACTGTCAGAAATAGTTGATAATCAAAATGTTGTCCAACAGCAATGGTGTCAGCGTCAGTGCTGCCTCTGAAAAAAGCGGCTTGCGCATTGCACTGTACGCTACAGAGCGACATTATGCAAAATAATATGAAACAAAGTTTCTTCATCTTCTTAATTCTCTCCTTCTAAAAAGCTGCATAAGAGGTTTTACATAGTCTTCATCGGTGTAAATCAATGTGTTATCCACACCGTTGTTGGCAAATGTCTTGTTTAGAGAGGTAGTGGCATGTTGCACGATTTTCTGATAAGCCTCGTTCCATGAGCTTGTAGAGGTGTCAACCCACACGTCTCTGTCGTTTTCGTTGTCGTGGAACTTCACAAGACCTATTTTAGGTATGATGAGTTCGCGTTTATCGGTGATTCTCAATGAGATAAGGTCATGTTTCCTCGCTGCTATCCTCATCTCTTGTTCAAACGGTTTGTTAGTGACGAAGTCGGAGATGAGGAATGCCGTGGTGCGTTTTTTTATTGCGCTGGTAAGGAATTTCAGACCTTCGCCTATGTCGGTGCCTTTGTGTTGAGGCAGGAACGTCACTATCTCGCGTATGATACGTAGGATATGGCTTGAGCCTTTCTTTGGCGGGATGAACTTCTCTATCTGGTCGCTGAAAAAAATCACGCCGACTTTGTCGTTGTTTTGAATCGCCGAGAATGCGAGCACCGCCGCAAGCTCCGCAGTGATGTCGCGTTTTGTCGAGCCGATGGAGCCGAAGTCGTTGGAACCCGACACATCGATGAGCAGCATCACCGTCATCTCGCGCTCTTCCTCGAAAATCTTGACGAAAGGCCGGTGGAAACGTGCAGTGACGTTCCAGTCGATGTTGCGTATATCGTCACCATATTGATATTCACGCACTTCGCTGAATGTCATGCCTCGACCCTTGAACGCGCTGTGGTACTGACCCGAAAAAATCTGGTTGCTCAGCCCGCGTGTCTTGATTTCGATTTTCCTGACTTTTTTGAATAATTCTGTTGCTTCCATGATTAACAATATCAGACAAAAACAAAATATTCTGTCTTCTGTCTTCTGTATTCTGTATTCTAAAACTACGGTACCTCAACGATGTTCAAAATCTCATTGATGATGTCTTCTGTCGTGATATTTTCAGCTTCTGCCTCGTATGTCAGACCGATACGGTGACGCATCACGTCGGGTGCCACGGCACGCACGTCTTCTGGAATGACGTATCCGCGACGTTTGATGAAAGCGTAAGCCTTAGACGCAAGTGCGAGGTTGATAGAAGCACGTGGCGAACCGCCATAGCTGATTAACCCGTTGAATTTCTTCAGTTTAAACTCTTCAGGATAACGTGAGGCGAACACAATGTCGGTGATATAATTCTCAATTTTTTCGTCAAGATATACTTCACGACAAACATTTCTTGCGTTAATGATGTCATTAGTCGATGTAACTTTATGAATCTCAGGATATTCCTTGTTGATATTCTGACGTAAAATGACTTTTTCCTCTTCTTTTTTCGGGTAGTCGATTACTACCTTGAGCATGAAACGGTCAACTTGAGCTTCCGGCAACGGATAGGTGCCTTCCTGCTCAATAGGATTTTGCGTCGCCATTACGAGGAAAGGGTCGGGAAGAGCAAAAGTACTCTCACCTATTGTGACCTGATGCTCTTGCATGGCTTCGAGCAAGGCACTTTGCACCTTGGCAGGAGAACGGTTTATCTCATCGGCCAAGATAAAATTGGCGAAGACGGGACCTCTCCTCACAATGAATTCCTCGCTTTTCTGACTGTAAATCATGGTGCCTACGAGGTCGGCAGGCAAAAGGTCGGGAGTGAACTGGATACGACTGAAGTCAGCATTGACAATGTTAGCCAACGTCTTGATAGCCAATGTTTTAGCTAATCCAGGAACGCCTTCGAGAAGAATGTGCCCGTTCGATAACAAACCGATGAGCAGACGCTCTGTCATGTGTTTTTGACCCACGATGACCTTACTCATTTCCATATTAATCAAGTCAATAAACTGACTCTCCCTTTGAATTTTTTCGTTTAATTCGCGAATGTCTGTTTCAATCATTTTCTTTCGATTTTTTTATGTCATATATTTAACAATACAAATGCAAAAATATTGCAAAATTTTCAATCCGCAAAGAAAAAAATTAGCAATATTGTCAATTATTCGGAAATTTTTTGTAATTTCGTGCATTAAAATTTTTAAATATGCAATTTGGGAAAATAGCAATTGTCGGAGCCGGTAATGTTGCTTATACTCTTTGTAAGATATTGAAACACAAGGAGATAAACCCATTTTGTGTTTATGTGAGAAACCCTGAAAAAGCGAAAGAGGTACATCAGGATTTGCAAATAGAAGTAGTTTCTGAATACAAAAAAGTTCTGGAATCAGACCTTGTGATAATTGCAGTGAATGACGACTCAATTTCTGAGGTTGTTTCACATTTTGTTGATTATAAAGGACTTGCTGTGCATGTGTCGGGAACGAAGTCTTCAGACTTGCTGAATCGCGTTGAGCGTCACGGAGTCTTTTATCCGCTTCAAACGATGAGCAAAAACCGTGAGATTTCGTTTGACGATACACCTTTATTAATATATGCCAATTCGGAAGACGATTTCGAAAAACTTCGTGACTTTGCGAAGATTTTCTCCGACAAGGTTTTGGTATGCGACGATGAGCGGCGAAAAGCAATTCATTTGAGTGCTGTGTTCGTTTCAAATTTTACGGATTTGATGCTTGGTATTGGTGATAAATTGTTGAAAATCAATGATTTGCCATTGGAAATCATGAAGCCGTTGGTGACTGAAACGGTGGAAAAATGTTTCACAGATTCTCCGGATAATGCTTTGACAGGTCCTGCCCGTCGTGCCGATTTTGCTACTATCGAGGCACATGAAAAAATGCTGTCAGTTTATCCTAAAGAGCGTGAGATTTATAAGTTATTGACAGATTATATCGTTGAAAAATATCATGAAAATGAAAAATTATAAAGAGCTTTTAAAAAAAGTAACAACGTTCGTATTCGATTATGATGGCGTTATGACGCAGGGTGACATTATCATGCTGCCAAATGGCGAGGCGTTGCGCATGACGAATGTGAAAGACGGGTTTGCGTTGCAGCTTGCGGTGCGTCTCGGATACAACGTTGCGGTGATTTCTGGCGGTTATGCCGACTCGATGGTGCAAAGGATGAAAGCTCTTGGGGTGAAGGACGTTTATATGCATATCCCTAACAAAATCATTAAGTTAGAGGAATATATGAAAGAAAAAAATCTCAAGAAAGAGGAGGTGGTTTATATGGGCGACGACATGCCTGATTATCCCGTTATGCAGATGGTGGGAGTACCCGTCTGTCCGGCCGACGCCTCCGAGGAAATAAAGCGTATCAGCGTGTATATCAGTCACAAAGAAGGCGGAAAAGGCGCGGTACGCGATATCATTGAGCAAACAATGAAGGTACAAGACAACTGGATGAAGGATTTTGAAAATCATATTTGGTGAGAGATGAATAAAATCGGGGCGTTTTTCAGACTGGTACGATGGCCAAACCTGCTCATCACCGCACTGACAATGAGTCTTGTGTATCATTGTGTTTTGATGCAGACCAGCACCTTGGCGTTTACTTTGTTGGTCATCGCGATGATTTTAATAGTGGCGGGTGGTTATGTTATTAATGATATTTTTGACAAAGATATTGATGCAGTCAACAAGCCGGAAAAGGTTATTGTAGGGAAGATTTTTTCTGAGAAACAATGCGGTGTTTTTTATTGGGCATTGACAATCATGGGATTAGGATGTGGTTTGATGGCGAGTATTATGGTTCTTGGGAAAAATTTCTATACAATTTTTGCAAGTTTGCTGCTTTTGGCATGCTTTTTGTATAGTTATTCGAGTAGATATAAGAAAAAGTTGATTGTAGGAAATGTCATTGTCTCGTTGTCAGTGGCGTTTGCAGTGTTTCTACCTTGGGTGTTTCAGATTTTGTCGATGCTCGTTAACAAAGAAATGCTTCTTGAACATCGGGAATGGATGCATGTTACGCTTCATATCGTGTTGATTTACGTCGCTTTTGCATTTTTGGTGACACTGATTCGTGAAATCGTGAAAGATATGGAGGATGTGGAAGGAGATATGCGTTTGAATTGCCGTACAATTCCGGTTGCATGGGGTTTAAAGACTGCTCAAATTATCGTGTTGGTGTTGAGTTTATTAACATTTATAATGAGTATATATGCCAAAGAATATTTGTATGATTATGGATATAATATAGCGAGTTATATGTTGAATGGAGCGGGCATTTTTATGTTTGCCATGATGTTTGGAAATGTCTTTGGTTTGCTTGATGCGAGCTTTAGAACCTCCAAACAGTTTCGTATGCAGTCTATTGCATTGAAAATCAGTATGATAATTGGAATTTTATCAATGTTGTTTATAAGATGATGTTAGAAAAATTAAAAAAATATAATATTGTGCTTGCGTCGAAATCACCTCGGAGGCAAGAGCTTTTGAAGGGCATAGGCGTTGATTTTTCGATTATGACAAAAGAAGTTGATGAGAGTTATCCTTCGCGCTTATCGTCAATTGATGTGGCACCGTTTTTGAGTTTTAAGAAAGCGAAGGCTTTTGACGAAAGCGAACTTCCTGATAATTATATGGTTATCACTGCTGACACCGTCGTCATTGCCGAAAATGAGATTTTGGGAAAACCTAAAGACAGGGATGATGCTGCGAGGATGTTGAACTTGCTATCCGGCAAGATGCATAAGGTGGTTACCGGTGTTACTGTACACACAAAAGAGAAGACGAAAACGTTTTCTGTTGTGTCGAAAGTGACTTTTGAAACTATTGATAATCAGGAGATTAGCTATTATATTGATAAATTTAAGCCTTACGACAAGGCGGGTGCTTATGGTGTTCAGGAGTGGATTGGATACATAGGTGTCAGCAATGTCGAAGGTTCATATTATAATGTGATGGGGTTGCCCACGCAAAAGTTGTATAAGGTTTTAAAAGAATTTTAGATGGAAAAAAGACCGACTATTTTAGTTACGAATGATGATGGTTATTTAGCGAAAGGCTTAAGAAAATTAGCTAATTTGATGAGTCAGATAGGGAAAGTTGTTGTGGTCTCGACTGAGCAGGTGAAGTCGGCGCAAGGTCATTCAATGACTTTAAATGAGCCGTTGAGAATCAGGCAGTTAGAGAAGTCTAAGGATTTTGAGATGTATGTTTTGAACGGTTGTCCTGTAGATTGTGCGAAAGTGGGCTTTCAGATGATTCTGGACGAATATCCCGACCTTTTGGTATCGGGCATCAATCATGGTTCGAATGCCTCGACAAACGTAATCTATTCTGGCACAATGGCAGCTGTTGTTGAGGCATGCATGGATAGCATTCCGGCAATCGGATTCAGTCTTGAGGATTATTCGCACGACGCTCATTTCGACCATATCGACGATTATATTTTGGATATTACAAAAAAAGTCTTGCGAGATGGTCTGCCTGAAGGTGTTTGCCTGAATGTCAATTTCCCCAAGTATTCTGAGGAAAATCCGATAAAAGGAGTAAAGATTTGCCGTCAGGCCAAGGCGCGTTGGAAAGAAATTTTCGACAAAAGAAAAGACCCGCGTGGGCGCGAATATTTTTGGATTGACGGTGAGTTTGTTGTTGAGGATGACGGTATCGATACTGATGTTTATGCATTGAGAAACAATTACGTATCTATTGTTCCGACGCAGTTTGATTGGACGGCACATAGCGTTATGGGCGAACTAAAATCGTTTGAGAGATGAAATATTATATCATAGCGGGGGAGGCATCAGGCGACTTGCATGGCTCGAATTTAGTGACATCACTGCGGGCGCGTGACCATAATGCCAAGATAAGGGCATGGGGCGGCGAGAAAATGCGACGAAGTGGTGCAAAAATAGTGAAAAATTACCACGATTTAGCGTTCATGGGTTTTGTGGAAGTGTTAATAAATCTTAACACTATCTTAAAAAATTTTAACTTTTGCAAAAAAGACATCACCGAATTTGCTCCCGATGCGATTATTCTGATTGATTATCCTGGATTTAATTTAAAAATAGCGAAATGGGCGCATAAAAGGGGGTACAAGGTATTTTATTACATCTCGCCTCAAGTGTGGGCATGGAAACGTCGTCGTGTTTATACCATAAAAAAAGTGGTTGACAAGATGCTGTGCATATTGCCTTTCGAGAAGAAGTTTTATGATAACTATGACGTTGATTGTCAATTTGTCGGGCATCCGTTGCTTGATGAAATCTCAAAAGTTGAGCTTGTAAGCAAGTATAAATTTTACAAGTCGAACCGTTTGAATTTAAAGAAAGAAATTATAGCGTTGCTGCCGGGAAGTCGTAAGCAAGAGGTGAGCCGTATGCTCACGGTCATGCTCAATGTGGTGAAGAAATTCCCTAATTATCAATTTGTTGTGGCCTGTGCGCCGTCATTGCCGATGAGTTATTACAAGAAGATAATCGGTGACAAATCGGGAGTACGTCTCGTTTGCAACCGCACGTATCAGCTGTTGCAGCTGTCGAGTGCGGCAATTGTGACATCGGGGACGGCGACGTTGGAGACAGCACTGTTCGACGTGCCGGAAGTGGTGTGTTATAAAGCAAACAAACTTTCGTATCTTATTGCAAGACAACTCGCTAAGGTGAAATATATTAGTCTCGTAAACCTCATTATGGATAGGATGGTAGTGAAAGAACTGATACAGAATGATATGACTGCTGATAATATCGTTGATGAAATTAAGTCGTTGTTAACCAATCAAAAACGACAGCGAAAATTGCTTGAAGACTATGAAGAGTTGAAATACGTACTCGGCAATACGGGGGCGTCGGACAGAGCGGCAGAGACCATAATATCGTATGTTAAATAATTTTAAGAATTTTGTTAAAAATCTTTAACATTCTTAAAAAAAATTTAACGTAAAATGTTGATAACTTAGTCGGGGAAAAACGGATAATCATAATTTTTCTTTGTAAACTTGCATGTAGAAGATACATGTAAGAATGATTAATTGGCACAAATATCCTTTCATTCGTCTCCTGATGCCCTTTGTATTAGGTATCTGGAGTTCGTTTTCGTTGTTTGAAACATTGTCCGACAAGACAATCAGGATTATTCTTGTTGTAACTGTAGGATTGGGCGTTGTGTTGTTTGTAACTGCTTGTGTTATAAAGAGTTACACATTGCGATGGGTATTTGGTATTGTTTTGAATATAACCCTTATATTAATAGGTGTGGCGATTGTACATATCCGCGACGATGACATAGATGAAGATTGTGACGTTTTTGTAGCCCGATTATCAGAATGTCCGGCGGAGAAGGAGAAATCTGTGAAAGTGATATTGCAGATGCAGTCGGATGAGGGCTCCGTGATGGCTTATTTTGAGAAAAATGAGAAATCGTTGGGGCTGAAATATGGAGATGTAATTGTTTTTTTTGAGTCACCGAATATTGTGGAACCGCCAAAAAATCCAGAACAGTTTGATTATCAGAGATATTTGTTCAGGAGAGGTATATTACGGCAGATGTATCTTAAAGACGGCACTTGGGAAAAACTTAGTGAAAACAAGGTTAATCCGGTTTATAGTTTTTCGTACCAGCTTAGGGATTTTCTGTTACGGACTATACGAGAACTCGGCATTGACGGGGAGGAATATGCCGTTGCCACTGCCATTTTGCTTGGTTACGACGACACACTTCCAACGGAGCTGCGTCAGAAATATGTGGCTGCCGGCTCGATGCACATTTTATGCGTCTCCGGGATGCATGTTGGAGTTGTATTTATGGTTTTCTCATATATGTTATCGTTTTTGAGCAGACGAAAGCGATGGCAAGACATGCTTAAACAGTCGTTATTGCTGCTGTTGATATGGTTTTATGCCATGCTCGCAGGTTTAGCACCGTCAATTTTACGTGCCACGATAATGCTGTCGTTCGTGATATTGGGCGACATGGTGAAGAGGGAAGGAGTGTTGCTGAACAGCCTTGCTGCATCGGCGTTTTTGTTGTTGTGCATCGATCCCGAAAACTTGTTTAACATCGGTTTTTTACTGTCATATTGTGCTGTGGTAGGAATAGTTGTGCTTCAAAAGCCTATTTATCGGATGTTTTATGTAAAGTTCAAGATTTTAGACAAGGTTTGGGAGATGACATCGGTTACTTTGGCGGCACAGATTGCCACTGCTCCGTTCTCGATATACTATTTTCATCAGTTCCCGACGTATTTCTGGCTGAGTAACTTGTTCATGACACCGATTTCATCTGTTGTAATCACCGGTGGGATAGTTATGTTGCTGATTTTTTTCATACCTTATATCAATGTAGGTGTTGCTTTTTTCGTAAAATGGATGATTTATGTCATGAATTTTGTTGTTTCGTGGGTGGAAAATCTTCCTATGTCAATTGTGAAAGGGTTGTATATCAATGATTTAGAGTTTTTTTGTTTGCTGATTACGCTTTTGCTTTTGCTGATGTTGATAGAGCACAGAAAAAAAGCGATGTTGTTTGGAATATTGTCCGTTTTGTTGATTTTCAGCATTTTGCAAATGACGAGAACGTTAAAACAACAAAATCAGATGATTTTTACGGTATATTCGTTGAGAAAGGCTACTGCCATAGATTTTGTATGTGGCAGTGAACATACGATGTTGTGCGATACTGTGGTGATGAACGACCCGTCTGTTGCAAGTTTCAGCATCGACAACAATTTAATAAAAGAGGGAGTTTCTTCAAGAGGTTCAGAGATTTTATTGGAAGAAGACAAAAATTTTGAAAATAAATACGTCAAGAGGAGAGACAATCTCGTTTCTTTTGGCGGGAAAATTATTGCAATTTCGGATGAGAAAACGTCTTTTGGCGTAAAAATGTCATATAAGCTACATGTTGATTACTTCATCATTCAAGGAAGCAATAAGATTAGTTTGGAGCAGATTCTTAATTGCTATGTTGTTGATTTACTGATAATTGACGGCAGTGTTCCAGAGTATTTAAGTAAAAAAATCATTATGGAAGCGGAAGAGATGGGGCAAAATTATTATGATATCAAGAGCAGCGGAGCCTTTGTTTTACGATTGTAACGATTTGATATCGTTTGTAAATTGTTGATACTCAATGATAAGATAAAATTTTGAACTTTTTAAAAAATTTTTTGAAAAAAATGTTGAACATAACGAAAAACAGTGTATCTTTGCACCGTCGAAACAGAGGATGTTTTGGATGGTTCTTAAAGACAAAGGTGCCGTAGTTCAGTTTGGTTAGAATGCCTGCCTGTCACGCAGGAGGTCGACGGTTCGAGCCCGTTCGGCACCGCAGTATGAGACGCGATGTTTTTATCGAGTCTCTTTTTGTTTTCAGACAGGATTGACAGGATATAATTTATCTGAAAATTAATTGAAAGACTGTTTGTTGTTTGTTGCTTTCTTTAAGGTTGATGGAGCCGTTGTGTAGATCCATGATTTGGCGGGAGAGGCTCAGGCCGATACCGGTGCCGTTAGGTTTTGTAGTGTAGAAAGGCACGAATATATCCTCCGTTTTTTCTCTTGGGATGGGGCGACCGTTGTTTGTCACGGTGATGATGGTGTAATCGTCGGCGTTAAGTTCTGCTGTTATGCGAATGAGCGTTGCGTTGGCTTGTATGGCGTTTTTAATCAAGTTGTTGAAAATCTGCATGATTTGACCTTCATCGGCGTAAATCAGGAGGTCGGAGGAGATGGCTGTATAGGACAGAGAGACGTTTTGTTCGGCGGTTTTAGTTTGGTTGAGGAATACTACTCTGTCGATTAAATCATTGACCATGACGGCTTTACGTATTGGTCTGGTCATTGATGTAAAGTTGCGATATGATTCCACGAAACGGATAAGGTCTTTAGATGATATTGCAATGGTTTCCAGTCCCGCTTTCACGTCGAGGCTGTCGTTTTTTGACAGAGCATCGCTCAATGAGGCGATAGGGGAGACGGTGTTCATGATTTCGTGTGTCATGACGCGGAACAGTTTGCTCCACGAGGCCGCCTCGTTGCTGACTGACTGCCGTTCAGTTATGCCGCGGAAACGGTTCAAGGCGCGATTTATGTTAGAATTGTCGCGGAAATGAAAATTTAACTCCTTGTCTTCAAGGGCATCCATCATGTATGATACTTTGTCGCTGTCGTGTTTGGAAGTCAGCAAAAATGTTATTAGGACGGCGAGAGCGACAGCCACGATGATTATCAAGATTGCAAGCCAGAGGTTCATATTCCGTATTTTTTAAGGCGGTTATATAATGTCGGGCGACTGATTTTCAATGCTTTAGCCACGAGAGAGAGGTTGCCGTTATATTTCTTCAAGGCGTTACGGATAACTTGTTCCTCAGCGTCTTCGAGGGACGCTTCATTGATATCATTCTTCGTTGTATCATGTAATGCGGCTGCATTTATTTCGAGGTCTTTGGGTTGAAGCACATCATTTTCCGAAAGGATAACAGCTTTTTCAATACGGTTCTGCAACTCGCGGATGTTGCCGTTCCACTGGCGGCGTTGCAGCAGACCCAGTGCATCGTCAGAGATGCCCTTTGTTGGACGGTGATATTTTTCAGCGAAATTTCTTACGAAAAGCTCTGATAACGAGGCTATTTCATCGGTTCTCTCACGCAATGGCGGCAGATGCAGGGTCACAGTGTTGATACGATAGTACAAATCTTCGCGGAAACGTCCTTCTCTGACCATCTGTCCAAGGTTCATATTAGTTGCACAGATGAGACGTATATCGATGGAAATCAGTTTGTTATCTCCTACTTTAGTGATATTTCTGTTTTGTATTGCGCGAAGAAGTTTGGCTTGCAAATGAAGTGGAATATTTCCAATCTCGTCAAGGAAAAGGGTGCCGCCTTGGGCTTGTTCGAACTTCCCGACATGGTCGGAATGGGCGTCAGTGAAAGCACCTTTGACGTGACCGAAAAGCTCGCTCTCGAACAAGGTTTCAGTGATGGCACCTGCATCGACGCAAACCATTGGTTTTGAGCATCTTAGGCTTATGCGGTGTATTTCTTTGGCCAGCACATCCTTACCGGTGCCGTTTTCGCCTGTGATGAGCACGGTAGCGTCGGTGGGAGCTATTTTCTCGACCATGTGACGCAGTTCTGTCATTGCCTTGCCGCCGCCCCATTGCATGGGCGGTTCGTCAGGCTCCACATCTGTGGAAGCGTGATGACGATGTTTTTTTGTCGCATTCTCAAGAGTGTCAAGAAGTTTAGCGTTGTCCCACGGTTTCACCACGAAGTCGAAAGCTCCGCGTTTCATGCCTTCCACGGCGAGGGCGATGTCGGCGTAGGCAGTGAAAAGCACCACCTCCACCTCGGGGAAGTCGCGTTTCAGTTCTGAGAGCCAGAAGAGGCCCTCGTTGCCCGTGTTGATGTCGGTCACGAAGTTCATGTCAAGCAGCACCACGTCGGGCTTAAACGACCGCATGGTGGTCATCAGCTGCTTGGGCGAGGCGAGCAGCTCCACCTCGGAGAAACGCATCGGAAGCAGTATCTTCAGCGCCGAGCGGATGCCGGCATTGTCATCAACGACGAGGATTTTTGATTTGAGTTTAGTCATAGCTGCAAAATTACCGAAAAAAAATTACCGAAAAAACATAATTTGTGTCACTTGTGAAGGTAACTGCCTGTCCAATCGGCCATAAAGATAGGCAGATTCAGCAAGTTACCGTCTTTCTTGATGTTGTTCATGGAGAAGCGTATCCGCAGTTCGGGTTGGTATTTCTTGTCGTATTCTGCAAAACTTTTCCCGCTGATGCGCCTGTCCGACTTCACCTCGATGGGTACGACAGAAAGCCTGTCGGCTATCAGGAAATCCACTTCGGCCTTGTTGCCCTGCAACGTCCAATAGTTGGGCATGTCGAAGCCTTGCGCCAACAACGAGGTCAGGACAAAGTTCTCGGCCACAGCACCTTTGAACTCGGTGAACAACTGCGTGGCGGTGACAAAGATCTCGGCCGGCAACTTAGACAATTTGCGCAACAGACCGATGTCCAACAGATACACCTTGAACGCCGAGGAGTTCTCGTAGAAACTCAGCGGAAGTTCAGGCTTTTCGCACAGCTTCACCTGATAAATCATCCCGGCATCCACCAACCACTGCAAGGCGTTTTCGTACTCCCTTGCCCTCGCCCCCTCACGCACCACGCGATAGACGAACTTGTTGTTCTCGCGCGAAAGCTGCTCAGGCGTTGACTTCCAGATGGCGTGGATTTTCGGGATGTCGGTCTGCAAGGCATGTTTGCTGAAGTCAATCTCATAAGCCATCAGATTGTCATCCAGCACTTTCTCAACAGCTTCCACGCCCTTGCCCCAAATCATGGAACGCGCCGACATGGGCAGGCCGCCGCACACCTGATAGGCGTGATAATACGATTCCGCCTCGTTGAACACAATTGCAGGCAACGCATCAAAAGTCCCTTGAAAACCAGCCAATTGACCATACAACTTGGCATTGGCGGCACGCAGATACTCCTTGAAGCTGACGGGAAACATCTGCAAAAAGCTCACCTTGCCCACGGGAAACGAGAAATTCCCCTCGTTGATGGCCACACCTAACAGCGAGCCTGCCGCAATGATATGATATTCAGGCGCATCCTCGCAAAAATACTTCAAGGCATTCAAAGCCTCCTTACATTCCTGAATCTCGTCGAAGAAGAGCAGTGTCCTCTCGGGCAGCAAGGGCACATCGGTGAAGAAGGCCAACTCTTGAAGGATGCGCGACGGGTCTTTGGTCTTCTCAAACACCTCCGCCAACTCACGCTTTCGGTCGAAGTTGAAAACCGCCAAATGGTCGTAATGGCGTTTGCCGAAATGCTCCACGGCCCACGACTTCCCAATCTGTCGCGCCCCCCTGAGTACCAAGGGCTTCCTGTCAGGACTGTTTTTCCAATCCAACAGCTTTTGGGTTATATCCCTTTCAATGTATTCCATCTTTGTGTCCGATTTATTTTCGGCAAAAATACAAAATTATTTTCATACATTCACACTTTATCGCAGAAAAATGTGATTTTTATCACACTTTTCGACGATAGAATGTGATTTTTGGTCAAATGCTTCCTAAAATGGCCACCATTTCAGCAGGCGTGACCACGAATGGTTTCTTAGGGAAATGCTTGATGTTGCCTGTGACCAAATAGGCATCGTCCTTGCTTAGCGTAACTTCATAAAAGACAACATCTTTCGGGTCGGGAAAAACGCTTTCAAACGAAGTAGTACGGTCTAATTTTAAGCCAATGTTCGTCATAAGGTATTCTACCATATCAACATCTTCCTTATGAAACGGGAATTTGTTACGGCCTAATACCTGTTTGTATTCCTCAAGAATCTCCTCGTTATACAAAGGGGTAATTATGCCGTCAAGAACAGCCTCAAAAACACGAGATGTACTTGACTCCTTGTTATTCCTTGACAATAAGGCAGATACGATGACATTGGTGTCAATAACCGCAAAAACATTAGTCCTTGCCATAGCGAACCTCATGGATTATTTCATTAATTTCATCAAGAGAAAGGTCTTGCAATCCTGCGGCAGCCGCATCTGCTCGCATTCTTTCATAAGCAAGTCTTGCCTTTCTTCTCACTTCCTCTTCAGATTCCGTCTTGATTTCAAAAGGAATCCTACATTCGCGCACCACAGTTTTGATGAACAGCATCATTGCGGCGGTAGTACTAAGTCCGAACTCATCGCAAAGGACATCGAATCTTTGTTTCAAGTCGCTATCGACTCGGATAGACATGGTTGTTTGTGACATATTGCTTTATATTTTAAGTGTTTTGTAATGCAAAAATACATAAAATATCAATACAACGTATGTTCAAATGCAATTTTTTTACTACGGATTACACTGATTCGACGGAAATCCGTTTCATCTGTGCAATCCGTAGTTATTTATCTCACTCCGTCCGCAGCGACTTCACCGGATTGACTGTGGCTGCACGCAGGCTGCGCAGGGTGACCACGCTCACCGTGACGGCCAACACTGCCAACAGCGCCAAGGCGAACACCCAAACATGCAACGGCACCTGATAGGCGAAGCCTTGCAGATAACGCCGCATGATGACCACGCTCACGGGCACGGCGATGACGAAGCAGACCAACACGATCTTCACGAAGCGCGAGTTGAACATCGCCAAAATCTGCCCCACCGTGGCGCCATGCACGCGGCGGATGCCGATTTCCTTGCGGCGGTGCTCCGTCTCGAACATCACCAAGCCGAACACGCCCATCAGCGAGATGACGATGGCCAAAATGGTGAACAGCGTGACTAACTTCGAGAGGTTCTGCTCCTTCTTGTATTGGCTTTGCAGCGTTTGGTCGAAAAGCTGCACGTCGTAATCCTCGGCAGCGATGTCGGGGTCTAACTCATTCAAGATGGTCTGGATGCGCTTCATCACGGCGGGGACGTCCACGCCAGCCTCGGTGCGGACAAAAAGCTGCATGCAAGGCCGCCACGGTTTCTTGCCGAAGACGTACAAGGCAAACGGCCCAATCTCGTTGCGCAAGGCGGAATAGTTGAAGTCCTTGCAAATCCCTGCAACCTCGGCCAAACCGTTGGTATGGCCTTGGATCTGGTCACCCAAATGAATGTCATACATCTTCTGAGCCGTCTCGTTGAGGATATACACGCCATCTTCCGATTGCTCGTCGGAAGGGGTGAAATTGCGCCCTTCGGCTAATTCGATGCCCATGAAATCCAAGAAGTTCCACGAAACGGGATAGCATTGCCAATGCACCTTGCCGCCCTTGAAGTCGCGGTTCCAGCCCATGCGCTCGTCAAGAATAAACGGGCCGTTGCCCCAGGCCACGTCCTTGATGGCGGCATCGGCCTTGAGAAGGCTTTCGGCGGCTTCGCGATTGGAGCCTAATTTCGACGTAATCATCACCGTGAGCAGTTGTTCCTTGTCGAAGCCCATGTTGCGGTTGAGCATGAACTGTCGTTGTTCGCGGATGAATATCGCACAGATAATCAGCACGATGGAAACGGTGAATTGCAAGCCGATCAAGCCGATGCGGAAGGCCTTGCCTTTTTGGGTAGTGCCGAGCGTGCCTTTCAAGGCGAAGGCGGGATTGAACGAGGTGGCGAACAAGGCCGGATAGAGGCTGGCCGCAACGGAGACCAGCAAGCCCGAGCCGACGGTCAAAGCGACGAGGCCCCAATTTTGGTTGAAATCCAAGTTGGTGTCAATCAGCGAGGCCAAGGTGGACTGCCTGAACAGCGTCACCACGGCCACCGCCAAGGCCAAGGCGATGACGACCATCGTCACCGACTCGCCCACAAACGACATCACCAACGAGAAACGGCTGCTGCCCAAGATCTTGCGCGTGTTGACGTTGCGCAGGCGTATCGGCACCATCGCGAAGAAGAAGTTGATGTAGTTGATGAAGGCGATGACGACCACCGCAATGGCGATGGCCAAAAGGGTCATCGTCGTGGTGCGGTTGCCCGTCTTGCCCGGCGCGTTGATGTTGGGGGCGAAATACGTGTCGGTGAGTTTCATCAGGTGGAGATTGATGCTGCCGATGGCCTCGTCCCACTGGGCCATTTCCTCCTCCGAAAGCGAGGAGGGGTCAACGCCGTTCATGCGCATATTGGCCTCTTTCATGGCGGGTTTGGCGGCCTCGTCGAAAGCCTTGGGGTCGGCGCCTTCGCGGAGCTTCACGAAATAGTTGTAGCTCCATTGGCTCCAGTCGTCCAAGCCCTGATTGCCGATGTTGTAGAACATGTCGAAAGTGGCCGCGTCGCTGTTGGCGGGCATGTCCTTGTAGATGGCGACGATGACGGCGTCTTCAATCGAGATGCCGCGCCAGTCCTGCTTGCGCAGCTTGGCCACGTCGCCCACCTGCACGCCGAGGCGCTGGGCCGCCGATTCCGAGATGGCGTAGGTGATGCCGTTGATCCAGTCGTCCCAGTTGCCTGCGACGAGTTCGATGCCGAACACGTCCCTGCCTCCCTTGCTGAAAGCACCGATTCTGACGCTCATTTGTCGGTTGTCGTCGAGGATGATGTGGGCGGTCGGGCAGTTCTTGCCTATGTAGGCGCAGCCGCCAGCCTCCGCGTCGGGCGAGGCCGCAATGACGGCTTCTGCTATCGGGCGGCAAATCCAACTTGAAGCGCCATGGTCGGCAAACTGGTCGCCGACCATCATGCAATAGATGCGGTCGCTGTCGTTGAGCGCCTTGTTGTACGACAGGTCGTGGCGCACCTGCACGAGGATGATGTAGAGCGCAGCGAAGGCGGCGGTGAGGCCAATCACGTTGAGCACCGACGACGCGAGGGTGGTTTTCCCTTTTTTGAATATTCTTGCCATAATCTTTGTAATTTAGCCATTAGTAATTAGCCATTAGTCTTTAGTCTTTAGTCTTTAGACAAGCTATTGGCTAACAGCTAATGGCTTATTTTAACTATAACTGTGCCAGCACATCTTCAACGACTCTACCATCGAACAGGTTAATGATGCGGTCGGCATAGCCGGCGTCGCGCTGCGAGTGGGTCACCATGACGATGGTGGTGCCTTCCTTGTGGAGGTCGGTGAGCAGGTCCATCACCTCGCGGCCGTTCTTCGAGTCGAGGTTGCCCGTAGGCTCGTCGGCGAGGATGAGCTTGGGGTTGGCGACCACGGCGCGGGCGATGGCCACACGTTGCTGCTGGCCGCCGCTGAGCTGCTGTGGGAAGTGCTCGGCGCGGTGCTTGATGGCCATGCGCTCCATGATTTTCGTCACGCGCTCCTTGCGCTCGGCGGCGGGGATGTTCATGTAGCGCAGCGGCAGTTCGATGTTCTCATACACGTTCAGCTCGTCGATGAGGTTGAAGCTCTGGAACACGAAGCCGATGTTGCCCTTGCGGAACTGGGTGCGGTCCATCTCCTTGAGGTCGCCGACCTGCTGCCCCAGCAGCTCGTAGCTGCCTTCGGTGGGGTTGTCCAAGAGGCCGAGGATGTTGAGCAGCGTCGATTTGCCGCAGCCCGAAGGTCCCATGATGGCGACGAACTCGCCGTCGTTGATTTCGAACGAAACGCCGTTCAAGGCAGTGGTGATGATTTCTTCCGTACGAAATTCTTTTACTAAGTTTTCTACTTTGATCATGACTTTAAGATTTTGATTGTTAATAACTAAATTGATTTGCTGTTGATTTTATTGTTTTGAATTGTTCTAAAAGACAAGCATATCGCTATCCCCGAAGTTGTCATAACTCGATGTAATCACCTGCTCGCCTGGCTCCAAGCCTTCGACGACCTCGTAATACTGCGGGTTCTGCCGCCCAATCTTGATGTCGCGGCGCGTGGCCTTGCTGCCGTCGGGAGAGACCACATAGATCCACTTGCCGCCGGTCTTCTGGTAGAACGCGCCACGCGGCACAAGCACCGCCTCCACGGGCTGGCCGAGTTGCAGGTTGAGGTAATAGGTCTGGCCGCTGCGGATGTTGTCGGGCTGCTGCTCCATGAACTTGAAGTCGGCCTTGAACTTGCCGTCGCGCACCTCAGGATACACCTTGCGGATCTGCGCCTCGTAACGCTCGCTCTGCCGCTCGAAGGTGGCCTCCAAGCCTGCCGACACGCGGTCGATGTAGTGCTCATCAATCTGGGCCTCAATCTTGTAGCTGTCAAGGTTGTTGATTTGCCCGATTTTGGTGCCTGCGCCCACCGACTGTCCCAGCACCACGTCCAAAAGGCCCAACTCGCCGTCGATGGGTGCCTTGATGGTGAGGTTGTCCTTGCGCTTGCGAATCATCATCATGTTGACGCGCATGTTCTCAAGGCTCTCCTGCATCTGCCTGATTTCCACCGAGCGGTAGAGGCTGTCCTGCTTGGCGCGGTTGTTGACCAATGCGAGGCGGTTGGCGGAGAGTTGGTAGTCCTCCTCGGCCTTCACGAAGTCCTCGCGGGCGATGAGACCGTCGTCGTAGAGGGCTTTCTGCGCCTCGTAGGTGCGCTTGTTGCGCCGCACGTCCATTTGCAGTTGCAGCTTCTCCTGCTCCACGCTCAGCTTCTGCTGCTCCATCTGTATCATGGTGTTGCGCAGGATGTTCTCCTTCTCGGCGAGGTCGGCCTCTGAGTTGAGGATTTGCATGTCGAGGTTCTCGTTGCTGAGGATGAGGATGACGTCGCCGGCCTTGACGCGGCTGCCTTCCTCGGTGATGATTTGCTGCACCACGCCGCCTTCCAAGGGGCTGATTTGGATGGTCGTCATCGGAGCCACCTGTCCGCTGATGCGGATGTAGTCGTTGAACTGTCCCGATGTCACCGTCCCGATGCTGATGTTGTCGGCGTCGATGCGGAGTTTCTTCGAGTCGTCGCGCAAGACGAGCCAGAGGATGAAGACGAGGAGCAACGCCCCGCCCCAATAGGGCAACGCCTTCTTCGTGAAGGCCAACCTGATGCCTTTTTTCTTTTCGATTCTACGATCCATTGAACTTGTTTCCATATTGCTGATTGTTTAATTGTTTAACTGTTGAATTGTTTGTTGACGCGAGACTTTGAAACGCGATACACTGGGCTGAGGTTCACGACTTTAACGCTTTTTACCGTCATGGCGGAGAAGCATCCGCCATCTCCCGTGCGCGAAGACGACACCCTCTCGCTCGGGAGATTGCGGGTCAAGCCCGCAATGACGGTTTGAGGTCTGGTCTCATTCCTATCGGTCTTGTGTTTCGTTTCCATATCAATTGTTCTTCAAAGATTTAACAGGATTCATTCGGGCGATTCTGTTGCTGCTCAGGACGACCACGATGATCACGATAATTAGCACGGCCACTGCGCCGATGATGAAATAGAGCGGCGAGAGGGTGACACGCTCGGCAAACTGCTCCAACCACTTATGGGCGACGAAGAAGGTGCCGATGCCGGCCAAGACAGCCATCACCAACGAGAGTTTCAGCACGTCCCAAGCGAAGATGCGAAGCACGTCCTGCACCGTCGCGCCGTTGATTTTGCGGATGGCCATCTCCTTGCTGCGGCGGTTCGACTCGTCGCGGATGAAACCGACAAGGCCCAAAACGGCAATCATCAAGGCGAAAATCGCGCCGATGAAGATGGTGTTGCGCATCTTGAGGCTGTCGTCGTAGGCCGAGCGCATCTGGTCGGACCACGACAGGATTTGCACCTGCTTGCCGTCCAAGGCCGCCGCAATCGCCTCGGTCACCTTTTGCATGGCGGCCTCGTCGAGTTTCGCATTCGTCCTGAAAACCACATACGGCATGTAGGACTTGCCGTCGTCGAGCGAGCCATAGAAGCGCACACTCGGGCGGGTGTCGGGGTCAACGAGGTCATTGATGCGGATGTCGCGGTAAACGCCCGAAATGGTGAAAGAAGCCAATTCCATCCAGATTCCATGCCCCGTGATTTGCACTTGCTTTCCCACTGCGCCATCGCTCCAGTCGGCGAAGTCGGCCATCCGTTTCACAAAGGCCTCGCTCACAGCTATTTCGGTGGAATCGGCAGGGATGCGGCCATCCACAAAGTCGAACCCCATCATCTCATAGAAACCGGGCGTGGCTGCGTAGCAGTCGGCCACGTTGAACAGTACGCGTTCATCGCCAGGCAGATACACATTGTCGCCGCTGGCGTAGGAAAGCGGCAGCTGATAAGCCACCCCCGTATGCGTCACATCGGGCATTTGGCCCAAGGTCTCCACCACGCGCCTTTGTGCGGCTTGGTCGCCGTCGTACATGGACAGATAATAGGTGTTCTCGTAGTTGTAGCCCGGGTCGGAATTGACCATCTTCTTGTATTGCATGGCCACAATGATGAGCATCGTCGCGACAAAGACATTGATAAACACCTGAACGCCAAGCAGTCCGATTTTCCAACGGCGCGAGTTTTCGGTATAGTTGCGGAAGGCCACCGAAACGGGAATGCGCATGAAGAGTTGTGCCGGAACGAACACCGAAACCAACAAGACAAAGAGCAGCACACCACCGATGGTCCAAACGCTTTGCGGGATGAGCAAAGTCTCAAACGGAACGCCCACCAAATTCTGTATCAAGCCGCGAGAGGCAAAGATGATGGCCGCCGCCAAAACGAGCGACAGCAACAGGTGAACCAACGCCTCGCGTGCCAACAGCGAATGGATGTTGAAGGCCGTGGCGCCGTAGCACTTGCGCACCCCGATTTCCTTGGCGCGACGCACCATCGAGGAAATGACGATGAGGATGTAATTCAGCAAACTGATGAGAATCAGCAAGGCGGCCACGATGGACAGCACCACCACCATCGAGTGGACGGCGGGTTCGGAAGTGTGGGTGCCCAAGAATGGCGAAAGGTAATACCACAACTGGATTCCGTTTTCCTCAAACTCCTCCAAAGGCTGGTGCGTCTCCTGCATCTTGTGGATGGCATCGGTAAGCGAATGAGGGTCAACGCCCTGCTGCAACTTCACGAAGCCTTTGTAGCGGTCGTTGCCCACCCAATTCTCGGTGCTTTGCTTGGAATAACTCTCCATCGACATCAGGATATCGAAGTCGAGAGAGCCGTTTTTCGGGAAGTCCTTGAACACGCCTTCGACGGTCATTTTCAGTTCGGGGAAGTCTTCATTGGCGATGATTTTGCCCAAACATTCCTCCACGCCACCGAGTTTGTTGGCAAACGATTCCGAAACCATCAGGCAATGCGGCTTCGCCAAGACCTTCGCCGGGTCGCCTGCCAAAATGGGGCGGTCGAACACCTTGAAGAAGCTGGTGTCGGCTAAACGGAAACTGCCCGTGATGGCATTGCCATCGGCATCCAAATAGCGGTCGTTGCTGAAATAAAAGGATGTCCGCGTGGCTTCCTCCACGCCCGGCACCTCGGCCTTGAAGCCTGGTGCCACTGCGCCGCTAATGTTGGGGAAGTCGCCGCTTTCGCCTTGCTGCACAAAGCCCGTGCGGATGCAATAGATGCGGTCCACATCCTTGTAGAAACTGTCGTAGGACAGTTCGAAGCACACCTTGGCAATCAGCACGATGCCGATGGCGAGACCTATGCCCAACGATAGGATTTTGATGAGGTTGTCGGTTATTCTGTTCATATTGTTGATTGTTTATTGTTTAACTGTTGAATTGTTGGAAAGCCCATGGCATAATTCGTTCCAAAAATACAACAATTTGAAATTCAATGATTTAAGATTTAAAGATTTCATTTTCTGTTTTTTTTCTATTTTTGCGAAAAATATGGTTTATGCAACACGGTCTGTTGGCGCATGGGGAATGGAGCAAATTGACACTTCCTAAACAAATGGCTAATATTGGAAGTGAGGGGCATAGAGCCACCAAATGGCTCGCCAAAGGCCGTCGCGACAACGCCGAGAAAGCCTTTGAGCGGATGCAGGAGCTCATCGACTTGACCATTGCCTACGGAAGGCAAGACACACCCAACCGCAAGGCTCTCCTGAAGGAACTCTGCCGCTTCAGGGAACTTTACTGCGGGGCTTTCCTCGAAAGGGATTTGGAAACCCTCGCCGCCCTCAACCATTATTTGGATCAGTTCGCGCATATCAACTAAGTTTCACTCCTTCTTCAGCGCCTCCGCCGGGTTCGTGCGGGCGGCACGCAAAGTCTGCCACAGGACGGACAGGAAGGCCATCAGGACGGCAATGACCACCGCTAAGGCGAAAATCCAGCCGTAATGCCCTATGCGATAGGCGAAACGGTCCAAGTACCTGCCGCAGAACCAAACGGCAATCGGGATGCCGATGAGCGCGGCGATGCCGACGAGAATCATATAGTCCTTCACCGTGCGCCACAACTCGCGCCGCACATTGCTGCCAAACACCTTGCGGATGGCGATGCTCTTGGTGCTCTCGCCGCTGTAGTAGGTGCTAATCGCGAGAAGGCCGAGCAGCGAAATCAGCACCGAAAGGATCATGAACAACTCCAGCAAGCGCATGGCCATTTTTGTAGGTTGCAGCGACAAATTGTTCAGGTCTTTCACATAACCGTTTTGTGCTGGCTCAACGTAGGTGCCGTTCTTTTCCTCGGAATAGTCGGCGTAGGCTTGCATAATGGCTTTTTCCGTCTCCTTGTAATCTCCTAAAACGTCAATCATCACGCCGTTGCCCCATATCAAATCCTCAGCACGTGCAATGATGATTGCCGAAAACTGGTTGGATTCAGATGATGCAGCCGAGCGTGTGGGAATGACCTCATAGATGCCGCCGACGGTCTCAGGGTTGCTGCCATTGATGTGCATATTGCGGGTGTAATAGTTTGCCGTTGAGTCGCTCAAAGCGAGTTTTTCAGCCAAAGTCCTCGACATCCATACCGAATTGGTACGCAGTCCGAAATCTTCAATGACTTGCAAATCAAGCATATTGAAATAGGTTTCATCGCATAAAATGAGTTGCATGTTCACTCTTTCGCCTTCGGGCGTGGTTACAGTGGTGCCCATGTTCATCTGTCCAGCAAAACCGCGACCGTAGCCCACAGCATTCACATTCGGAATCTTTTCCAAACGGTCGATGAGCGGTGCAATATCGGAATAGTCCTTCACCCAACATTGCAACGAATACAAACCCTCTGAACGCATGTTGGTGGGGCGATTCATCATGTGGCGCATTTGCACCTCCATCAAAATCGCCATGGCAATTAAGACAATGGTGACAGTGTTTTGGAACACAATGAAGACCTTGCTGAATACCCTTTTGGTTTGAAGCCGATAGGTGCCACGCACCACGTCAATCGGCTCGAAACGCGAGGCGATGGCGGCAGGTGCGATGCCCGCCAATACACCTACCAACACAATGGCCGCGAGATAAACCGCTATGATGCCCACTGACCAATTAAATCGGATAAGGACAAACTGCACAAATGAGGCATCAATGCCCGTATCGCCACCCCCAACGTTTTTCAACAAACCGTTGATCATCGGGAACAAGGCACAGGCCAATAGGAACGCCAACACAAAACATATCGCTGTAAACAACACGGATTCAGCTATATACTTCATTATGATATTGCTTTTGGTGGCACCATGGAGCCTGCGCGTAGCCATCTCCTTGGCGCGTTTTCCCGAAAGGGCCATATTGAGGTTGACATAGTTGAAAATAGCCGAAAGCAAGAGCGCCACCACCACTACCGCTAACATTTGCATCACCGACTTGTTGCCTCCTTTGAACATCCATTGGTTCTCATTGAAAAAGACTTCTGGCAAAGTGTAAATCGGCATGGCACTCACGAAACCATCGGAATAATTGGGCATTCCTACAGCCTCAACTATTTTTGCAAGCAGCTCACGATCAGTGCCTTCATGAACTTTTATCAAGGTCACATATTGCCCGATGGAACTGAAAGGCTTTTGGTTGGGCAACGCGTTAAACTCGGGGTTGAGCAACACATCGGAATTAGGCATCATTGAGTTGGGAGCATCCTTGAAAATGCCGCAGACCATGCTCTCGATTTTATCGTCGAAATAGGTGATTCGGATGGGTTTGCCGATGGCATCGCCGTTGAAGGCGCGGTTGGCAAGCGACTCGGAAATCAAGCAATGCCCTTTGAGGCGGTACTCGTCCATGCTGCCATCGAGCATGGTCAGACTGGGGAAAAGTTCAAAAATTTCGGGGTCGGCCTCGGTGATGATGGCACTGACAGGCTGCTCGTCGCCGACGGTGATATAACCATCATAGTCAGAGCCAGAAATGCGGGCCACAACTTCGGCTTCGGGAATTTCGGCCTCGAAAACGGCCTTATCCCACCACGATAGCGACAGATAATCTTGGTTTCCAACGGCATAGATACGGTTGCCGTCGGGATTGCCGTAGGCCACGGAATACTGTTGATAGACATAGTTGCCCATCAAGATGACGAAGGCAATGGACACGATGAGACCAATGGCCTCGATGACGGTGTGGAGTTTGTTTCGGCTTAAAAATTTCATGTAACTGCTCATATTGTTGAAGTGTTGATTTTTTAATTGTTGAATTGTTGTATGTACGGCGTTCCACCATAATAAGTCACAACGCTGCTTTTGATGAAGTATTGAAGCCGCGAGTTCATTTGCTCGGCGAGGGCGTTGAGGTAGGTGTTCGAGGCGGTCTGGTACTCGATGCTCGAAATCAGGCCCTGTTCGAAACGCTTGCCGTTGAGGTTAAACGCCTCTTTTTGCAGTGCTGCTCTTGTCTCGGCTTGTCGCAAGGCGTCGGCGGCGCCGTCGCGTTCCGCGACGGCGCGCCGCACCTCGGCCTCCACTTCTTGTAACGTCTGCTGATATTCCGCCTCAGCACGCTCGAAAGCGTTCCGCTTTCTCGCGATGTTGGAATGCCTCGCCAAATGGTTGAAAATAGGTATGCTCAGCGAGAGCTGCACGTATTCGCCACGGTGGTTCTTCAGCTGGTCGAGATATGGCATCGGCTCATAGCCGGCCATGCCAGGATAGGTGAAATAATTTGTCGAGAACCCTCCATACAACGTCAACGTGGGCATCAGCTGCCAACGCGCCGTCTCCATGGCGAGACGTGCGTTGCGCATGGTGCCTTCCGCCAAAATGACGGATGGCGTGTTGGTTTTGGCGAATGCCACCAATTGGGAAATATTTTCCGTCCCCGCTGTACGGCTGTCGCATTGCGGCAGCCGCGATAATGATTCGTCAATTTTCAACGGCGTTTCAATGGGCCAAAACATCACGTCCTTCAAGATGATGAGGGCGTTGTTGAGGTTGTTGCGACAGGTGGTCAGCTTGTATTGCCGCTCGGCGAGGTCGGCCTGCATCTGCACAACGTCGGCATGCGACTTCTGCCCCAACGCTTCCTGCCGCTCCGCAAGCTGCACAGCCTTCTCGGCCGTCGCCACCTGTCCCTCAAGTGCCTTCACCAACTCGGTGTAATACAACACGTTGCAATACGCCTCCATCGTGGCGAGACAAATCTGGTCTTCGATCTGCTGCGACTGTGTCTTGCCCATCAGCTGCGAGGTCTTGCTTATCCTCAGGTTGTTCACCGCCTCAAATCCGTTGAACAAATCAATGCCTGCCGACACGCTGTAGCCGTTGTGAAACGAGGTCACCATGCTGTAGGTGTTCGTCTCAGGGTCGATACTCCTGCCGAAGTTGTAGTAAGCGTATGTGTTTCCGCTCACTTGCGGCGTGAATGCCGACAAAATGGCGTCACGGCGATCAATCTGCGCGTCGCGGTTGTCTGCCCGCTGTATGCGCACCTTCGTCGAATTCTCCACCGCATAACGCATACAGTCTTTCAGACTCATCGTGACATTGTTCTGCGACATCATGTTGTTTCCTGCCATAAGCAAGGCAAATAATAAAATCTGTTTTGTTCTCATAATTAATTTCAAAATTTTCAAAATTACACCTTAGTAATTAATACACATATTCCGTGCCAAAAATTGAAAGGGTTGATTTTTAATGATTTATAAAATGTCGTATTTCCATAATTGTAAAGATAATTTACATTGATGTAAGATTTTTTTACAACAATGGATATATGCATTTCATTCAAACAACAAAAAACAATCGTTAGAATCATTTTCATTAGATTTGAAAAATTTGTTAAAATAGACAAATTGGCGTAAAAATCCTGCTTCACGACAGGGGATAGGTTTGGGAAAAGTGTCGTTTGTAGGAGTTATTTTGGCCTTACGGCGTGGGTACATCTGCCTGTAAGTTTCTGATAATCAGGGTTGAGCGGTAGAAGTCAAAAAAAAATAAAAAAAAATGTTGCGTGTAAAGAAAAAGTTTGTAGTTTTGCAGTCCCAAACGACAGGGAGAGTCGCGAGGGGAGTTCTTTGAAAGCAATGAGCCAAACAAGCA